>JACCDP010181402.1_pt1 | contig 38201 bp, 55 predicted proteins | sample 7445841 | NCBI WGS metagenome assembly JACCDP01 (sample SAMN15323441, study PRJNA562643) | freshwater metagenome | isolation source: river surface water | place: USA:Blue River Watershed | collected 2017-08-17 | reverse complement strand
GTCGCCGATCGCCTCAACGGCGTGGAGCGATGAGCCGCCTTGCCGCACTGATCCTGGTGCTTTGGGCGCTTGCGGCCCTCAATGACCAACACACCCAACACCTCAAGAACGATGAGCAACGAATACAGAGCCGATCCGGCGCTCTGGGATGCTGCCGAGCGTTTCGGGCGGAACACCATGGACATGGTGAATTGTTTGCTTGAACTCCGCGCCAGGGTCGAAGCGCTGGAGGGCAAGTACGAGACCATGCGCCTGGCCACGCTGGAGTGGGGCAAGGACGTAGAGAACCTTCAGCGATGGAGCGATCAACACCTGCAGCGGATCATGAAGCTGGAGGCTGCGCAAGAGCAGCCTGAGCCGATTGACGAGGAGGAGAACGACCGTCGGTTTCATGCGTGCATGGACCTGATCAAAAACGCCACACCGGAGCAGATCCGTGCGGCGGCCGGGCTGCCCGAGCGCAGCTCGCTGGTGAAGCGAGTGGCTGCGCGATTTAACGATGGCAACGGCGATGACGAGAACGCCCGCGCTGCGATCCGCGAGGTGGCGGCGTGGTTGCGAGAAGAGCACGGCTGGGAATACGGCGCCCAAGGGCTGGAGCAGGAGGCCGACCGTGACTGACCTCTCCCCCGCCGCGCAGGCGGTGCTGGATGCCTACTTGACAGCTCCGCTCCACAACGACCATCGAATGGCTGACAGGCTGGGCATTGCCGACGCCCTGCGAGCTGCTGCGGATCTGGTAGTGCCCGTAGAGGATCCACCCGCCGACTTTCTCGATCACCCCGTAGCTGCTGAGATTGACCAGCGCCGCGCAACCCGCGCTCAGCTCCTCGCCATCGCCGCCGAGCTGGAGGTTGGCACCTAACCTGATCCTCAGCCGGGTCGGCTCCACCCGTAAGGGCGAGCGCCGCCGCCTGCGCGCCGGGGTGGACGCAGGCATCGCCACGATCGTGCGGTATCGGAGGCCCGGCCCTTCTTCATCCCATGACAGCAACCTGCCCGAGCTGCAGCAGCAGCCACACGCGGGTGATCGAGACCCGCCCCGTTCGCACCGGCGGCCGCCGGCGCCGCCATCACTGCCACAACTGCTCTCACCGCTGGACGACCTGGGCCGGCGAGCGGCCGCCCCAGGGCCGCGTGCCCAATGCTCGCAAAGGTCGCCGCACGAAGCCGCCGCTCACCGAAGATGAGGTGCGCCTGGTGCTCACCTCGCCGCTGAGCAGCGTCAAGCTGGCCCGCGAGCTCGGCTGCTCGAAGGAGGCGGTCGCCGCCATCCGCCGCGGCGCTCTGCACGCGCGGACGCTGCCCGAGCTGCCGCGGCGCCAGACGGAGCGTCGCGCCGATCCCGAGCTGTCGTGCCATGCCTGCGAGCACTGGTGCAACGGCAGCTGCGGGATGGGCTTCCCAGATCCGCTCGATGAGGGCCCAGCGTTCGCCGCCGACTGCAGCCTTTACGAACCGCGCACCCAATCGATCAGCCGGTCCTGACCGATCTCGGTCCAGTAGGGCTGCTCGCGCCACCAGCTGAACACCTCGCGGTGGCCCTTGCGGCGATTGCAGGGAAGGCAGGCCGGCGCCAGGTTGCGCGGCACCGTCAGGCCGCCACGCGCTTTGGGCAGGATGTGATCGAGGGACTGAGCCGCATCGCCGCAGTAGGCGCAGCGATGCTCCCAGGCCTCGAAGATCCTGGCTCTGAAGTGGTGGCGGGTGACGAGTTCTGTGCCATCAATCCGGGCCTGCATCCGCAGCCAGCCGCTCGGCCGATGCTAAGCAAAGCGTCTGTGAACGATTGTGACAACACTGTTTGCGATCGCCGCGCGCGCCGCGAGTATGGGCCCACGGGCAGCGATGCCCTTTCGGATCATCTATCTCACCCCTACCATGCGAACGATTCTTGCCTCCACCACGCTGTGCCTGGGTCTCAGTGCCGGGTTCTGGTTCGCGCTAACCAGCAGCCTGACCGACATGACGAAGGCCGATTGCCAGGCCGGCGTGCAGCGGGCCTGCGACCAGCTCAAGAAGGACGGAGCGCTGTGACCTACGCACTCCGCCGCGGCCAGCAATGGATCATCGCTCCCGAGGGCGATGGCGAGCCGATCCCGCCGGTGCTTGGCGTTGGCGACGATCGTGCTGATGCCTGGGCCACACCAGACCTCGACATCGCGCACGAGCGTCAGCAGCTCCTGCGCGCCTGCTGGGGCTGGAACACTGAAATTCGCGCCATCCGATCATGAGCCGAGTCCGCGTCCTGAACGCTCAGCCATGGCGGTTCTCGCCTGGCGATCACGTCTATGTCCGCAGCTGGCCTCAGGACCAGACCGTGGTGATCACCGGGCGGGCGAGCCACATCTTCCCTCACTACTTCGTCGTCGACAGCGAAGGCCATGAATGGCTGATCGCTCAACTTGAAATGTCAACCACGCCCATCGACCATGAACCTTGACTGCAATCCGACCGAGCAACAAGCGCGGCAGGACCGGCTTGACGAGCTCTACGAAGCCGACGGCCGGCACGATCCGGCTCATCCCCAGCACGCGCTCTACACCGGCCTGGCCGCTGCGCAATCCTGCGACGCCGCCGGCGCCTGTCCCTGCCGCCTGGAGGCCGAGCAGTGATCCTTGCTGATTGGGAGATCCTCGCCCTGTGCAACGGCGGGATGGTGACCCCGTTCGATCCCGAGCTGATCAACCCGGCGAGCCTCGACGTGCGCCTTGGCGGCGCGCTGCTGATCGAGAGCGCCGAGTCGGAGGCCCTGGTGTCCTATCCGCTCGATCGCCACAGCGAAGCCGACCCCTACCGTTTGGTGCCCGGCCAGTTCGTCCTGGCCCAGACGGTCGAGACGTTCCACCTGCCGACCAACATCGCCGCGCAGTTCATGCTCAAGTCGAGCCGGGCACGCTCCGGCCTTGAGCATCTGATGGCGGGCTACTGCGACCCGGGCTGGAGCGGCTCGGTGCTGACGCTGGAACTGCACAACAGCCGTCAGCTGCACGCCGTCGCGCTGTGGCCCGGCATGAAGATCGGCCAGATGGTGTTCCACCGGATGAGCGAGATGCCGCTGCGCGATTACCGCGTCACTGGCCGCTACAACGGCGATCAGCAGGTCACCGCCAGCAAGGGGTGAGATCGTGTCGCGGCGCGAGTGGAACACGCCGGTGCGGGCGCCCTGGAACGTGCTGATCCACCAGGCCCTGCAAGCTGTCGATCGGCACAACCGTCTGTTCTTCGACACCGGCGACCGTTGGCACCTGCAGCAGGCCGCCGCGCTGCGCTCTTATGTGCGGGCGCTCAAGACCTGGATTCATCAGCAGGAGGCCCAGGCGCAAGCTCACGAGCCCACTGCAGGTATTGAGGATCCGGCTCAGGCATGACGCCCAACTGCCCCAGCTGGGCCTCGAGCTCGGCGACCTGGCCGATGAGCTGTGCGGTGATGTCGGCCTGGTTGCACCAAGCGCGGAACACCTGCTGAGCGAAGTCCTTGAGCCGCTCGATGTCGTCGCACTGTGCGATGGCGCGGGCCTGCTTCTCGACCTCCCATTCCTCCTCCAGCGGAAGGCCGAAGTTCAGCCAGGCCATGGCGAGCAAGCGGGATCGGTCTTAGGGTAGGCGCGCTGACGAAAGGCAACAGCCCCCGGAGTGATGACCGAGGGCTTTTTCATGCGCTGCTTGTGGGAATGGCGTGGGAACGACCCTGCTGAGGTAAGCTGGCCCCGGAATGTTCGAGCCCGCTAGGTCGTTGATCTGGCGGGCTTTTTTGTGGTGAGCGCGCTGGGACTCGAACCCAGGACCCCCTGATTAAAAGTCAAGAGTTCTAGGATCCTTCCGTTTCCCGCGCTCTCCTTACCCATTGATTTCACTGGATCTGGCATCCCGGCTTCTCCCGTGGTATCCCTTCCTCTCCCGGAGTTTTGTGGGAAAGGTGTGGGAACAATGAAGCTGACGAAGACCGTTGTCGAGGGGGCCCTGCCTAAGGCCCAGCGCTACCGGCTCAACGACAGCCTGGTGCCCGGCCTCTGCCTGCTGGTGCTGCCCTCCGGGGCCCGCACCTACTACGTCCGGTTCCGCCAGCTCGACGGCCGCCAGCTGGAGATGAAGCTGGGCACGCCGGTGGAGCTCACCCCGGACGATGCGCGCCGGATGGCCCGCGAGGCCCTCGCCCAGGTGCGGGAGGGGCGGCGGCCCACCGAGGAGCGACGCGCCATGCGCCTGGCCAGCACGCTGGCGGATCTGGCGCGCGAGCACCTGGCCCGGCACGCCTCGAAGAAGCGCAGCGGAGGATGCGACGAGGCGAACTGGCGGGTGCATTTGCTGCCGGCCCTGGGCGCCGCCACGAAGGTGGCCGCCGTCACCCATGAGGACGTGGCCCGGTGGCACGCCGCGCACCAGCAGCCGATCACCGCAAACCGTGCGCTGCGGACGCTCAGCGTCGCAATGCGGCTGGCGGAGCAATGGGGCTGGCGGCCGCACAACAGCAACCCATGCAAGGGCGTGAAGCCGCACAAGGAGACCGCGCGCCGCCGCTACATGAGCAGCGAAGAGCTCGCCCGCCTGCGCGCAGCGCTGGCCCTGTGGGAGGAGGCCGGGCCGCTGGCGGTGCGGTGGCGGTTCGCGCAGCTGGTGCGCCTGCTGCTGCTGACCGGGGCCCGGCTGCGCGAGGTGATGTGCGCGGAGTGGAGCTGGATCGACTGGGAGCGGTCGGTGCTGCGGGTGCCGGATGAGCGCGGCAAGACGGGCGCCGCCGAGATCCAGCTGGCGCCCAGGGCGGTCGAGATCCTGCGCGAGCTGCAAGAGGCCGAGGCCAGCATGGGCGGCCGGTGCCAGGCGGTGATCGCTGGCGAGGATCGCCGCCGCCCGCTGGTCGGTTACAGGAAGCTGTGGCTGGCCCTGCTCCAGGACGCGGGCGTCAGCAACCTGCGGATCCATGACCTGCGCCACACGTTCGCCAGCTATGCGCTCAGCGGCGGACAGACGCTGGGCACGGTGGGCCAGCTGCTGGGGCACCGCAGCACGCAGACGACGAGCCGCTACGCCCACCTGATCGACGACGCAGCGCGGCGCGCCGTGGCTCAGCTCAGCGACGACCTGGGGGTGTGAAGGATCACGACAGCGCCCACCGCTGTCCCAGCTTGCCCAGCACAATGGCCGCCATGACACCGACCCCCGCCGAACTGCTGGCGCTCCGCCACCGCGTTCCTGACGCCACGCTGCTCGACTGGCTCGACCTGGCGCAGCTGCTGCCGGAACGGCCCTGCCACATCGAGACCGAGGTGCTGCGTCGCCACTGGTGCTGCACCCAGCCCAGCGTCAGCCGGCGCATTGCCCGCTTGTGGGAGGCGGGTCTGATCGAGTACCGCAGCGGCGGCGGGCTGTACCGGATCCGCCGACTGGGGCCTGTGTAAAGACATGTGACACGCACCCGCCCGGTGTCATGCGCCGGCGGTATGGTCTCCGCATGGGCAGCGATGCCCACCACCCGCACCTCGACAAATGAATCACCTCACGATCACGCTGCTGGTCCTCGGCGAGCTGTTCGCCAGCGTCAATGACCAGATGCTGGAGGACGCGCTGGCCGTCGTGCTCAGCGAATGGATCCTGTGAAACGCGGGGCCCCGAGGGGCCCCTTTTTCATGCCCAGTTGAGAGTGTTACGGATTGCAACGATTGCGGGGCGTGACGCCAGCCGCGCCTCTACCTTGGGCCCATCGGCAGGCCGAGCGCGCCGCCGATCACCACCCCATCGCCCGGCACTGGCCGGATGAAACCATGACCATCACCTGCATCACCGCCTGGGCGGTCGCCCTGCTGCTGCTGCCCATCGTGATCCTGCTGTGGGCCACCGAGAGCCGCCAGCAGCGCGCGCGCCGGTGGCGCCGCAACGGCTGGACGCAGCAGCGCATCGCCGATCGCCTCGGCTGCAGCCGCACCACCGTCCGGCGTCTGCTGGCTTAAGGCCCGCAGAACACGTTGGCCGAGCCGGCCGCCACGCTGGTGCAGCCGCTGATCGCGTCGCCGACTCGGCCAGCGCCCTTGCCGTTGACGAACACCGTCGTGCTGCCCACGGCGATCGGCGCGGTGTGCGTCGGGCACGGATTGCCAGGCAGCAGGTGCGGCGTGTTGACGTCGCCCTGGCGGCTCCAGGGAATGCCGTTAACGAACACGTTGGGCGATCCTTCCGCTCGGGTCATGCCCGAGCAGTGCGGCACATCAGCGTCGCCGATTCTCGTCGCGGCGGGCACGTTCCATCTCCATCAAGGTCTGCAGTCGAGCATCCCACAAGGCCGCTTCGGCATGCTGCTCAAGGGTGTGCGGCGCTGGCGGGATGTCCGGCTGAAACCGCACGACATGATCGAACACCGCCGGGATGTCTTCCCAGCGGTGATAGGTGCGCAGCACGCCCTGGACAATCACATCGAACTGATCCTGACTCACGGCTTCGGCCACAGCTCGCGTGGTTCTTTGCCGGTCGCCATCATTCGGCTCAGGCGATCAGCGCGCTGGCCCACCTGCTTCGCCCACTGCGAGTCGAGCATCATCGACGCCGCCCGCTCATACTGGCCCGCCTGGATGGCGGAAAGCGTGAGGCGAAACTTCAGCAGGCCCGAGAGGCCCAAGTTGAACGCCATGTCGAGCAGCACCCGCTGGCGCACCTCGTCGAGCTGGCCCACCCAGGGCAAGGCCTGGATCAGCGCGCGCTCTTCGCGACTGATGTCGTTGGCGAGCAGGTAGGCCGACTCCTCGGCCGTGATGCCGCGGTCGTCGAGGTTGCGGCCAACGCCGATCGTCAGCTTGCCGGCGGTGCAGCGATACGGCTTGAGCCGCTCGCCTTCGTGCAAGCGCAGCTGGCGGGTCATTGCGGCGCGGTCAATCATGCTCCTCTCCATGGCGCCAAGGCGCTCTGATTTCCATCGAGCCGCCGAGCAGCCGACTGTCGCCAGTCTGCTGATCCGGGTCGATGGGGTGATGAGTGATAACAGGATCCGGCACGCCAGCCGGCGGCTGGGTCGCGTGCCAGTCTTCGATCGCGCGATCCAGGCGAGGCGCGACCGTCAGCGCTTTGGGAAGGCCAGGCGCAGGAACTGCAGCACCAGCTGGATGATGCTGTTGGCGCGCAGCGGGCTCATGCCGATGATCTCGCTGACTGCAGCCACGGCGATGGCGATGTAGGCGGCGTGTGTGGGGTCCATGGTGATCATGGGGGTGTCCTTCCAGGTTAGGTGTAGTGGAGGTAAGTGCTCAAGATGTATTTGGACTCTGTGATCGTGCAGCGCCCGCGATGCAGCCAGGGCCACAGCGGGGGGAACACCAACACTGAGCCGCCTTGCGGCTTGATCTGCTGGTCCCACAGCGGGAACTCTGTCTCGCCGCTGTCGGCCACGTCGTTGAGGTACAGCAGCGCCGCCAGAAACCGGCGCGCGCTTGCGTGGTCGCCCACATCGACGTGATTGGGGAACTCATCGCCCGAGCTGGGCCGGTAGCGCTTGATCCGCAGCTCCTCGAACGCGAGCTCTTCCGGCCACTGCGCCGTGTTGATGTCGAGGTCCCGGCTGTAGGCCTCGAACACCGGCAGGATCGCTGCAAACGCCAGGTCGTGGCCCTCGTCCCAGCACTGCGTCAGGTTCAGCTCGGTGAAACGCGGCGCGGCGCCCTCGCCCTGGTTGATGACGTGATCAGCAGCGCGCTCCTCGAAGCCGTCGATCAGCGTCTGGCAGTCGTCGATCGACAGGCGGTCTGGGTAGACGCGCACCAGGTCGGAGAGCTGCATGGGGTGAACCTTCTCAGGATTGCGCCACTATGGCCCAGCCGGTTGCGGGCCCCTCGACCATCCACCGCGGGCCGAGGTTACGGCGGCTGTAGCGCAGACGCGCGCCCCAGTTGTTGACGTAGCGGCCGTTGATCAGATCGAGATCGCCAAACGGATCGTGGACGATGATCGCGTCATCGGTGTAGCCGATGGCGCAGATCCAGTGGCCGCCGCCGGTGGGGCTGCCGACAGGGCCCTTGTGCAGGATGCCGAGCGGCGCCGGGATGCCCTTGTCGATCTGGCCCTCGATCGTCTTCCAGGTGGCGTTGCGCACCAGGTGGGCCTCGACGCCGTAGGACTGCAGCGCCTTGATCTGGCTCGTGGCCTCGGTGGTGTCGCCGTAGCGCAGCACGCGGCCGAGGTAGGCGTCGTCGCCATTGGGGCCCACCAGAGTGCCGGGTTTCATTGCCTCGAGCAGCATGGCGCAGGAGCTGCTGAAGCACATCCGCAGAGCGTGCTCAGTCGCGCTGTCGCGCTGGCTGAAGTAACGGACCTGGATCGGGTTGGTCTTGCCGCGCGGCTCTTCCTGCTTGCCGGCAGCCTTCCAGGTTTCGTACCAGGCAGCGTCGCGCTTCTTGAGGCTGGCGGGGACCGCCTCCCAAAACTGTCGTGCGCCTGCAATCTGATGCGGCAGTCCCTTCCAATGCTCAAAGAAAGGGACGATGTCGCCGATCAGCTCCTGGCTCATCGTTGGCGCGCCTCGACCGGCGGTTCTGGGCCGAGGTGTAGGCGCGGATTCATTACCGTCACCACCAGCGGCATGACCAGGCTGAGAAAAACGGCAAGTACGACGCCCTGAGCCACGCGTTTCTCAACCTCTCCTAACCTGCGGAAGGCTTCTGCGATGTCGGTGTGCTTCTGCGCCAGCGACTGATGCACGGCGTCGAGCTTGCCCTCCATGACGCCGAGCTTGTGCAGGATGTCTCCGTGGGAGACCTCGTGTTCAGGCATACGGATCGCCCTGTCTCGCAAAGTCTACCGACGCGGCCATCAGCGGGCTGAGCCAGCTTGCAGGTGCAGCAGTTTCATGGGGCCTTCAGGGGTGTCGATCTGGACGGCATAGCCGCCGGCGCCTGTGTAGCCGAGGTTTTTGGCATAGCTGGCGCCGTTGATCAGGCTGATAGATGAGCCGCTCGGTGTGCCGAAGTCAATGCCGTAGTGAAAGCTTCGGCCGAAGAGATTGCGTGGACCGTAACTGCTGGTGACGCCGAAGGAACTCGGCGCACGGCCATTGATGCGCAAGTAACGATCTGCATCGGCGGCGCTGATGCGACGCCCATCGGCCCAGCGCGCGTCGAGGTGCGGGCCGGTGCTGTCGCCGCTGCTGCCAGTGCGCGCGATCACGCCCTTCGTGCCGCCTGCACTGGTGCGGCCCTGGCCGTCGCGGCCGGTGCTCCAGTCGCTGCTCTCCTCGCCCTGGGTGCCGCACTCGACGGTCGTCGTGTAGCCGGAGCTGCTGAGGTCGTGCGTGACGCTCTTCACGTTCCAGGTGCCGTCGACGTATTCGCGGAAGCTGGTGAGCGTCACCAGGCCCTCAGCGTTCACATCCGGCCGGCCTGGCATCTGCAGGCTGATGCGCACCTCGCCGGCGCGCAGCGACTGCAGGCGGCTGTCGGCGGCCTTCTGCGCTTCAGCCTGGGTCTTGAACAGCTGCTTCTCCTCAAACGCCGGGAGCGCGCCGCCAGATTCGCCAGCGGTGTAGACCTTCTCCTTGTTGACCGATCGGTCGAGCCACTTCGCCTTCACTGCGCCATAGGCGCCGCGGTTCTTGAGCGTCGCGCGCCAGCTGGTGACGTCCTCCTGCTTGATGGTGACGCTGCCGGCGTTGTCCTTGTCGCCCCGGGGCACGACCACGAGCCGGCCGTCGGATGGCTTGATGGTCGCGCGGTACTTCTCGGCCAGGCGCGTGAGGAAGCCCTGGTCGCTCTCGTTGGTTTGGTCCTCGTGCTTGATCTGCGTGCTGGCCAGGCTGCCCTTGATGACCGCGGTGAGGTTGTTGCGCTGGGCGATCTCCTGCACGATCTGGCCGAGCGTGGTGTTGTGCCAGCTCTTCGTCTTCTGCTCCTTGACGAGCGTCGGCGCAGTGTTGCTCGCGGTGGCCTTGATGACCATCGAGCGCGGGCCCATGCTGAGCTCCACCTCGTCGACGGCGAAGGCGCCCATGTAGACGGGCGTGCGGCCGCCGGTGCTGTAGCCCAGCCAGACGCGGATCCAGGTGCCGCTGTTGGCGACGGGGATGCGCTTGTCGCGGTCGTCGAGGGTAATCTCCAGGCTGTCGCTCTGCTGGCCCGCCTGGTCGGTGATGCGCAAGCTGACGAGCCGGTCGGCGATCAGCCGAGTGATGTCGCCGCCGTTCGCCTCGATCCTGAAGCCTGGCGTGCTCATGCTGCTCCGGTGCCAGGCGTTGCGGTCGGCGGCTGATCCCAGATGCGGACCGTCTCGCTGGTGCTCGGCGCCGCCAAATCAGGAAGCAGGATCGTCACGCCCTCGGGAAGGACGGGCATGAGGTCGGCGAGGTTCGGGTTGACGAGCATCACCGCCTCGACGGTCTGCTGCGTGCGGCCGTAGTAGCGCCAGCAGATCTCATCGAGCTCATCGAACTGGCGGGTGACGTAGAGCTGGCTCATAGCTGCACGAGGTCGCGGACGGCGTCGGTGATGAAGGGATCGACGTCGAGCAGGGTGGCGATCGTCGCGGCGTCGCGCACCAGGCTGCCGAGCGCCGCCGCGCCGCCGCTGGATCCGCCGAGGGTGGTGAGCATCCCGCTGGTGGCGGGGCGGAGCGCATCAAGCGCGACGCTCATCGCCGGCGCGCCGCGGCCCAGCGCCATCTGCTGCGTCATCTGCGCGGCGCTGATGCCGAGCTGGGTCCAGACGCCCTGCTGCTGCGTCGAGAGGCTGCTCAGGCCGAAAGCGCTGAGCGCCGTGCCGACGTAGTTGTTGTTGGCGATCGAGTTGGTGATTGCGCCGAGCTGGCCCAGGCTGAAGCCGGCGCCCTGGGCGGCGACCGCCGTTGCGGAGAACTGCAGGCTGCTGGCCCAGCTCAACGACTGGAAGGCTGAGCCGGGAGACGTGAGCGCGGTGAGGCCCGCAAGCGCGTTGGAGGCGATGCCGGCGTAGCTGCTGGCGTTGTTCATGCTGAGCGGGCTGGCGGCCTCGCCAGGGTTGTCCTCGACGTAGCGGACCAGGCTGATGCTGAAGCCGATCTGCCGGGCGCCGCCGCCTGGCGCAAAGGTCGAAAGGCCCTCGCGGATCTGCTTGATCGCCCACTTGCCGTAGACGCGGCCGAGGCCGTCGGTGAGCATCTGCGGCTCGCCCCTGGTCGCCAGCTCGCGCAGCGTCTCCATCGTGCTCTGGCGGCCGGAAAAGCCTGGGAACAGCTGCCCGTCGAGGGTGATCTCTTGCCGGCCCGGGCCGAGGAACTGCGCCGCCGGATCACGCAGCAGCCGCTCCTGGGTCTCCCAGCGGTACTCCGCCGTGCGGTCGAGCGTCTGCGGGACGCCGTTCGGCAGGTCGAACTGAAAGCTGCCGAGCTGGAAGAGAGGCCTAGTCATTGAGCGCCACCCGGTAGTCGCCGTAGGCCTGGGCGATCAGATCCTGAAAGGCCATGCGCACCTGATCGCGGATCGCCATCGCGTCGCCTCCCGCTGCGTTGATCGTAACGGGGGCGTTGATGGTGACACCGCCGCCGCCTGCAGCGGGCCGGGCGACGCGCGGGATGATCGCGCCATCCATGCCAGGCACGAACAGCTCTCGACGCCGCTCGCCGACGATGTAGGGCTGCCCCGCGCGCACGGGCCCGCCCGAGGCCCGGCCGGGAGGCTGAGCGCCAGCAGGGGCGTCTCCGCCACCGCCGCCGACGATGCTCTTGATCCGCGCCCAGGCGCCGGAGATCCAGCCGAACAGCGCGGAGGCCCTGGCCTTGAGGCCGTTGATGATCGTCTGCACGATCTGCTGGCCGATCTGCGTCTGCGTGAAGAAGCGGTAGATCGCAGCGGGGATCGGGAACATCACCGCGAGGATCGCCGGGCCGACCTGCTGAAAGGCGCCGACGATCTTCTGCGTCACCAGCTGGATAGCGGTGGCGAGGCCGCGGAAGGCGTTGCCCACCGCGTTCGGGACGGCCGCAAGCGTTGCGCCGACGCCGCGGAAGACGCTCGTCACCCAGCCGGCCCAGGCGCTGAACATCGTCTTGATGCCGCCGAGCGCCTGGTTGAAGCCCTCTTTGATCCGCTGGGTGTCGCCGGTAAGGATGCCGGTGAACACCTTCCACGCGCCGCCGAGGTAGTTGACCAGGCCGCCGAAGGCGGTGCTGATTGCCTTCCAAGATGCGTTCACGCCGTCGCGGAACCAGCCCACCTTGTCGTAGGCCGCCTTGAAGGCGAGGCCCAGGCCGATGACGGCGAGCACGGCGATGCCGATGGGGCCGGTCGCCGCCGCCGCGATGCCGCCCAGCGCAGGGCCGATCGTGGTGATCACGCCGATGAGACCGGAAACGAACGGCGCAACCGCGACGAGGCCGGCGAAAGCGCCAGCGACCGCGACGATGCCGGTCGTGATGCGCGGGTTCTCTTCGGCAAAGGCTGCGAACTTCTCGACGAGCGGCGTGATCGCCTCGGCAATGCGCGTCAGCGACGGCAGCAGCGCATTGCCCAGCGTGATGCCGAGCCGCTGGCTGGTGTTCTGGAAGCTCGTCAGCGTGCCCGAGAAGGTCTGGACCTGGCGCTGGTAGTCCTTGTCGACGGTGCCGGCCGCGGCCGATCCGCCCGCCTCGGCCTTCAGCTTCTCGTACTCCTTGCGGTATTTCATCAGCGACATCAGGCCGAGCTTGGCCTCCTTGTCGCCGAAGATCTGGCCGAGCTTGAAGGCGTCGCCGCCCGTCACGCGCTCGAGCTCAGTGAGCGCAGCATCGAACGGGTTGATGCCCTTCTTGCGGGCGTTCTTGAGCACCTGCTCGATGTTGACGCCGAACTTCTTGAAGTTCTTGACCGCATCCGGGCCAGTCATCTTCAGCATGGCGTCGGTCAGGCGCGTCGCGGCCTGGCCCGCATCCGGCGCGTCCTTGCGCACCATCTGCATCATGCTCGCCAGCGCGATCGCGCCCTGCTTGCCCTGGATCCCGAGCGTGCCGGCGGCTGCGGCGATGGTGGGCATGAACTGCGCCATGTCCTTCAGCTCGAAGGCGCCCTGCTTGCCGGCGTAGGCAAGCGCATCGAAGGTCGCCTGCAGTTCAGTCGGCCGAATCTTCAGCGCGTTCTGCAGCTGAAAGCCGGTCTTGGTGACGTCGAGCAGGTCGGAGTTGGTGGCGGTCGCCACACGGCCGAGCGCCTCGATCGACGCGACAGCGTCCTTGAGGTCGAGGCCCTGGGCGACGAGATCCTGCACGCCCTGCGCCAGGATCGACGGGCCGAGGTTCGTGCGGTTGCGGCCTGAGAGCGCGAGCAGATCCTTGCTGATGCCCTTGAGCTCGCCGCCGGTGGCGTTCGCCGTCTTGCCGATCTCGGTCAGCACCTTCTCGTAGTCGGCCGCAACGCGCACGCTGGCCGCCAGGCCGACGCCGATCGACGCAGCGCCGGCCGCCGCCGACTGCCACAGGTCGTTGCGGAGGATGCCCTTGAAGCCCTTCGAGCCGGCCGTCGCCGCATCGTTGAGCGTGCGGGTGACGTTGCGGCCGAAGCTCGAGACCATCCGCTGCGCGCCCTGCAGCGAGCGGACCAGATCGGCGCCGATCTTGCCCCCGATCTCGATCGTGATCTTTTGGGGTCCGCCGCCGATCATTTGACCTTGAGCTCCTTGGCGATCTCATTCTCGACCGAGTAGGCGGTGCGGAACCACTGCCAGAAGTCCTCGGTCTCCATCTCCAGGATGTCGGCCAGGCTGGTGTGGGTCCACTTCGAGAGCAGCACAGCCGCTCGTCGAAGGCTGGCCTCTACCGCCTGGCCTGCCTGAAATCCTGGACCTGCTGCTCCAGCTTCGCCCAGTCAGCCGAGTCGAGTTCCATGAGATCCTCGGGCGCCACCTCGCAGAGGTTGGCCACCAGCTGGATCGCCTTGTCCTCGTCGCTGCCGCTGGACTTCGCCGCCGCCAGGTCGTCGCGCAGCTTGGGGCGGCGCATGACCAGGTGGGAAACCTCGACTCCCGACACAGTGATCGGGAAGTCGAGGGTGATCTTCTTGCTTGAGGGCAGATTGCGCTCAGCCATCCAGATCAGACTCCGATTGCGTTACGGATGGATTCAAGCTGATCGGCGCCGTTGATGCGCCGGATCATGTTCACCTTGTCGATCTCGACGACCTCGCGGCCGCCGATGGTGATCTTGAGGTAGCGAAGCGACATCGAGCAGGTCATCGAGGTCTGATCGCCCGACACCCAGTCGCCGGGATCCATCTCCTTGATGACGCCGGTCATGTTCACGACCATCGGCACAGCGGCCTCGCCGTCACGACGCAGAGCGCCGCGAGCGGTCACCTGGGTGGCGGCGCCATCGGCCAGGCCGTAGAGGCTGAGGACGTTCTCGTCGTAGTCGAACAGCTCGAAGCTGGTCTCCAGCTTCTCCATGCCCATGTCGATGTCCACGGGGGCGTCCATGCCGCCGCCGCGAAACTCCTCCATCTTGGTGGTGAGGGTGGGCAGGGTGAGCGTCGAGATGGTTCCGGCAAGGCCGCGACCATCAACGAACAGGCTGAAGTTCTTCAGAACGCGTGGGATTTGGGCCATGAGTCAGGTCCTCAAGCGAAGAGATCAACGACGTAGCTGTTGACCAGGTGGCTACGGAAGGTCACGCGCTCAGCCGGATAGGGAGGCGTGAACTCGAAGTCGAAGAAGACCTGGCCGTTGGCGATGCTGGTCGGGCTGTTGAGCTCGGGATCCACCCAGACGTCGCCGCCGAGGATGGCGCCCCGGGCCTTGAGGCTGCGCAGATAGCCGCGCACGCTCTCCATCACCTCCTCCAGGTAGGTGGCGGTGATGCAGCGATCGACGGCCCACAGGTGACCGCGCAGGATGCTCTCGTTGACCATGTCCGCAGTGCGGCGCACGGAGAGGAAGGCATAGAGCGGATCGCTCGCCAGGGTGCGGTTGCCCCACAGGCGGAAGCCCTGCTCGCGCACGATCGTGGCGATCTTGGCTTCGTTGAGCAGGTTGGCCCGGCTGGTGTAGTCGCCCAGCGTGAAGTCGATGGCGCGCGAGGTGCCCTCGATGCCGGCGATCTCGTTGTTGGAAGGGCTCCACCAGAAGCCGCGCTCGTTGTCGACCTTGTTGATCAGGCCAGCGACAGCGGGGGAAGCAGGGACGCTTGCGCCGTCGCGCAGTACCCAGGGATCGACCACGAAGATGCGATCGGAGCCGAAGTCATCGGCAATCTGGATGGCGGCCGCGTCGGTGGTGTTGGGGCCGTCGGCGATGATCACCGCGCGGAGGCGGTTGGCGATGCCGAGCATCTCGGCAAGCACCTCGGAGCGGACGGTGCCGCGGTTGATGGTCCCGGCCACGGCCTGCACGCCGCCTGCGGCAGGAGCGGCGATGGCGACGGTCGGGTTGGTGGTGTAGCCCTTGCCAGGGTTGGTGATCGTGATGCTCACCACCTTGCCGGCGTTGGCGCCGGTCCCGAGCACGGCCACTGCGGTAGCGCCGGAGCCGCCGCCGCCGCTGATGGTGACGGCCGGGGCGGTGGTGTAACCGGAACCCTGGGTCTGCACGGCGATCGAGAGGATGCCGTTGCTGGTGCGCTGGTGGGTGTAGCCAGGGGCCAGCAGGATGCGGGGGCTGAAGCCGACCTCGTTCTCAGCGGCGAGGAAGGCGTGGACGCCCTCATAGGCGCCTGTGCCGTTGTTAATGCCGCCGCGCACGTTGTTGATGGTGGCGGCTTCGTCAACGCCCTCCTCGACGCGCACCACCACCACGACAGCGCCGGCCTGGTCGTAGATCAGGTCGAGCGCCGACTGCAGGGTGCCGGCTTCGCCGAGGCCCGCCATCTCGCTGCGACGAGCGACGAGCACCGGGGTGTTGAGCGGGAACTTTGTGGCGTCCGCGTCGGGTGCGGTGCCGATGAGACCGATCACCGAAGATCGGACGGTCTGGATCGGCCGGGCTCCAGTGTCGATCTGGAGGACCTCTACGCCGTGCAGAAAGGTCGTTGTCATGGGTAGGAGAGTCCTCCTGTCTTGGTGATTCTAGGGGTGCTCAACGCCCCTGGCCCCGTAGCTTCTTGCGGCCGCGGCGCCGAGGGCGAGAGTTCTGGCCCTGGCCCTGTGAGGTGGTCTTGGGCGGGCCGGGCTGGTGGTCGATGCGGGCGGTTCCTGTCTTTGCTTTGACTGCCATCACTCGTAGAGGACGTTGATCGAGCCTGCGTCGAAAGCGTCAGTGCCGTTGGCGGTCACGACGCGCAGGTAGTTCAGAACACCTGCGAGCGTGACGCTGCCACCCGAGACGATCGAGCCCTGCGTTCCGGCGGTGGCGAATTGCCCCGACGCCACCCAGGTGTTGCCGCTGATGTTCGTCAGCACCAGCTCGCCGTAGTGGTTATAGCTGGCGGCGTTATTGAACACTGGAATGCCAGCCGTAGACGAGACAGGCACGATGCCGCTGGCCCAGGAGAAGACGCTGTAGCCGGCGTAGCCCGATGCGGTGGGTGCGCCGCCGGTGCCGATTTGCACAAGAATGTTGTTCGCGCCGTTGGTCGAGACGCCGTTGAAAAGCACGGTGATCCGCCGAACCCAGGAGGGAATGCCAGTGAACTCGACGGCGACGCCTGACGTCGAAGCTTTGGCAGTGTCGCGCGCGATCACCGTGGCGCCCGCAGAGAGATCAGCGCCCTGGATGCTGGCGTCCTGGATGTCTGTTCCGGTCAACGAGCCGTCTTGCACATCAGCGGCGGCGATCGAGCCGTCTTGCACGTCAGAGCCAGTAAGCGTGCCGTCTTGAACGTCGGCTGATGTGATCGTCGAGTCCGACACCATGGCGCCGGGGATCCTTTGAAGTGGCATGGGTCAGGAGGGGGAGATCAGAGTGCTGCAAGCACAAAGGCCAGCAGTTCTTCGTAGCGAATGCCTAGGCGCTCTCTCTTTGTAGCCTGCTTGGTCTTGGTAACATCAATGGCGCCTTCAGGCAGGCTGCCATCTTCATTCAGAACAACAGGTTCTCCGTTCAACTCGTAGGTCACGATGGTGACCGTGCCATCTTCATCAGCCTGGACTGTCTTGCCCTCCAGCTCCCACCATTCGTCGCGGCAGAAAATGCCGTAATGGCTTGGATCAAGACCTGCGTCGAGGAAGGCTTGCTCAACGTCTTGGGCAATGACACCTACGTGAAGCCTGGCGCCATCTCCTTTCAGCTCGACGGCATCGTTGAACCTGAAGGCGCGGATCAATGTCTTGATTGCCTTGGCCGCTTCGTGCTCCGCTTCCGATAGACCCCTGATGCCCTGCTTGTCCCTGCCGTCAGACGTGTTAATGGTGCCGGTACCTGCGTAGACAACTGACCACCTCTTCGCTGCTGAGCCCAGTGTCTTTGTGTTGTCGAATCCAGAGAAGAAGTGTCCGGAGCTGTCCAAAGACAGGTAGGTGGAATAGGTTGCCCCCTTATCACTTGAGAATGAAACATCGAAGCCATTATCATTGCCGCCCTTAACGACTAACTTCGTCTTATTCTGGTATGTATTTGTAGACCCACCCTCAATCGTGTAGTTCAGGCCAGCTCCAGACGAATAGCAGGCTGGCGGCACTTGTCCCCCTTGGCTGGCATAGAAGTCATCCTGGAAGACGATCCCGGGCCTGCGGGCCCCACCACTACCGGCATTTGTCCTAATGGTAAGGAAGTCGCCGGGGTTCAATCCTGCGTGGTAAAGCTCCCACTGAGAGGTTGATGATGCTACACCACTGAGGAACTTGGCTGTGCCTATAGCGAGTTTATCGGAAGTCAAGAATTGGGCGGTAGTAGTCGCCTCGAATCCTGCTGCATGTAGGCCACCACAAATGAGCGTGGCAGTGGACCGGATGTCACTGGCTGCGTAGCCACCTTCACTGTAGCAGCCATAGAAAGCGTTCCTAGCATTGTTATTGGTCGGCACATAGTATTGGGCTAGTGTATTTGAGGCTACATGGCAGCCCACATATGTGTTGCCGAGGAATGATGCCTCGTGGAAGCCGTATCCACCGTTGTTACTTGCGTCGCAGCCAATGATCGTGCCAGCGTTGGCATCCGCGCCGCTAAAGTAAAAACCGTTGCCTACATTAAAGCTAGAAACGCAATTTTCGATTCGGAAGTTATTGGCGTTGCCTTCGAGCGATCCGCCTGCGCCAGCACTGGCGATAATGCGAACGCCATTGCCGCCCCAGTAGAAGAAGGCGCAGTTTCTGATGAGGATGCGTGCCCTTGTCCTGATCCCGTCCCCTACCGTTGATGAAGCCGCTTGCTGAATAGTTAGATTCTCAAATGCTGCGCCATCGCCGCCCTTGCCAGACGTGCCGGTGTTATACCGATGTACAACGAATCCAGAAATGTTCCGAGCGAACTCGATTATCGAGGCGGAAGCTGTGCTGCCGGCTATCGCCGCATTCGCGCCAGCGAAAGTTACCGCCCTTTCGACTACGATGGAACTAGCGCAGTAATACTTTCCAGGGGGAAAGTAGACCGTTCCGCCCTGGGAATAGTAAATGTTGTCATTGCCAGTCGGGAACGAGGCGATTGCGGCATTGATCGCTGCGGAGTCGTCAGTTACGCCATTGCCAGTGGCTCCGAAATCTTTGACGCTCACCCAGTCCTTCAGCTTGCTGTCGACCGTGCGCGTGACGGCACCAGTGCCAGCTGGGGTGAAGTTGATCGTGCTCGCGCTTTGTACCGGCCCTGCGACGCCCAGCATCAGCACGCGGATCTTTGAGCCGCTGGCCGGGGCCTCGCTGAGGATCAGCGCTGAGCCGCTGAGGTTGTATTCGCTGACCGGCTGCACCACGCCGTCGACCGTCACCAGCAGCGACTCCCTGGTGGGCGGCGTCTGGCTCAGTGTGAAGGTTGTTTGGCTGCCGGTGCCTGTAAACGTGTTTTCGGTCTGTGTGACGCCCTGCACGTAGCGCGCATCAGCCTGCGTGCGCGTCCACACGTCTGCGAAGCCAGGCTTGCCCGCGAGCGCATTGGTGATCGTTGCCGCAAAGTTGGGATCATCTCCCATCGCCGCTGCCAGCTCGTTCAGCGTGTCGAGAGCGCCCGGCGCACCATTGATCAGGTCCGCCAGTTTTTGATCGGTCTCGGTCTTGGTGTAACGGGCGAACACGTCCGCGTCGATTGCCGTCAGCGCATCGCGCAGACGCTGCACGTCATCGGCAAGGAAATTACCAGCGTTCGGCAGCTTGTAGCTGCGGTTCGTTGTGCGGTCGTCGATGGGCATGGGATCAGATCACCACGAGACGGAGCTGGCGCAGCTGCGGGCGGGCGGCAGCCGTTCCAGTGAGGGTAAGGCGCACGCGGGTGGTCGTGCCACCAGCGGCGAAGTTGGCGACTGTGTGGACCTGCTCGACCCAGCCGTCGCCGACCGGCGAGCTGCTGGTCAGCGTCACGGTCTGCCAGGTGCCGTCGCTCTTTTCGAACTCCACCAGCACGCTTGATGCGCCAGGCAGCAGCGACTCGAAGGTGCAGCTCACCTTGGCGCCGGCGGCGCAGGGCACCGCGCGGCTCACATAGGCGCCAGTCTCGCCGAGGTTGCCGTAAAGCGCCTGGCTGCCAGCAAACAGATACGGGCTTGCGGTGGTCGTGCCGCGCAGCACCGCCGAGAAGGTGAGCGGCACGTTGACGTCCTCGGCCAGCTGAATGCGGGCGTTGTCGGCGCCGCGGATCTGCGAGCCGTCAGGCCTGGTGAAGATGAACTCGGCGTCGGTCTCGGAGTTGATCCGCTCGACGCCAGCGAGCGCCACCAGGTCGGTGATGTCGCCGGCGGAGATCAGGATCGTGCCGGTCGCTGGCGTTGCCGGGCTGTTCGCCACCGTGTAGGTGAACGTCGTAGGCCCCGTCACCGTGACCGTGTAGGCGCCGTTGTAGTCGGTCTGGGTGGCGCCGCTGATCACCACCTTCTGGCCCGTGACGAAGCCGTGCGGCGTGCTGGTGGTGAGCGTCGCGGTGCCGCCGGAACGGGTCAGGCTCGACACTGCGGCGCCGCGCAGCTGGCCCAGATTCACCGTCCGGGTGGTGCTGGTGAAGCGGGCCCCGTACATGCGGAAGGTGAGGTCTGACTCCTGCACCGGGGTCCAGGTCGAGGCGTTGCTCGACTTGAGCAGCGTGCCGATCGTGTAGGGCTGCGAGGTGACGAACTGCTGAGCAGCGCTGTCGAACTTGCCGAGCTCAGCGAGGCCGACCGCGTGCTCAGCGTCGTCGGTCAGCAGCACCATCGCGTATTCGACGCCGGCCTGCAGGTAGACGGGCTTGGTGAGGCTGATCTTGTTCCAGGCGTTGACGGTGATCGCCGTGCCCTGGATCACACCTTCTGCGAGCGTGGTGGCGTTGGGCAGGCCGAGCTCGGTCTCGCGGATTTCCAGGAAGACCTTGTTGGCGGTGTTGCCGCGCGCGGTGAACTTGAAGTCCACACCGGTCACATGCCGCGACTGATCGAGACGGAAGGTCTGCGCGAGCGGATCCCAGAAGCGGGTCTCGATGGTGGTGAGCTGCCGCTGCGTGCGGGTAAGGATCGTGCCGGAGCCGATAAAGCGCGCGGCGCCGAAGCTGCCCTGGTTGCCCAGGAAGGTGACGCGCTTCGTGCCGACGGGCACGTTAGCGGGGATCGTGAACGACCCCGAGATCTGACCGGCTGCGTTTGCTGTGAGGGGCATGGCTATCAGGCGGGGGTGACGTCGATCCCGTCGAACTTGACCTCGGTGAGGCTCTCACCGGGGTCGAAGCCGTCGAGGGTGAAGTTGACCTGGATCTGACGCAGGAACTCAGCGGGCCGCTCGGTTTCGCTGAGCAGCTCCGTGCGGGTAGTGGTTGAAGTCACAGACGAGAAGCGTCCCGTGGTCCCCATGAAGATCGACACCTGCTGCGTGGCCGGTGAGGTCCAGATGGTGTCGATCACGGTGAAGCGATCAACGGCAGGGGTCAGCACGACAGCAGCGGGGATTGGATCGAACGCCTGGTAGGGGTTGATCTTGCTGCTGCCGGTCTGCCGGGTCTGCTCAAGGATGATCTCCTCGGTGTAAGGGAGCATCCAGTCTTGGGCGTTGTTCGTCGGCGCCTGGTAGACGGTCGGCGCGATCGGCAGCTGCAGCGTGCCGTCAACGATGGCGGCGTTCTGCGTGATGCCCTGGTCGCGCAGGTCGTCGTCAAGGAACGGATCGACGAACACGCCGCGCTTGCTCGACGGCTCGCGCGAGCTGATGTCGTTGCGCAGCCGCTCCAGAGCCACCAGGTCGAACAGATCGACGATCAGCGAGCGCATCCGCTCGAGCTGGTCGAACGGAATGGCGCGGATGCCATCGTTTGTCACAACCGGCGTCTCGCCCCACTTCTGCTGGATCGTCGCCAGGGCCAGCAGGTTGGCGGGCACCGCAGGCGGCAGCGCGGTGAAGCGGGAGCTGATGCCCTTGATGCGCGAGAAGTTGCCGTCGCGGTCGATGCAGAGCCGGTCGTAGCGCGGCAGCTTCCAGCGGTAGTCGGTCAGCACCAGGGTGTTGTTTACGGCGCCGCTGATCGTGAACGTGCCCGCTTGCAGGTTGACGGCCGAAGGCGTCGCGTTCCCGAGGTAGCGGTACGTGATCGAGTAGGTAGAGCCTGGCGCAGGCTCGGAGCCGGCCGGGCTCCAGTCCACCTTGTCGCCGTTGAGGAAGTAGTCGGTGTTGTCGACGTAGGTCGTGCCGCCCTGGGTGATGCTCTGGATGCTGAGCACCGACACATCGGGCAGCGTGTCCTGGCCGCCGCTGAAGCCGCCCCGGGTGATGGTGACGGTCTTCTCCTGGGTGATCACCACCTCCAGGATGCTCTCGACCGGGAAGCGGTTCAGCTGGATGGTGGCGCTGCCGCCAGTTGAGCCGGTAAAGGTGTCGGGCTCGGCGTCGACCACCTCGAGGTCTGGGTCCTCGGCGTAGTTGAGCCGGGTCGAGGCCAGCTTGTCGATCTTGTAGCCGAAGATGTTGCCGGTGCCGTCCTTGACCGAGAAGGCGTTGACGCCAGCGGCAAGGCCCAATGCCGTGACGCTGAGGCCGGTGACGATGTAGTTGCCGTTGCTCTCGCGGTCGTAGCGGGCGAGCGCTTCAGAGAAGGCGTCGCCGACATTGCCGCCACCCTGATTGAGCAGCGTGCCGTCGATGACGGTGTAGACGGGATAGAAGACGCCAGTGCCGCCATCGCCCTCGCGGCCCCAGGTGGCAGTGACGCGCAGACGGCCGGCGCCAGGCTCGTTGTAGTTGCGGGTGTTGAGTGCAGGATCGCGCAGCGTCGCGTCCTGCAGCTCAGTGATCTCTTCGTCGAGGAGGTAGACACCGACCCGCACCAAGCCCGTGATGGGGATGGTGAAGCTGCGAGCCGCGACCTCACGCACGGCGCCGCGCAGATAGATCAGGCTCAGCGGGCAGGTGACGTTGGCGCCGCTTATCGTCGGCGGCGTGCCGCTGATCACCGCGCCGTCCTTGAACACCGCGTCGGCGATGCGCTTCAGGCGGTCGATGACCGTGCTCTGGATCTCGTTGAGCTCAGCCGACTGAAGGCCCTTGCCGGCGCGGAAGAGCAGCTCGTCGTAGCGGTTCGCCGCGTTGAAGCGGTTGTAGTAGCCGGTGAGAGGCATCAGAAGGTCACCACGAACTCGAACAGCTGACGGGTTGTGATCTCGCGCACGATAGGCGCGCGCCGCTCGATCACCAGCAGTGTGCCGGGCTGCGCCACTTCAGCCAGGGCCAGGTAAAACTGACCAGCCGGGACGCCGTTGGCGACGACGGTGTCGAGGAAGATCGCCTGCTCGCGGATCGTCGAACCGACGGCCTCTTCAAACTCGAAGTGGAACTTGAAGTAGAGGCTGTTGGTCGGCGTCGCCGAGACGGAGAACTTGCCCTCGGGCACGCTGATCGCACCGTTGGCGTCCGGCGCGCAGTAATCCACCAGGGTGGCCTTGCGCCGGCCGACCTCGGCGAGCAGAGCGGTTGCGTTCGCAGGGGGCGCCGGGGGCGTGTTGCCCCAGGATGCGTCGCCGGATCCCCAGGCGAGGTGAGCAGTGCGCGCCTTGATCGCCGTGGCGATGGCGATGCGCCCGCTTGTGGTAAGGACTGCCGCCATGCTCGCCCCTTAGTCGCTCCTCATGCTACGCCGTCTGGGTTGTGACGGTGCTCGATGCAACGGCGTTCGTATCGAGCCAGGTCGTTGTTGGCTGCCAGGTGATCGTGCTCCACGTCTGGCCCTGGTATCGACCGCTCACCCCTTCTTGATTGGTGAGCAAGCTCGGATTGTTGAGGGTGTGCCACTCCTCATCCATCAAGCTGTGATCGAGCAGGAACCGATCGAAGTTCCGCACGAGCACGCCGATCACGTCGGTGTGCGTGCTGGCGACCGTGGCGTTCTCCTGCACCAAGCTGGAGAGGATCTGCCCGTAGCTGATCTGCGGCCAATCAGGCCGCGGCCGCACGCCGCTGTGATCGCTGAGCATTCCGCCGTCGGACAGCAAGCTGCTGTCGAGCACAAAGCGGCGGAAGTCGTAGACCGCGTAGATGCGCTGCAGGCGCGAGCGCACCGGGGAACTGATGCGAGTGACGCCGACAATGCTGTCGATGATCTGCTCGCCGGAGGTCGGGGCTTCGAGCCCCAGTTGGTATTCAGCCCAGCGGGCAGAGCCGCCTTCGGATTCGTCGATGAGGCCGCTGACGTTGATCCAGTTCAACGCGATGCGGACTGCTTCGGGCGTGCCCCGGATTCGCTGCCACAGCACGCCCTCGGTGATCGCCCGGCGCTGGTTGTTGCCGAGATACTCCAGGATCTCGCCCAGGCCGTATTCGTAGATCAGCCACGGCACCACCGAGTCGGGGATGTTGACTCGTTTCGCCGTGCGAATGATCGGCACCGGGCCGCCGGTGCGCTGCAGGCTGGAAGCGGAGCGGGAGAAGTCCCGCTCCAAGGTTGTGGCGTTGGGTGGGAGGAGGTCGTATCGGCTCATCGGTCACGCCCCGCCATCGTGAGCGTGATCGCGCCCAGAGCCGGAGCCTGACTGGGGCCGCAGACTACATCAGTGGCGGGCGCCGTCAAGACGACGCGCTGCACACCAGCCGGGTGCAACTGCGCGATCAGCCACGAGCGGGTGACGTCCCAGCCGAGCCCGGAGGCGGCAGTGAAGGCCGCTTGCAGCTGAGCCTGCAGGCCGTTGAACACCTCGATGGGCGTGTCTGGGTAGAGGTAGATCTGCGCGGTGATCGGCACCGTGTTGATCGTCGCGCTGGCGACGGTGACCACGTCGGTGATCACCCGCACGCTGTCGCTCTGAAGCACGTCGTCGACGGTCTCCAGCAGCTGGCTGCTGGCAATCCCGTTGCCCTGGGTCGAAAGGATGCTGACGAGCACCTCGCCGGGCGCCGGGGAGCTTACCGCTGCATCCTTCACCAGCTCGCTGGCGGTCAGCGCCTGGTAGCGATACCAGGCGGCGCCGCCGGCCGTGCTGCTGCCCATGATGCGCTCGATGACGCGGGAGCGCAGCGCGGCGTCGGTCTCATCCTCTAGGCGCGTAACGGCGTAGAAGGTCGCCAGATTGTCGAGGTCGGCGCCGCCGGCGTAGCGCAGCAGGGTGGCCTGCAGCGCGTCGTTGATCCGCTGCCGCAAGATCAGCTCGCGGGCCGCGGCCACCTCCAGGATCTTGATGCCCGGGTCGCTTTCAAGAATCTCGGTGTAGGACGGGTCGCGCGCCTGTAGGTCGGCGATCATCGCCGCGAGGATCGTCTCAAAGTCGAGCTCCTCGATGATCGTCGGATCGGGGATGCTGCTGAAGTCGATCGTCGCCATCAGACCACCAGCCCCTCGATCTCGATCTTCTGCCCGTTGAGCAGGTAGTACCCAACAAGGCTAAGGCTGATCTGACCGCTCGCCGAGACGCTGTCGATCTTCACCTGCTCCAGCTTCAAGCGCGGCTCCCAGCGCTCCAGCGCTTCGGCGGTGGCGGCCACCAGCTCGGAGACGAGGCTGTTGTTGATCGGCCGATCGACGAGGCGCGGGATGCGGCTGCCGTAGTCGCGGCGATGCACGCGGGTGCCGATCGGCGTCGTCAGGATGTCCTGGATCGACTGGCGCAGGTGGTCGAAGCCGCCGAGCGGCTCGCCAGTCGTGCGGCTCATGCCGGCCATGGCGCCTCCTATGGGTTCAAGTCGATTCTCGCGCCGACGATCTTCAAGTCGCCGTCGGCCTCGATGTCGATCTTGCCGGTGGCCTTGATCCGCACGTCGCCCTTCACGTCGAGGAAGAGCTTGTGCGCCTGGCGGTCGTATTCGACCACGGTGCCGTCGTCGAAGGTGCGGCGCTGCAGGCCGGCGCGATCGCCGTTCGCGTTGCCGTTCGAGAAGAGGCCGGGGATGGCGACGCCGTTGGCGAGCTCACCCGACGGGGCCAGCAGCATGACGACCTCGCCAACCTCGGGCGGATCCCAGACGCGATCCTTGCCGGCGCGCGGTGTGAACCACGGCACCCAGTCGGAGAGGATCTCGCCGTCCTGCAGCTGCACGCGGATCGCCGGGAAGCCCGCCGTCGCGCCGGTGTAGTCGGCCTCATGCACCGTGCCGTAGCGAGCGACGTTGCTCAGCCGGCGCGCGTGATCCGTGCTCTCGGGGGAGCCGACGCCGGCCGTCAGCTGATCGGAGCGATTAACGCCCAGCATCGGCGGTCTTCCACAGGTAACGCACGACGCCCGGGATCTCGGCGCCCTGGGGCGCGGCGTCGAGCCGGTCCTTGATCAGCATCTGCGCGGCCAGCATGTAAATGCCGTGGCGAATGCCATGCGTGGCGGTGTCGCCGACGGGCCGGCCAGTGACCGATTGCGCGGCCTCCTTGGCCAGCTCGAGGGCCCGGCCCAGCCGCTCGCGGTCCGGCTGCTCGATCTCCATGAAGGCCGCCAGGCTGTCGATGCCGAGGGCTTGCTCTGGCGTCGACGCTGGCTTGCTCGCGCGCTTGCGGGTGGTTGCCATCAGGTGAGCTCCTCGCCGTTGGCGGTGATGGTGGCGTTGCCGACTGGGCAGGCCGCGCCGGACTGGCCGTCTGGTGTGATCTGGCCCCCAGGATAGGCGCCGCTGCGCAGCAGGGGATCGTCGCCGTCGACGATGTAGGGGTTGGCGCCGTCGCGGTAGGGGGTGTGATAAGTGACGACGTAGCGCAGCGTCGTGGCGCCGGTTGTGACCGCGCCGTCGAACTCAGGATCGTCGCTCTTGGTGTCGAGCAGGAAGGCATCGCTCGACTCGAAGCCAGGGATGATCCAGCTCTGCAGCGCGGCCTCGACCTGGCCGGCCATGGTGTCGAGATCCTCGTCGATGTCGTCGAAGCTCTGCGCGATGCAGACGATCGAAACGATGCAGCGGCGCCGCTCGAAGCCATTCCAGCCCGAGATGCTGCGGCCCTGAATCTCTTCAGGCTCGCGGGTGTGGACGACGATCGCGGGCAGATCCGGCTCTTCGATCGGCATCAGCCGGCCGCTGTAGACGCGCGCGCCGGCGGCGGTGGGATAGGTGGGCGCCCCCGGCTGCTGGCCCTGGGCCGGCGGCGGCGTGAGGTTCGCGCTCAGTCGCGCCACGACCGCGTTGCGGATCTGAGTGCGGGGATGGGTCATGTCTGGGATCGGTGCAGCATGAGCGTCCAGCCGGTGTGCCCGTCAGGCTGGGCGTCGCGCACGCGATAGGAAGAGCCGCGCACCTCTACGGTGTCGCCCTGCTTGGGTGGAAAGGGAAGGCTCCACCCATCGACCAGGACGATCGGCTGGGTGGAGCGCACTTGCATTCCGGTCTCGGGATCGAGGCCGACGTGCGACGCCTGGAAGACGCCGCGGATTGTGTGCTCGACCTGGCCGCGGCGGTAGACCACGGGTTCCCCCATGGTCTTGACCACCGCCGTGAGAGCACGATTGGCCAGGTCGTTGAGCATCAGCTCAGGCGAACGGTTGCAGTAGCGTCGCCGGTCGCAGCGGCCACGAGGAAGTGGCCGATCGCGGTGTTGTTGGTCGAGACGCCAGTCACCTTTTTGGCGCTGTTGTCCCAGTAGGCCACAGCGCCCTGGGCGCCGTCAGTGCCGGCGCCGGTGGCCTTGGTCAGGCTGTAGACGCCCTTGGTGGCGATGGCGCCGACAGCGCCATCGGCGATGTCGGCCACAGCCACACCAAACAGGGCGCCCACCAGCACGCCGCCGCCGGAGCTCACCGCATAGGGAGCGGTGATGTCGACGTTGTCGCCGTTCTGAACGAAGTTCTTCATGGGTCAGGTCCTCAGACGCCGGTGGACTTGTAGAAGCCCCGGTGGTTGAGCACGGTGCAACCGAAGTCGAGGCGCGCGTAGATCACGGTCCCGTCGGGATCGCGCTCGTTCACGGTCTCGACCTGCGGGCCGGCTTCGCCATCCAGGTAGCCGAACGCAAGCATGTCGACTTGCTCGGGGCTGGCGGTCACGTAGTAGACAGCCTCGCTGGCTTCATCCAGGCGGGGCTCAGCGATGAGCTGGAGCTTCTGGGTGAAGATGTTGACGTTGCTGGTCTGCGTGGGCTGGATCGGGCTCAGGAACTGCTCAGCGGCGGTCTCCAGAGCGGTCGGCACCACCAGGTAGGTGGGGCGCAGGTTGATGCGGTTGCCAGCGATGTCGGTCTGGTTCCGCAGCTTCTTGCGCGCGTCGCTGATCGCGGTCACGCCGATCACGCCAGAACCTTGGTTCTTGTGATCGTTGTGGAACAGAGCCTTGTTGTCGTAGCTCATCGCGCCGTTGGCGGTGATGAGTTTCCACACCTCGTTCGATTCGAACAGGCTCATGCCGCGGCCGATCATCTGAGGGATGCGGCTCAGGGCGTCGAGATCATCGTTGATGATCAGCTGACGGGTGACGGCAATCTTTTTGCCGTAGGTGTAGATCCGCCAGGAGCTCTGCTGCTCCTGCACGGTAGCGGCCTTGTACTCACCGCCTTCGAGCAGGGGCTCAGGGGTGATCTGGCCGGCGATCTCCAGCTCGTAGACGGGCTTGAAGTCGGGCAGGTTGCGCTGACGGGCCAGCGGGCGGAAGGTTTGCACCTCGGCCTCGTAGGCGCCGCGCAGGCTCTTGTTGGCGATGTTGCTCAGCAGCAGCGGGAAGTCGCTGGTGCTGTGCATCGCACGGCCGGCGATCTCCGACTTGCTCATGCCCACCAGGGACACGCCGGAACGCGCCAGGGCGTCCTTGGCCATGTCCATCAGGGAGCTGTGACCGTAGGCGCGGGCCTGGTCGTCCCACTCGCGCAGGCCGCAGCGGGCCTCCAGAGTGGCGCTCATGCAAGCGCTGCGCTTTTCGCCTTCGTCGGCCATCACCTGCACATGAGTGCGGGTGGGAGCGGCGGCTTCGCGCTCGGCCATCTTGTCGATGATCAGCGCGCGGGCGGCATCCACTCCGGTGCCGTCTTGCTCAAGTTGATCTGCCAGGGCCATGTCCAACCCAGCGGCGCGAACGGAGCGGCGGATCTCCGCCACCCGACGACGCTCAGCGGCGATGGCAGCCTGGATGTCCTCGGGGGAAGCGGCACGCACCTGGGGCTCGATGGCCTCAGGAGTGGTGACGCCCTCCAGTTCGCGGATTTCGTCCATTGGGCTGTCCTTTTCAGGCTCGGTGTTAAGTGTAGGCGTCTCTTCCGAGCGCACCTTCGCCCCGGCGTCGGCCGGGATTGGGACCAGGGAGAGTTCATGGGGCTCCCAGTCCACCGCTCGCATCACCGTGGTGTCACCCTCGGTGCTGCGATCGTATTTCCAGACGCGGTAGCCGACCGAGATCGACCGGATAATGCCGTCGCGCACGTCCCGAAAGATGGGCTCGACGTCATCGCGGCTGGAGAAGCGCACTACAGCGCGACCTTCGTTGCCGTCGAGCCACGCACGCTCGACCACGCCGACAATGTCGGAGAGCTCGTAAGCGCTGTGACTGTTCAGCAGCGGGGCTCCGGAGTTAAGGCGGTCCATGCGGATCGCCTTCTTGTCCATCGACAGCTCCTCCATGAAGGGGCCGTCCATGCCGTAGCGTTGAACCCTGGCGCCAGTGGTCCACACCACTTCGACCGTGCGCGCTTCCGCGTTCACGGTTTCGGGTGCGAACATCGCTCGGGTTTGCAGTAGCTGGTCGCTCATGGCGATAGCACCGGCATCTCGATTCTACTCAGGTTAGACCTTGCCAATTCAGTAGCCGTCGACCGTCAGGTAGACGCGGGCGTTGGCGCCCACGAGCACGAGCGGATCCTGCCCCGTCCACGGCTGCTCACTCGCCGTCTTCAGCACCTTGCCGCTGACAGCGCTCGTCGAGACGCTGCCGATCGTCGCCATCAGCTCGTCGGGCGTCGCCTGGGCATCGGGCACAGCGCTGGCAGACACCGACAGCACCGTGCCGAAACCAGCCGAGCTGATGTCGAAGCTCCAGGAGCCGGTCGTCACCACTGAGCCGACCCAGCGCTTGAGCATCTGGCCGGTGATGAGCCCGGCCGCCGTGTAGTAGGGCACCATCCCAGGCGCACCCTGGGCGCCCTGGATGCCCTGCGGACCCTGTGGGCCTGTGGCCCCTGCTGGGCCTTGAACGCCCTGATCGCCTTGCGGACCAGCAGGGCCTGTTGGCCCTTGTGGGCCTGTGGCTCCTGCAGGGCCGGCCGGGCCTGTGGCTCCTGTCGGGCCTGCGGGGCCCTGGGGGCCTGCCGGACCGGCGTCGCCCTGGGGCCCTTGCGGACCCATCGGGCCCATCGCTCCTTGCGGGCCGGCGGGGCCGGCGGGGCCCTGGTCACCCTGCGGGCCAGCGGAGCCAGGATCGCCCTGGACGCCCTGGGGTCCGGCAGGGCCTGTCTCGCCTTGCGGACCTGGCGGGCCCTCCGGGCCAACATTGCCCTCGCCGGTGCCGCCATCCCAGGCGATCGTGCCGGCCATGATCTCCCAGGCCGTCGAGCTGCCCGGCTCGACGTTGCGGCTGCCTTCCACCGCCACCCAGCAGGCGCCGAGGTGCGTCACCACATCGCCGATGGCGTAACGCCTTGTTGCCTCCCAGGCGCCGCGCCATTCCAGCGCGCGGCGGCCCTGCGCTAAGGCCGCCAGCGCGATTGCGTTAGCGGCGCTGGAGGTCATCGGTCAGCGCACGCAGCGCAGCCTCCGTTGCCTGATCCGCGCCCTGCTGCTGCGCGTTGCCGGCGCCGCTCATCTTCCGCGGGTCGCTGTCGAGCACCAGGCCCAGGGCGTCGAGGCGCTCGTTGTCCTGCTGCATCTCCAGCATCACCTCCTCTGGCTCGTAGCCATACTCACGGATCGCTTCGCTCAGCGTGATCAGGCCGCCGCGGACCGCCTTGATGGTCGCGGCGATCTCCTTGCTCGGGTCGATCAGCTCACGACGCGGCGGCGTCCACTGCGCCGTGATGCCTTCCATCCGCGCGCCGTTCACCGTCGCGGCGTTGCTAAACCACTGCCACACAGGGTTCAGCATCTGCGGGACCAGCATCTGCCACCGCCAGGACTCGATGTTGCGCTGGAACTCCAGCCAGCCCATACGGCCGCTGCTGAAGTTGGTGTTGGTGAGGTCGCCCGTCAGCGCTTCGTAGGTGACGCCAAAACCGGCGGCGATCTGAAGGAGGTACTGGCGGCTGATCTTGTCGAACTCGCCGACGGTCGGAGGGTTGGCGAAACGGATGTCCTTGCCGGGCGGCAGGATCTCGACGGCGCCGGGTTCGAGCTTGTCGAACGGCATGTCGGCGCCGCCTTCCGGCGCTTCAGTATCCACAGCAAAAGCCGTGAAGCAAGCGCTGATCTTCTGTTTCAGCAGCTGCGCGTCGTTGTAATCGTCGAAGTCGCGCAGCCGAATGATAATCGGTGACGCCCAGGGAACTCCGCGCGTCTGATGCGGGCGATCCTGCCGGTAGACGTGGATGATCTCCTCGGCCGACACGCGGCTGCTGAGGAAGTCGGTCATCCGCAGGTGCTGCTCGCCCGGGTGCTCCGCATAGAGCCAGTAGGCGACGCGACGCCCGGTCGAGTCGTACTCGATGCCCTGCTTGATCAGCCCACCATCGGCAAGCGCCACGTCCTTCGTGGTGTCGATGTAGTCGGGCTCCATGATCTGCAGTTGCAGCGGCACCCGCTGGCCCGATGCCGTCCGGCGCCGGATCAGCACCTCGCCGCTCTCGACGATGCAGCGCATCGCCAGCGCCTGCAGGCCGTAGAAGTCGAGCCGGCCGTCGTAGTCGCACTGCCGCGGATCGAGCGCCCAGTTCAGCCACAAGTCGGTGAACTGCTGGCTGCGGCGGCGGCTCCTCTGCGCGCGCGCCTGGGCGACGATGCCAGTGCCGATGACGTTGCTGACGATCACCTGCACCGCCTTCGCGGCGTAGGGGTTGTTGCGCACCAGGTCGCGGGAGCGATCGCGCAGCACCTTTAGCCCCGGCGCGGCTGCAGCGTCGGCGCTTGTGCCGCTCGTCCGCCAGCCATCGGTGCGGCGCCCGCGGCTCGCGCCCTCGTACCGGCGCAGCGCATCGAGTCGCACGCGGGCCGCTTCGCGCTTCAGCGCAGCAGCAGGACTCACCGCAGCGATCAGGTTCTCGAACGCGCTCATTGGGTGTCCCTCTGGAAGGCGAAGTAGCGGCGGCTCTGCGTGCCTTGCCCCAGCTTCGAGCGGATCAGGTCGCGGACCTTCAGCAGCTCGTCCAGGCTGCGGTAGGTGACTTCCTTGTCGTCGTACCGGACCTTGAGATAGCCGCCGGCGATGGCCTCTTCGACTGCCAGCAAGCTGGCCTCAGTGAACAGCGACATCGACGCCACCTCCTTGGTTCATGCTATCCGCTTCACCAGATTGAAGACTCACGGCGGGGCCGCGACGGCGGCTGATCGGCAGCTGCTGGCTGTGGTTGCAGACGCACGCTACCGCCGCCCAGATGCTCCTGCTCCCATCGCTCGTCGCTCCAGCGATCGGCGCCGACAACAGCACAGGCGGCCCGGGCATAGACCCTGCAGTCGAGCGCCTCGTTGCGGTCCCTGGTCTTCTCCCACTGGTAGCGCGCGAAACCTCGCACCAGCTTTGTCGTCAGCACCTCGGCGGTGAGCTGCCGGAAGTATTCCTCGCCGTGCTGCGGGAAGTGGCACCAGCCGTAAGGCAGCCCATCGCCGTCCTCTTCCGGCAGCCGGCGCCGCAACCAGCCATAGAGCTCGCTCTTTGCCACGTTGATGCCGACTGGCCACAGCTTCACGCCGCCTTTCATCTTCTTGCCGCGCAGCGTGACATCCACCTTGCTTGGCTGCCCAATGAGGGTGATCAGCGACTCCTGGCCCTTCACCGCCATCACGCGCATCGACGACTGCGAGCGCACCCATCGGTAGACCTCCTGGGTGCGGAAGCCGGTGTCGATCGCCGTCATCCTGATCGGCAGCCGCTGCCCATCGCCACGGCCGAACTCGGAGCGCACGAACTTCGAGAGCTCCATCCATACCTCGCTCTCGGATGTGTCGCCCGCGAGCACCTGGTAGTCGAGGCTCCAGCTTTCGAGATTGCGACCCCAGCCCACCACTTCCAGCTCGATGCGGTCCTTCTGCACGTCGACGCCGCAGGTGATGAACACCACCTCGTCGGGAACACTGCCAAGTGGATAGGTCTCGCGCCGGTTGTAGAGCGCTTCCCAATCCGGGGCCTCGCCATCGTCGTTCCACGGCTCGGCGAGCACCGTGTTGACCCAGGGTTTCAGCTTGGCGGGCTCATCCTTCGCCTTCTCGTAGGCGATCACCGCTTCCTGCCAGCTGTACCAGCCCAGGGGGCTGTAAAGAGCCGGCGCGTGGTAGCCCTGAATCTTGCTCTCCGGGTTCTCCGCCACCCAGCGGCCCTTGAATGCGCCGGGCTCGTACCACCAGCCCTTGAACCGTTCCTCGATGCCGGTGCCGCACTCTTCGCACATCAGCACCGGCGGCCGGCTGAGATCGTGCGGCAGCTTCGGATCCTTCTTGTCGTAGGTGATCCGGTCCCAGCCGATGACCTGATGGTGATCGCAGTGTGGGCATGGAACATGCAGCCGCTGCTGATTGCTTTCTTCCCACTTCGTCCAGATGGCGCTGCGGCCTGCGATCGTCGGCGTCGATGTCCAGCAGTGCTTCTTGCGCACGCCGAAGGTGCGCGTGCGCGCTGTCACCACGTCGATCGGGCTGCCTTCCTCGTCAACGTCGAGGGGCCAGCGGTCGATCTCGTCACAGGCCAGGAACCGAATCGGGAAGCCCGCCAGGCCGCTTGCCGCATTGGCGCCGCCAAGGATCAGCACGCCTGCCGGAAACTCCTTCATCAGCTGCGTGTTGCCCGAGTCGCGTTCGCGCGGGGGCGCCACCTTGTCGCGCAGGCTCGGCGTCGCTTCGATCATCGGCGCGATGCGCATCTTGCTGTAGCGCTTCGCCAGCTCGATCGTCGGCTGCACGAACATCGCCGGCGACGGCGCGATGTCCATGATGTAACCGGTCCAGTTGTTGAGCGCTTCGCTCTTGCCCATCTGCGAGCCGAACACCAGGACCACCTCCTGCACCGGGCTTGTGATGCTCAGGTCATCCATCGGCGCCTGGAGGTAAGGCGTCCGGCTGGTGCGCCATTGGCCGTGCTCGCTCGATGCTTTCTCGCTCAGCCATCGGCGTTGATCGGCCCACTCGCTCAGCGTGAGCAGCGGATCCGGCGCCAGGCCGGCCCAGAAGCTCGGCGCGCAGTCCCGATCGAAGTCAGCCAGCATCCTGCAGGCCCTCCAGCGCCTGGGTGATCTGCTTCTGCAGGACCAGCATTCCCTCGGCTCGCTGTTCTGCTGTTGCTTCGACGCCCAGCGACGCCAGGAGATCATCGACCACGATCGGCGGAATCCTCAGCAACGCATCGCGCACCTGGCGGGACATCGTAAAAAGGCGCGCCTTCACAACGTCGGTGCTCACCAGCTTCTTGGCCCGCTCCTCGTAATCGAGCTTGAGGAGCATCGCCTTGTAGCCCTCGGCCGCCGCCTTCGCGCCTGCATAGGTCCCCCCGCCTTTGCCCACTGGCGGCCCCACCGGCGGCATTGGATCGCCCTCGCCACGCGCCGCCTTCTTGCCTGCGTTGATCGCTTCCTTGCTGCGCTGGAACTCTGGCGCCGTGTTGCGGCCCCACTCGACGTCGGCCACCTCCGGGTCAATCCACCAGTTCTTGCCTTCGCGCTGCACGCTGCGCTGCAGCCGGCCCGTGTTGATGGCCTTGCGCACCGCCTGCGGGCTCACCCCATGGCGGTCTGCATACTCGGCCAGCTTGATGAGCATCAGTCGTAGAGCAGCTCGACGTAGAAGCCGCGCTCGACGAGCTTGCGCGCCAACCCTGGCGGAAGCGGACGCTCCAGCTGAATCGGCGTCTCCTGCGGCGTCATCCCGCTCACCAGCTCCACCAGCTGGTCGACCAGCATCAGCGTGTGGCCGCGGCCTTCGAGCATCTGGTCAACCGTCACCTCGGGGCCCTTTGGCCCAAAGCTGATCCGCATCGGCCAGGCTTTCACGTGCCCGCGCTCATCCCACTCGCATCCGTAGGCGATCCGCGCGACCTCAATCATCGAATCCGGCGACGAACTCCCGTCGCTGCGACGCGCCTGCATCTTGCCAAGGCATCAGCACCTTCATGCCGGCCGTGACCTTCACGACCGACTGGACCGATTTCTCCTCGGTCGCATCGACCCAGGCCCAGATCAACGCATCAGCGCAGCGGGTCCGAGGCTGGCGCTCCACCAGCCCGTAGATCAGCAGAGCACCGCTCGCCGGCCGCTGCGCGCACTCGATCCCCAATCGCTCCGACAGCGCCCAGGCCAGCAGGGTCCCGGCCCGGTCCATCCCGCACACCACGTCTCGATCACGCGGGCATTGCGCAGCGATCAGATCCACTGCGGCTTCGTAGCCGGCCCACGTCAGTTGCATGGTCGAGATGCGATTGCTCATTTGCCTTTGCCCGGCACCCAGGCCTTGTTCAATCCTGGCGCCACCTTGCGCACCTGAGACGGCATCCCGGCGCGATTGACCAGCCGGGTCACCTCTTCAGCTTCCATGCCCAGTCTCTTCTGGATCTGCCGTTGCGGCACGCCGTCGTCGGCGATGCTGCGCACGATGTCGGCCATCTTCAGCACCGCATGAGTGCCGCGCGCCCGGTTGTGGCGGATCGTGCTCATCATTCGGTGCACCGGATCGAGCCGCACCTGCACGGTAGGCACCTGGCCGCTCGTCAGCGCCATCAGCCGCGGATCAGCGCTCACCGTCCACCGGTGGAAGCCGTCGACGATCTGGAAGCTGCCGTCCGGCGCCTCGGGCAGCGTCACGATCGGCGAGGTCCAGCCATCTTCGAGGATGCTCACCATCAGCAGCTCCAGCTCCGGCGCCGCCACATGGTTGGGGTTATACGCATTGCCGCGCAACTTCTCGCGCGGCAGCCATCGCACCTTCGACACCGGCTGCTCCGCCACGCTCATCGCTTCGCCTCCAGCGCCTTCACCTCTTCAAACGTCAGCCCCGCACGTCGCGCCGCTGTGATCGCCCGCTGCGTCAGCTGGCCCTTCTTCCTGCCCTTCAGATCACCGCGGCTCACCATCTGGCAGATGTACCGCCAGCTCAGGCCGCTCATCACGTCATCCTGCGTCTCGTGAATCGGCCGCCGCGTTTTCTTCTGGTGCATCCTGATCACGCCGGCCATGCTCCGCGCGATCTCCGCGCGCTCCTTCGGCGGATAGAGCTCCAGCAGGCTCCGGCACCACTGCTGCCAGGTCATCCCCGGTGGCGGCTCATTCATCGCCGTCCCGTAGAGATCCGTGCGCGCATAGCGGCCCGCTGTGCCCACGCCCTCCACACGCCGCAGCATCCGCTCCCACAGCTCCGGCCATCCCTGGGGATACTTCCACAACCCGCCGAGCGGCTCCTCGCCGAACGGTGGCGTCACCCGCTGGAGGCTCACGCTGGTGCCCATCATCGCTTGCACGTCGTAGGCGCGGTTGTAGTCCCAGCCCTCGCGGCTCGCCGCCACCCACACGTCCTCGGCCTTCCAGTCGTAGATCGGCTTGCAGTTGAAGTAGTAGCCCTCGCGCGCGCCGGCGATGTAGTTGTCCCGCACCTTCTTGGTCACGGTCTGCAGTCGGCGCACCGACTCCTGCGCGCGGATGCCCGTCAGGTCGGCCACCGTTCCGCACTCCGGCCCGAACAGCACCGGGCCCACATCATCGAGCTGCATCCCCATCCGAAACCGCGGCGCGTCCTTCAGCGTCAAAGCGCCGGCCGGCAGCGGCCTGATCCACCGATCGCGCGCCGCCGGATCCCAGCAGTTCCACCACGGCTGCGACCTGGCGCACGCGTTCCGGTGCTTGATCGGCAGGCAGCACCACAGCAGCCGCACATCCTCACGCGCCCGCACCCGCTCGACGTACTCGATCGTCTCCGGATAGCAGGCTTCCTCGTCGACGAAGTAGACGTCGAGCGGCAGCCGGCCGCGCTCCCGCGCCACCATCGCCGTCAGGTTCAGCACCGTCGTCGAATCTTTGCCGCCGCTGAAGCTCACTACCACGCGATCGAACAGGTCGTAGATCCGCCTGATCCGATCCAGCGCTGCCGTCATCACGTCCTGGTCGGTGCTCGTCGGCCGCAGCGTCATCGCGTCTGCAGCTCCGGCAGCGCCGCCGCAGACACGCCCGCCACCATCGTGCGGTTCACCATTGGGTGATCCACATCCGTTGGGCCCGTGTCGCTGTCCGGGTGCCACGCCAGCACCGTCATCCCACTCTCACGGCCTGTCCTGAACCGGTGCTCGCCGTGCGGGTGGATCACGAACGCCATCCCCGGCTGCAGCTCGAACTCCCCCTCGGGCGTCGCGCACCATCCCCGCCCACGCACCACCATCCCCACGCGCACGCTCGGGTGGCTGTGCATCGTCTGCTCCGTCCCCATCGGGAACCACAGCCCGTTCAGGCACGGGTCGCCCAGCCGCACCGGCGGCACCAGCAGGCTGTCGGTGCAACCGTCGATGTACCGCAGCCGGCCGCGCTCCTCCATCGGCCCGCCGAGCACCATCATCCCCAGCCAGCCGTGGCGGCTGATCACCAGGCCGCGGCTCAGATCCGTCCCAACCGGTCGGATCTCGCACTTGCCCGGCACCGACGCCCACATGCCCGCCGTCAGCACATGCGGCCACGCGCCGTGCTGCCGGATCGTCAGCGCGCCGTGCCAGCAGAACACGAACTGCGTCGCGTCCTCGCCCAGCACCAGGGCGCCGTCATCCACGCCCCACAGCCGGCAGTCCGGCAGGTCACGCAGCAGCCCATGGGCCAGCTCAATCAGTTCCAACGTTCTGCTCATCCAGCCACTCCCTGCAAAGCGCCACAAGCGCTTCCGGCGTGCCCTCCAGGCCCCACCGCTCCTTCGCCGCGCGCACCGCCGCGAGCAGCACCTCACGGTCGTCCCACAGCAGGTTCACGCTGAAGACGTGCCGCTCTTCCACCTCGCCGCTCTCCGCTGTCGCGTCCGCAGCCTCATCCTCGTCCTCGCGGTCCGGCAGGCCCAGGCCCGGCTGCCGCTCCGGCTCAGCGCGCTCCGTCCCGGCTTCCGCCAGGCCCTCGAACGCCTCCAGCTCCAGCCCGTCATGCAGCCGCTTCAGGTCGTCCTCGCCGAAGCCCAGCACCGCCGGGTCGATCTCCATCGAGCCGAGCTCCTCGCGCAGCAGCTCCAGGTCCCAGCCAGCGTTCTCGGCCAGCTTGTTGTCCGCCAGCACGTACGACCGCCGCTGCTCCTCGGTCAGGTGGTCGAGCACCACCACCGGCACCTTCGTCAGGCCCAGCTGCTTTGCCGCAGCCAGCCGGCCGTGGCCCGCCAGGATCCCAGCGGAGGTGTCCACCAGGATCGGATTGAGGAAGCCGAACTCGACGATCGACGCGGCAAGCTGCGCGATCTGCGCCTCAGAGTGCGTGCGCGCGTTCTTCGCGTACGGAACCAGCTTGTCGACAGGCCAAAGCTCGATCCGCTTGGCCATTGCCGGGATCTTGGAAGAAGTCATGCGGCGTCTGGAGTCTCACGAAGGAAAGGCTCCGATTGGGCCACGGTAGCGCTGGGCGCGCAACCGGTTGCGCAACTACCGGCAGCTCCTTTGCGATCAAAAAATGCTCCGTGAGACTCGTTCAAAGCCGGCGCGTTTGTTGCAATAAAGGCCTGCAATTGAGAAACCCAGTCACCACAAGGCTTTTGGAAACCCCCATTTGGGGCTGGCTCTAGCGAAAAATCGCGCGCGCGGCGCC
>JACCDP011479134.1_pt1 | contig 38206 bp, 28 predicted proteins | sample 7445841 | NCBI WGS metagenome assembly JACCDP01 (sample SAMN15323441, study PRJNA562643) | freshwater metagenome | isolation source: river surface water | place: USA:Blue River Watershed | collected 2017-08-17 | reverse complement strand
CTTGGCCGTCTTTTGCTTCGTCTTTTGTAAAGCCCTTGCTCCCGGTGTTTCGATAAAAACGTTTTCAACAGAATCTTTCTTGACATCTTCCTGTTTCTCCGGTTCTTTGCGCTCACTATTGGGATTATATTTCAAAAACCATTCATCATATTCGCGCGTTCCGCGCTTGTTCGCCAGCTCCTTAAACATATTTGTTTTCTCAGCGCGAATATCCTCTAATGCCGGCTGTTTTCCATAACAATCAATCGAGAATCGTTTAAGAACTCCTTTCTGGTTTAGCTTGTTTTTCTCCTGGACATTGAACAAGAACATCGCCATACACAGGATGCGGTCTTTGTGGTAATAGGCCTTATTCGTATATAAGAACGCAAAATAGAACGACAACATCGTATCAATCGTGGCGACATTGATTTCCTTGCCACCCACCTCTATTTTGTTGTAATTATGGCACGCAATGGGTTCATACAAAAACGCGATCGAATGTTTCCCCACTTTGATTTCACAATGGCGCGGAATTATTTCGCCGAGAGGTGCGTGAATAATAAGCGTGATTTGTTCATCGAACTCCGCCTCTAATTGCTCCTTAATAATCAGCGCGTTTCTGTCAATATCCTCAATAATCACATCGAAGTCGGGGATTTTCTCAATCGCCTTGCGCTGATTTACCGGCATATATTTAGAATAGAGGGAGCACGCATACCCGCCGAAAAATATACCGCCCATATTGATAATCGCATCGCGCACCATCGTGTGGATTTTTGCCGACGCGCCTTTCACGGGTGTCCCTTTGGCTAAACTCTTGATATTGTCGTTCTCCATCACTCGCTGGAACTCGACGTGGTCACAATTCACCTTGCTATTAATGGGGTAATGCTTGTTTAGGAGCATTAGTCGCTTGAACACTTTCTCCCAGCGACTCACATCACCGGCGGGGCGCGAAAGTTCGAGAAACATATTCATGCGCAAGAAGTTGGGCGAGCAATATTTGATTCCTGCAATACGGATGGAGTCTTTCATGAGTTCATCGAACACGACATCGTTCAAATAAGTGATATCGGCAATGGGCGTGAAATTGACAAACACCTTGAATGTGCCGTGATGAACGCCCGCTTTTGCCTCTACTTCCAAATATCCGGCGTCGGCGTAAATGTTTGCCAGTTCAATCGCGTCATTGAGCGCATTCTTCGAGTAAAAATCATAGTCGGGGATTTCGAGATCCTTGTTGTAAAACTGGTCTTGCTTGGGCAAAATATTGTTGATGGCTGTTCCACCATAACAAATGAGAGGTTTCGATTTGAGAAAATCTTCCAAGATGGCGATGATTTTCTTGATTTCGGGGTTCATCGCAATTTTCTTGGCTTGGATGTTTTCTGTTTCGTCAACCGCGTGACGCAGAATCGCCAATTCGCATTCCTCGAATGTCATATCATTGTTACATGATTCGTTTTCATATTTCATGACACGGATATATTATACCATTGGAAAATTTATAATAGTACTTCTGTTTGGGGGATTTGAAATGCCCAAATGTGATATATTTATTTGTCAGTGTCTTTTTGGTTCGAGTTTTTCATATTTGCGTCTGCAATAAACACGGACATTGGCACAAAAGCGCATCCATATTTATTGAAAATGGCCTCATATTCGCTCAGCTTGTCGTTCTTCTGGTAAAATTTGTAGGAGAGGAATTGCGGATGCCATTTTTCAATGGTGGATTGCGGGTCGGGCGGTTTAATCGCATCAAATGCGGGTGGCTGGACAATCATAAAGCTGTTGATGTCCGTCTTCAAATTGTCGGTGTTGCGATTCACTGGTAGGGACGGCAATGAGAACAAGTCGCCATATGAATAGAGGGGGAAGTTGGTGGTTCCCGCCTCTAAGTGGATTACACCGTCTAAACATTCGTCGGCTCCTTGGTCACATTTGTCGTATTCGGTCCATTTGGGCGAGCTGAGCGTGTCGAAGAATATCACGACTTTGCCTTGAAGTTGGCGCAACCGCGTTCCACTATTGAATGTGCCCTTGAACAATCTTTGGCTAAATATGCGATTCAATTGTTTAGAAATGCGGCGATAAACGGGCGCCGAGTTGTCCTTGATTCGAATAAGGATAAAGAGAGGATCATTTGTAGATGGCGATGGCGTCGAAAACGCGCTAGTGGCAATAGTGTTGAATGCGTTGATTAATTTTAGGCGATTTGATGAAACATTTTCGGTGCCCATGGATTTATATTCGGGGTCGCCACTGTATGACACGTATTCGATGTTGTTTCGCGAAAATATTTCGAAGTCGATGAGACGGCATCCGCGTTCCAAAACCAGTTTGAGTGTTTCTTTGCTGGCGAAAAGACCGCTGATTGCGCTATTGTATGATGATTTGACGATGAATTCGCGGATGGGGAGTTCTAAATATTTTTTGGGAATGCCGCCTTTTATTGAGAGAGGTGCGTTTTCGTAGTTGGCGCGAAGTAATTCGAATTCGGTTTTGGGGTCGGCTGGTTCGCCGAAGCCTTCAACAAGAGACCTGTCTCGACCTAAAAGAGACTGGTCTTGACCAAGAGACTGGTCTCGAATATTGTTGAGCCATCGTTTATTATAAATCGAAAACATTATGTAAACCAGAATCAAAATAATAATAATGATGATAGCAACTCGTACCGGATGCATATATATTACACATTGCGAAAAGAAAAGAAACAAAATATTGCAATATTATAAATGAGTAGAAGATATCGAAAACACCGCCGAAAAGGCGGTATGATAAAGACTATTCGAAAACTCCGCGATTCGAAGAAGAACAATGAATCAACTATGTTAACTTCGAATGATGATAGTGGTATTAGTGAAGATGTGAAACCCAATTCACAAATACTTAGTTCATCCAGCACAACAACCTTGGTTCCGCCGTCATCAAACAGAATCAAGAACCGACTTAAGAACGCAATTGTTGAAGCGAAAATTGTCGAGCCGATTTTTGCGAGAGATGTGAAGCCGGTAGTAGATATGCCAGTTGCTGTGCCAGTTGAACCAAAAGAAAGACCAGAACAACTTAGACCCCAGCCGAAAAAGATGTTGCGCGAGTTAAATGCTTTATCCGTAGAAGAAAAACAGAATTTGAATGCGCCATCTTCAGGCGAAAAGAAGATGTTGATGGGTGTCCGTGAATTTAAAAAGCCATCGGCGGAAATACTTCATAATGCGGCGGATGCGGTTCCTTTGCCTAATCCACCGAAGAGTACTCCACCTAAGAGTAATTATCCAAAGAGTAATTATCCAAAGATCAACCCTAAACTCAAAATCAAAGCGCCTCTCCCCATACAGCCATTGCCCAAAGAAATATTATCAGGTCTCCAAACCTTGGGAATAAAGCCCGCCCCCATTATTATGCCACCAAAACCACCCTCAAACATAACTTTCGAATCATTCTTAAAAGAAACTCTTCAAGACAATTTGCCACAATTAATCGCCTCTCATCCCCATAATGTCAAAAATATGCTTACGACTCGTATTAGTGCTAAATCTATGAAAACGGAACATATCGATTTGGTTCTTGACGCAATGATGAGCACCGGCCCCACTAAAATTGACGTGAGTATTCTGTGGACCGCCATCGACGAATGTACGCCACTTTTAGCAGCGTGTAAACTAGGATTGGTAAAACCTTGCCAACATATTTTGGATTATTTTGCGAACGATATTGAACAGACTAAAATTATGCTCAACGATTTTGAGAAGGAAGGTCACAATCCTCTCAGCCTTTCCGCAAAATACGGATACCAAACATTGTGCGAATACTTGATCGAAGTATATCAACGTCTCGGCATTGATTTAGAGGGATGCGATATTCAAAGAGACACGTTCACAGCCGAGAAATCGAAAATGAATGCGATTTTAAATGAGCGCGGAGCAAAAGAACTTCCATTGGAAACACCCTATTCACAGTTTATCGATGAATTGATGAAGCTCGATGATGGCACAGATAAATACCAATTAATGGTAAAGCGATTTGCCGTGATTTCGCAAAAAGGCGATTTTTTTAAGAGAACACCTCTAATGGTTGCCGCCGAAAAAGGACATTTAGGAATTGTCGAACTCCTCTTGTGCGGCGGGGCCGTTAACAAAGTGGCGAAACTCGAAAACCAGCAACGCGAAACGCGCAAGAATGCGGCCATCGCAAACAGACGAACCCGCAAACAGAAAAATCTGGAAACCGGCGATATTCGTACAGAAGCCGAACTGGCCCGAGTATGTGCGAATCCATTGGCGATGAATGATTTAGGCCAAAGCGCACTACATCTTGCCGCGCGCCATTGTTGCCCGTCGAGAAGCAATTACGAAACCATATTGTTTGATGGAACACACGACGTGGCCGGTGCCCCGCGTCATCAATACAATTTCGTGAACGACGACAAATATCGCAATGAACCGCCAGTGTGGAGACTGGTGCGAATAATCCATTTGTTATTGCGATTTATTATATTTGATCGCGGTGTTATTGGCGAAAATACATACAGACCAGGTGGATTGAAATTCGCTCTACAAAATATGCATGACACGGATCACCTATATGATGACGAAATCGATGTGTGGAATGAGTCCGCAAACAATGGCAACGGCGCATTTGATATATTCTGCTTTGCCGGCAAAACAAACTGGATCAGTTATTTACAATTGAGGCGAGAAACACAGAACACAATTACTGAAACGGGATTCGACAATATTAATGAAGAATATTTATCGGCGTTTAGTATTTTCAGGAAAGATGTTTTAACACTGAAATCGCGTTTATTTGTTAACAATAGTGAAAAATGCGTGTTTATTCGTAATGACAAGAATATGTTGCTGGAACTGGAATCTGGGTTCAATCCGGAGGTTTTTAGAACGGGACTCGTCACATATAACAAGAGAAATGGCGAAACACTTAGCGGTATTAATAATGTATCGAGTTTTATCGAATATTATAGATTAAACGTCTACGATTCGGTGTTTTACAGAGTTCCCCGACATAATGATACCAATCTAACTATTTACAACAAGAATGACGCAGTCGAACTGTTCGAAATCAACGAACGGGCGAAGGAGTTGATGCGAGAGGGTCGCGAACAATATCGCGGCAAATACAATTTGCGAAAACATGTTATGTAAATGATGTCCTCTCATTTTCTATGTTAGAATGTCAACAATATAAATCCAACATCGTTGTAATATATATATTGAATGGCAGGCGGTCTTTTAAATCTTGTTTCAGAAGGCGCAAATAATCTTATTATTCAGGGAGGTCCCAGTCAAAAAACCTTATTCCGCGCCACATATAATAAAATCACGAATTTTGGACTTCAAAAATTTCGCATCGATTATGACGGCTTACGCGACTTGCGGTTGAGTGAAGAGTCAAAATTCTCGTTCAAAATGCCTCGATATGCCGATTTGCTGATGGACACTTATATAGTCATCACACTGCCGCACATTTGGAGTCCAATTTATCATCCGTGTGCGCAAACGGGTGGCAAATGGGCGCCATATGAGTTCAATTGGATCGATAATATCGGCACAAATATGATTAAGGAAATCGAAGTAGTATGTGGCAACTACACATTACAAAGATATTCAGGCAATTATTTAGGCGCAATGATTGACCGAGATTATTCGGGGGAGAAAAAGAAATTATTCAACGAAATGACCGGCAACATACCCGAAATGAATGACCCGCGAAACAGCAATACTCGGTCGGGCGTATACCCGTCGGCCTATTTTGTTCCGGGAAGTTTAGGCGCCGAGCCATCGATACGTGGTCGCACCCTCTATATTCCGATTAATATGTGGTTCACACTTGATAGCAAGTGCGCATTCCCATTGGCGTCGCTACAATACAACGAGCTTTATATTAATATTACACTAAGGTCAATTGAGGAGCTTTACCAAGTCCGCGATGTGTTTGATAGTGCGAATGGGTATCCTCTAATGAGACCGAATTACACGCAGAATCAGTTCCAGTTGTATCGGTTTCTACAAACCCCGCCGTCGGATAATTTGAGTCCCGAATATTATGAGAACAAAACGAGCGGATGGAACGCGGATATCCATATTTTAGCGAATTATTGTTTTCTGTCGAATGAGGAGAAGCGCACATTTACGGCGGAGAACCAGGTGTATTTGATAAAGGATATTATTGAGCACAAGTTCGAAAATGTTACGGGGGCGAAGAAAATCAAGATTCCGTCGACGGGAATGGTGGCCAACTGGATGTGGTATTTACAGCGCAACGACGCATTTATGCGAAATGAATGGAGCAATTACACGAATTGGCCATATGGTCAGTTGCCGAGCAATACCGAAGACCCGCCTGAGTCGACATCAATGATTAGTGGTGAATATACGATACAAGACCCGAACAATAACAGATATTCGCCGAAATACAATATATTGACGAGTGTGAACCCGAGTGGCCAGTCATCATATATATTGTCGGGCACAGGTTACCAAGTGACGGGGCAGTTCAAGGTGGAGAATCGCAAGGAGATTTTAGAGACGGCGGGTATTTTGTTTAATGGCGAATATCGCGAAAACCTGTTGACACGAGAGGTGTTTGATTATGTGGAGAAATGGACGCGCACGGCGAGTCACGCCCGTTCTGGCATTTATTGCTACAATTTTTGCCTGGAAACGAATCCGCGCAAATATCAGCCGTCGGGTGCCATCAATATGTCGAAGTTTAAGACGATTGAGCTGGAAATTAACACATATGTGCCGCCTGTAAATACGCAGAACGTTCAATATGATGTGATTTGTAATGCAGATGGCGTTGTGATTGCGACCAATAGTCCGGGTCAAGGTGGGTCGTGGTATATGTACGAATACAATTATAATATGGTGCTGTTTGAAGAGAGGTATAATGTTCTCTCGTTTATTGGTGGATATTGTGGGTTGATGTATGCGAGATAAGGGTGCGCTTATTGCGATAAGATATCGCTTATTTCAATAAGCTTAGCGACAGGTTCTCAATAAAAGAGTAAATCGATTATATATACTATCCTTATGACAGAATGGGTAAATCAGGATATAGAAAAAAATCCGCATATTCCCACAAAAAATAAATGGACAGGATTAGTGCTTGATCCTCTCACCTCTATTTACGACAAAACTATGCGAAATATTGAAGAGGAATATGAGAAATATTCGGGTGCTTTTTCTACAATAGAGGGATTCAAATACGAAATCGACAATACACCAATTTATGCGCAGCCGGACCCGGACCAAGAACCCGAGCCCGAGCCCGTCGCTGATGAAAAAGAAGAAGAACCGTCATCTATCAGCGATGAAGAAAAATCGAAATTGTTGGAAATGATTTACGACATCATTGTGAAAATACTCACCACCTTGGCCACGCTTTTCGTCGCATACAACATTTATTACAATGTGAAAAACACGGGCAAGCAAATTGATGTCCACGATACTATCAAGTTCACATCTTTCGGGCCATTTTATTTATTAACCGGCGCACTATTGAAATCGGTGAAGTTTTTCGAAGATGGAATGCTGGTCACTATACCGACCTATTTGAAGTTTTTTTTGAATCACTCTCGAATATTTAGCGACCGCACCTTGTTCGTTATTATGTTTGGCGTTGCCTCTTATATGGTGAATTATTTGAAAAACGAGTATGTTCGATTGTATAATTTCCTTTTCAAAAAAGATATAACTCAAAAATCGATTTACAATTTTTTGTTCAAAGCGGAGGGTAACAAGGCAGTATATGGATTCCTCAAATCGGTGTTCGTTTATTACTTCGTGTTCAATAATTTTTCGATATGGGATCCGGAAGCGGGATTCACATACAATACGGGAATGGTATTCTTCAAAGCACTAGGGTTTATTATATGGCTTATTTTAATTATTGTGTGTTTTTCGTCGATTTTCAAACCGATGGTGTCCTTCGCGAACTTCATTTTTATGTTTATTGTGCTGTTTTATTCGGGATTTTGTATAGCGTACGACATAAAATCGCTGAATCCTAAAACAATTATTAACACGATTCGCTCCTTGAACTTTAATATGAATATTAATAATGTGATTTTCGATTCGCAAACGGGCAACGAATATGAACAAATATTCGAATCAGGATACAAGGGGCTGTTTAAATTCGTGCCCTATGGCATTATGATATACGCTTTTGCGCAAGTCATTCCCGATATATTGAATATTGGCGTGGAAAATGCTAAATGGACTATGTTGGGTCTCGTTATCGCATCCATTATTGGAATCGGTGTTCGCGGCATTCGAGAATACTTTATTGTGAACCAAATCATTGATGATGTAAAGAGGGCAATTAACCAACAAATCACGGATTTCCAGAATATTGATTGGGACGGAATCAGCGCCGACCAAGCGAAATTATTACAACATTTGAATACAGCCAGCGAGCACAATGTGATTAGATAATTGGAAGCAAGGGTATAAAGACATTTAACCATTTATAAGAATAAATGGTCAAACCAAAATCACATAAACCAGTATTGAAAAATAAATATTATCCATTGGTGAGTGTTTGTACGCCCACGTTTAATCGCCGGCCATTTATACCCACAATGATTGCGTGCTTTATGAATCAAACATACCCGAAAAACCGCATCGAGTGGATTATTGTGGATGATGGCACCGACAAAGTGCGGGATATGATTGAAGCCGCAAAAATACCGCAAGTGAAATATATCGAGGTTGCGGAAAAAATGCATCTCGGCGCGAAGCGCAATTTGATGCACAGCCATTGTACGGGAAGTATTATCGTTTATATGGATGATGACGACTATTATCCGCCTGACCGCATTTCGCACGCGGTGGATACTCTCCAAGATAATCGCAACGCATTGTGCGCGGGGTCGAGTGAAATATACATTTATTTCAAGCATATTAAGAAGATGAAGCAGTTTGGGCCTTATGGGCCAAATCACGCAACGGCGGGCACATTTGCGTTTCGATCGGAATTGCTGAAACTCACGAAATATGAAGAAGGCGCGGCCGTAGCCGAAGAACGCGCATTCCTGAAAGACTATACGATTCCATTTGTTCAGTTGGATCCGTTGAAAACGATTTTGGTGTTTTCGCACGAACACAATACATTTGATAAACGGAAATTATTAGCGAATCCTCATCCTGATTTTGTGAAGGACACGCATCGTAGTGTAAATGACTTCATCAAGTTCGACTACGAGCAAAGTATCAAGAAGTTTTTCATGGATGATATTGACGGACTATTAGAGAAATATCAACCTGGCGAACCGAAAATGAAACCGGATGTGTTGAAGCAAATCGCGGAAATCGAAGCGTCGCGGAACAAAATGATGATGGAAGAACAGGCGAAAGGAGTGGGGCAAATTATGATGAATCAGCCGGGGAAAGAACCGGTGCCGCTAACTATTCCACAAATAGCGGAATTGCTGCGTAATCAACAAGACATTATTGTAAAATATGAGTCGCGAATCCAGGAATTGGAGTTTATGAACAAGCAATTACAGGGGATTATTATTGAGAATACAAAACAGGTGAAGTCTGTGGAGCAAATGCCGTTTTATGGTCCTCAGGTCCAAAGTTCGCAAGTCCAAAGTCCCCAGATCATAAATATAGAATCAAAGTCCGAGCCTCTATTTCGTATCAACGATTGAAGAGCGTAAAAAACGGGAATTTGAACCACATACTTTATACCAAATATTCCCTAATTATGTTAAACACATCACTATTAATATGCTTCTTTTGCTCCATTATTTTTCTCATCATAACGAGTTCGCGATTTTTCTGTATTTCCGCCTTCACAAAGTCTCGAATAAATGCTTTCTTTCCTTCGCGCATAGGATTTCTACACAAACCCTCGATATCCCAAGGTAATTTGGGATGCTTATTATAGTGCTCAAATGTTATGTTTGGGTTTTTGCTAACTTGGTACCAATTCCAGCTAAATCTGGGATTGTCTAAAATATGGTTGAACGTAATATTTTCATGACTACTAATGTGGTAGAAATCCCACCCGTATTTTGGATTGTCCAAAATATTTTGAAATGTAATGTTTTTATTGTTGTGTATAGTATCTAGATCCCAAGGTATTTCCGGATACTTCAATAAATGCTCCATAGTTATATTGGGATTATGAGATAGCGAAATCCAGTTCCAAGGTTTGTCCGGATATTGTAATACGTGTTCCATAGTTATATTTGGAGACATTGACAGCATATACCAATTCCAAGGTTTGTCCGGATAACGCAATACGTGTTCGAATGTGATATTCTCGTTCCCAGATAATCCATACCATCCTAAACTGTTTTCCGGATATTTCATTAGTTGCTCAAATGTGATATTTGGATTTGTACATATATAATATAAGCTCCACGGCTTGTGTGGATTTTGTATTATATGTTCGAACGTTACTGTTTTGTTTGAAGATAATGCCGCCCAGTTCCAGGGTTTGTGTGGAAACTCAAATACATTATCAATCGTTATGTTTGGATTAAAACTTAACGATTTCCAGTTCCATGGTTTGTCGGGATGTCTCAATACATCTTCGAATGTTATATTCGAATTCGAACTAATTATATCCCAGTTCCATTGTTTGTCCGGATTCGCGTTTATGAAATCGATGGTCAAGTTTGGATTACAACTCAACACATTAATATGTTGAGTTATCTTGTTTTCGCCAAATGACTTCACCATGTCATTCCACATGCACGTCCATGTGCGCTCAGCTTTCTCAAAATATTCGGGTTTAATACTCATTTTTGTTGTGTATTTATTTTCCAGATACACAAAAAAGTTTTTCAATTTTCCAGAATACAACACGATATTCGAGACACTTATATGGTTTCGTCCTCTAATTCATCGGTCTCTATTTTCTTCACGTTTTTGTCTAAATACCGATACATCCGTTTAATATCGAGTTTATTGATTTCATAATTCTCGAATAATTTGTCGAGGGCGTTCAGCGTAATATTATTTTCAACAATATCGATATTCTTCGAATAATAGAAGACGCGCATTTCCTGAAAAAACGGAATCAAATCGCGTTTGTCAATATCCAGTTTTTGGCACAAATCGTAGATGAACTCGACATTATTATATTCGGTGGAATATTTGGTGAGCACTTTGGTGAACCGGATTTCTTTGGGCACATGAATGGTGTCGGTGTTGACCACTTTGTGAAATATGCGATTGTTGTTGAATGTTTTCATAAGACTGCTCATCTCGTTGAAATGCCAGATTTGATTCTGGAATGTGATGCGATCAATGTAGTCCGCGAAACAAATATTTTCGAGGAATCGCAAATAAAATGGGATGGCTTGGCGCGGATTTTTCGGCAATACGTCGACGATGTTTTCGTGAAAAAGGAGCGCGGCGGTTGTGCGGTCAGTTTCATTCAGGACAACATTGTGTTCATCGATTCGATATGGACGCGAAATAAGAGAGGTCGTGATTTTATTGGTATCTTCGTTGAATGTTTTAACGTTCAAAATATTTTGAAGCACGGTTTGGTCGATCATTTCCGGCTTGGATTCATATAATTTCTGTAAGAACCCGAACTTGCGTAAATCGCCGTTGGCATAATTCACGACAATATCTTTCTTGTGTTCTGGCATATCCGGGTAAAATGTGGTGACTAGGCGCATCATTTGCGTTGTTGTAGGCGTGTTGAGTTCAAACACATTACACACTTTCATAAGTTCTTTGATTTTCTTGTCGATATTGTAGTTGCCAATACAAATAATTGGATTCATTGTCATACTTTCCAGCTTCTGTTTTTTCGTCTTTTTTTGGCGAATGAGTTTGATGAGTGCGGTTAGACCGCCCTTGTCGCCGCTATTCATTCCGTCGATTTCGTCCATCACGATGGCGATTTTCTTGATGCGTCGGTGCATCATATCTAGGACATTACACGAAGATATATTGTTGCTGGCGATGTTTTCGATGAGGGCTTTGTTGCGCACGTCGCCGGCGTCATAGTGGATTACGTCATAATTGAGCGATTTCAATATATCGATGACAAATTGGGTTTTGCCGACGCCGGATGAGCCGTAAATATAAAACCCTTTTTTGAATGTGGGGTTTGCGTGATCTTTTGAAAAGGCGTTTAACACGGATTTGATGTTTTCGGCGGTCTTGTTTCGCTCAAATATATTGTTTAATAGTTCGGTGTTTAATGACATTCGGTTATGTAATTAAACTAGGTGTTCAAATATTTATATATATTTAAACGAATCATTAATATATGTGGCCGGTTTAAAGGCCGAAAGCGCTCAATTAAAAAGCCGACAAGGCCGGTTTAAAGGCCGAAAGCGCTGAAATCCGCAGTCACTGGGCGGAAATTGCCACCTTTGGATTGGAGTGCGCCATTATACGAATATGGGTCGAGTGGCTGTCCTTTCTGTTTCTGGTTTTGGTTGAGAGGCGCATAGATGCCGGTGTAGTTACTTCCGGGACGGGGGCCATTATACGATTGCTCGTATCCAACTCGGCGAGGATCAACGGAGAGCAGATTCGAAACACCCGTACCGGCATCTCGAACAAGTCCACCCGTAGTATTTATCACATTACCCGCAGTATCGAATGTGCGGTCAATAACATTGCCAGCAACATCAACTGTCTTGCCAACTATATTACCCGCAACATCAACCGTCTTGCCAACAACATTACCAGCGGTGTCTAGTGTTCTGGAAGCCAGATCGGCGGCTATTGCACCACCAGTAACTGCTGTGATTCCACCAACCGCCGCGGTTCCCTGAATAGTTGAACCCACAGCATTCGCTGTGTTGGAAATAGTGGCGCCGGCGCTTTGCCCGAGAGAGGCGACAGCAGATGAAGGACCCTTCACGGCGAGTGAAGAACCATCGGCGGCCATTGAGCCGGAACCGCCAGAACCGCCGCAATTAGTACAAGCACCACCGGAACAAGCGGGACACGATGGGCACACAGGAGGTACGATTTGGGTTTTTAACATATAGTCGTTGGAAATACCACCTACGGCATTCGAGTTAAAATAACTCCACCATTTCCAGAAGTCGCCGTAGTTTCCACTGCTGTCGCCGACCTTAGTGTCGTCTTTCTTTTTATCATCGTCCTTCTTCTCTTCGTCCTTCTTCTTGTCACCTGATGAACTACTCGGCGTGTACACACCGAGTGATGTGAATCGTACTACCTTCTTAATGGGCATATATCCATTTGCGTTGCGGTTTTCGAAGACAACAATAATTGTGTTTTCGCCGACAGGCCAGTACATAATTGTGTTCTTGTTATCTGTATCTTGGACGAAAAATGGCTTATTCACAGATTTGTTGAATGATTGTGTAATCCACGCATTACTCGATGCCTGGGCATCTGCTACTGTAGTCAATGTGACATCAGGTGTAATGTCATCTTCACGCTTGCCGGTACCACTTCGATAATATACATCCACTGATTTTTTGGGTTCAGTAACTGATGTTCTTATTACTAAAAGGTTACCATTACCAACATCATATTTGATTTTTCCGGTAATTTGGTAAACAGTTCGGCTTGGATGGTAAAATGTTTCGATCATAATTTTGTCGTCATAACCATCAGCATATTGTTGGGGGTATCCTCTGGAATCAACGTATATATCATCGGAGACATCACCTTCATCGGTATTATTGAAATCAATTGATACGAGAGGATTGATTGAACCAGTATAAAAGACAGCGGAACCGTGTTTTACAGTTCCAGAATAAGAATTACCGGCTGTTGAAGAAGAATTACCGGCTGTTGAAGAAGAATTACCGGCTATTGCTAAATTGCCGATATCCATCACATAAATGTATGTATTGGCACCCCAAGTAATGTAGTTGACCTGATTCTGTCCGGATTTGAAGGACCAGGCAACATCGATGGGATCAATTGTGGATTTGCGACTTTCAGCTAAGACATGTTTAATAGCTTCAGCTTTACTTTGTCTAACACCATTAACAGTTTCGAACTTACCAATAGTCTCGTTATCATATGATACAATTTGACCAGAAGGAGATGAATCATACTTTCTGGGAACAATTTGGATATTTTTAATAGTTTTTCCTTCGTCGTCATTATCTATATCGCTTTGCCATTCTTTCTCAGTATAAATCACAACAATATTTCCGTTCCTCGGGTCATAGTAAATATCATCATAAATCTTGGTTATAGGATTCTCAGTGCTGTATATTCCAACAGTCTTGGTGGTGAAAAGTGATGAATTTTTGTTGAATGTGATGAATCCCTCTTTTTCCAAATATGTTTTCCACATCGCGGATAGCGCCAAAGCCAACAGCAATATTATGAATAAAATTAAGGGGCTTAATTTGAACTCCATTTATGCGCAAATATATATTCTACACCGAAAAATAAAACCACATATATGTGTGCGCGCGCGAAGGAAATGTATATGCGAAATCCTAATAAAGGTTTAGCGCGAATCCTAAATAGTATGGAAACCCAAGTTGTTGCTAAAAAACCAAGAACAAGAAAAGAACACGTGGTGTTATTGTCTTGTAAAGATGCCGAGAATGAGTTTGAAATCGGGATAGATGAAGCGGGGCGAGGACCTCTCTTTGGCCGGGTATATGTGGCGGCTGTGGTTTTGCCGAAAGCCTGTCAAATACCACAATTCCACTATGAATGGATGCGCGACAGCAAGCAAATCAAGTCTCGCAAAAAAATCGGCGAACTTGCCTACTATATCAAATCGAATGCTCTTGCGTGGCATATTCATTATATGGATGCGGCGGAGATCGACAGCCAAGGAATCCTAAATTGTGTGATTCGCGCCATGCATATTTGCGTCGACCATATTTCGGCCACTCTTATCCAAAAATATGGATTCACGCTAAATCGCGGTCTTCTTCTGGTGGATGGCAATTATTTTCGTCCATATACTTGTTTCAACAATGATACGGAGACTTTGGACACGATTAACCACGAAACCGTTGAGAAAGGTGATGGCACCTATGCGTCAATAGCAGCGGCGTCGATTTTAGCAAAGAATGAGAGGGATTCGTACATTGAGCATTTGTGCGAATGTTATCCGGATTTGGCGACTCGTTATGGTCTAAATACCAATATGGGATATGGGACCAAAGCGCATTTATGCGGTATTGCGGAGCACGGAATCACTCAATGGCATCGGCAAACATTTCGCGGGGCAGCGGGCGAACCGTTGAATGAGATAAAACCCGCTAAATAAGTTGTGGTCCCAAGAATATATGCCGTGCCACGAGAATGAGGATTTGCCCCATTATCATTTGATTGTGATGGAGGAAGGCGGGTGTACCAAATATGAGATTCCGGTGTTGTTTAGAGATGATACTGAGTCGGCGATAATAATGGATATTAAGGATCATATACGAAATATGTTGGGGTTTGAAGATATGCGTCTTTTGTGGAAGGGGCGAATATTAGAACCAGATACATTGTTGGTGCGAGATGTGTGTGTTAATGGCGAGTTTTTGCCGTTGTATGTGCCGAATATAAAAGAGCCGATTGTGGTGGTTGCGAAAAAATAATGGTGTAATGTATAACTATGGACTTTACTCTCTTTATTGGAATTATGGCCTTCTATGCCGTCCTAACTTATTTGTTTTTACCTGCTGTTTTCTACTACACGATGGGGAAGACTTTGAAGGCCGCCGGCAATGGATTTGTTGTTGGTAGTGTGCTATCGGTTGTGTTATGGATGTTGTTTGGATCCAAGATGTAATCGAGAACCAAAGATGTTTATGTTTATTTGTCAAATATAAAGATAAACCGGATATCATTTCTATATGCTCACACTTTCCACTTGTTTTTATATTATGAAATCCAAATTCGATCCTTCAAAATATATTGAGTGGATGGAGAATTTTATTTCAATAAGCAATAATTTTAAACTAGTTATTTACACAAATGAAGAAAGCGCCCCCCACATAAATATATGCCAAAACCCAAACATCAAAATCGTGATTAAACCATTCGACCAGTTTTATTGCTACAAGTTTCAAGAGTCGTGGATAAAGAATCACGCCAAAAATACTATGCTCAATGAACAGAGTCAATTCAATACTGACTGGGAATTAAATATGTTGTGGTCCGAAAAAATCGCATTTGTCCGCGAAACAATGAGACAGAAATATTTCGAAACTGAGTATTATGGCTGGTGTGATATTGGGTATTTTCGAAACCGGCAAAACGATACACATATCAGTGATTTAATGGCTTGGCCGAATCCCGTAAAAATCGGCGCCCTCGATAAGAATAAGGTTCATTATGCGTGCGTAAATAATTCCACCGAATATGTGAATCGCTTGGCTCGTCTAATTAATGTGCGCAACCACACAGGTTTACCGGCGCAAGAAATACCGCCCCAACAATATTCGATCGCTGGTGGATTCTTCTTGTTACACGAAACCAAAATTGATTGGTGGTTTGACCTCTATTATTCCCGCCTAGAATCGTATTTCAAATATGATTACTTGGTGAAAGACGACCAAATTATTATTGCGGATTGCGTGTTTTCGAATATGGGTCATTTTAAAATATATTATGAGAATAACAGTGCCGTCGATAACTGGTTTATGTTTCAGCGATTGTTGTTATAACAATATAAATGTTTCATAGTAATCCGGTTATATTACTAATGATAACTATACTTATGCCAATTTATAATGGAATCGAATTCATTGTTGATTCTGTGCCATCAGTTATTGGGCAAACTTATAGCAATTGGAACCTAATTATTGGTATTAATGGCCATCCGCCTATGTCAATCCCATATCTTATTGCGAAGAAATATGAGTACGATTCGCGTATACGCGTTTTGGATTTGGAAGGCATCCGTGGTAAAACAAATGCGCTAAATGAGATGATGAAAAGCGCGAATGGCGATTATGTTGCGATACTCGATGTCGATGATATTTGGCACCCAGAAAAGCTGGAAAAACAGATGCGTCTGGTATCCCAATATGATGTCATCGGCACAAATTGCGTATATTTTGGCGAAAGCAATGCTGTGCCCAAATTGCCTCTCGGTGATTTGTCGAATGCCAATTTTTTCGAATATAATCCGATCATCAATTCATCAGCACTTATTCGCAAGGAATTGTGTTGGTGGAATCCGGCATATGATGTCGAAGATTATGAGTTGTGGTTGCGTCTGCGGAAACTGGGTAAATCTTTTTTCAATGTGGCCGAGATTTTAGTTAAGCATCGTATTCATAGACAGTCGGCATTTAATACGAAAGACCATCGAGCCCAAATTGAGGAAATCAAGAAGTTGTATACTTAGATCACCATCCCCCAAAAATTGATTTTATTTTATATGTAAAATCAATTTTCAAAACATACAAAATGAACGCGCAAATTATTTTCGAGCAAAGAAATGGAGGCAACGGCATTTATAAGTTTGCTGTTATGGACAGCGGTCTTAGTTACGGACTCGGCGCAGAAAAAGAAGACCAAGAAATCCATATGATGATTGATACTTCCGGATCCATGGACGAGCTATGTAGCGATAAAAATACGAAACTCGACCAAATCAAATATGTTATTCGAAATATGATTCGACATATATTGGAACATTCGCAGAATTGCGGCGTGATTTTGAGTGTGAGTAGTTTCAACCAGTGTGTAAACCGAATTATTACTCGGGTTCGCGTTGAGCACGAAAATATGGGCGCGCTGTTTGGGCAAATTGATAAAATGTATGCGACTGACCAAACAAATATCGAAATCGCGCTGAATGCGTTACGAGATAGCCAAAATTCGGGCATTGTTCACAATATATTTATGAGCGATGGAGAGGCAAACAATGGCATAACGGACCCAGTCAAGTTAATGGAATTGGTGGACAATCGCGCGTTCAATACATTTATTGGATTTGGTCTCGAACACGACCCGTATATGTTTTCTACACTATCTTCCACTCAAAATAGCAAATACTATTTCATTTCGGACAAAGAGAAAGCCGGAATCGCATATGGCGAAATATTACACGGAATTTTGAATAATGTTTGGTCGAATGTAATATTAGTTTGTCGCGGTTGTGAAGTCTATGATTACAAAACGAACAGTTGGGTAAGTATGCTTTATATTGGGCAGATTGCAGCATCCGATATGCGAACATTTCATATTCGAAGACTCGACGAAGAACGCGTGAATATTTCTTTGATAACTGGCGATTCGGTCATTTGCGATACATTATTCGAAGACAAGTATGAGAATATGCCCGAAATGGATTATCGTTTAAAAACCCTCCAAATGTTGTATAAGGCCTCTAATCTAACAAAGCATCATAAAGAATCGTGGATAACTGATTTGGATGTTGATGAAAATGAAACACAAGGTGGCGTGAAAGAAATAAAAGCCGAAATGAAAGCATTGTTGCGAGAAATGAAGGCATTTATGGAGACGCAACCCGATATTCGATTTATGAAGAATCTGTGCGATGATATAGTGGTGGTTTTGCGAACGATTGGCACATCTTATGGGCATATGTTCAGTTGCTCGCGACAGCATTCGCAGGGTGATGAGAGGGTTCATACCACTACACCGAAAAATGAATTTGATGAATTGACCAATACTCGTTTATCTATGATGCCGAGTCGATTAACACGGCAACATACGAATCAGCATATTAACTTCCCGGCAACTATCGATTTATATTCGTCAAATACAAACCAATTTTGCGTTGAAGAGCACGTGTTTGGCTCAATATTGGGGGAGAATCCAGAGAACGCAATGTATTCGTTAAGCCATACTCACACTCCGGTAGATAGCGACAACGATGACGACATTGGCGATTATATGGTATCGAATGAGCTCGATAGTCCATATTGTACGGATGACAAATTGTTTGTAATTCGTAATGTGAATTCGAAACCCGATGAAAAATAAGAGCATTTACATAAATAACTCTTCCAGTTCTTTTTTCTCGATGACTTTGAACTCGGATGTGCGGTCCATTTTGCTATATCCCAGCAAAAACTCGGTGTCATTCTTTCTCACAAACCCCAACACATATTCCACCTTCTCACGTTCGAGTGTGAATAACCGCGACCATCGGGTAAGTTGTCCCGTGCTATTGTCAATCGCCACCAAAATATGATAATAATAGCGGCGGTCTTCGTACGACACTAAATGGCAAATAAACCAGGTTTCATTATCCACTTTGACTCCGTTCGTTGAACCTCTCAGCAATTCGAAAAATCGTGGTGTCATAATTTCGCATTTGTTGGTAAGTGTGCCGGTCTCTCTGTCGATTTCGTAGGTTGTCATTGGTGACCATCCATACACTAGTCGCAATGTGTTTTTGTCGTCGGTATAGAGCACCCAGTTTTTCTCGATGTTTCGTGGTCCGGCGAGAATAACAGACTTGGACGTCTGGTTCTCATAATCGATGGTTCCATATTCGATGCGCATTGTGCCATCGGGTAATCCGCGGTTCGCCGTAAAATGCGTTTCGCCGTTATGTTCAAAGAGGCGCACGTCCTCTAATCCCACATAACGCGCGTCGTGTTCCTTATTGTAACCGAGTACGAATGATGATGCCGGCAATTCGTCGTCCGAGTCCACATATGTCGCATCATCATCGTCAAAATATTGCGTCGATATCACATTGTGTGTAATAATTTGCTCTTGGTTTACATAGCCACCGGCATCGTCAATGTAATAATTCACCTGGCGATGATTTGTTATAAGCCGACCTTGGTGGAAACACAGCGATGGTGTACTGGTGCGAAAATCGGGTCCCATTGGGGGCGTCTTGAATGAAATCGATTTCCCGGGCAACGGCTCGCAGTAAAACTTGTAATTTGATATGACATTGTTCATAATTCCACTTTCGAGATTGGACGCGCACAATACATTCATCGAAAGCGCCGCCAAATCCACTTTGTCCGGGTTGTAATAATAACCCGAAATCGTGTATTCATAGTCGAGCTTGTAATCATAGACGTCATTTTGTAGGAATAAGTAGTCAATTTTCGATTTATCCACGCCATCTAACTGGCTAAGCGCCATACAATAAAATTCATACACCAATTTGTGTTTTGACTGGTTGCGATAATATGTCATAATCTCGTAAATGTTTTCAAGACGTTTAGGGAAATAATCGTAGGCCAACATCCAGTATGCGATGGCCTTTTCGGGCTCTCCCGACCACATATAGCAACGACCAATATTGTAATAACTTTGCCAGACTTCGTCAAACCATCCGCCGATTTCGATGCGTTTCTTGTAGGTCTCGATGGCCTTTTCCCTCTCTCCATTGTCGCGATAACTATTCGCCAAATAAAATGTGTATCTGTCATTGTTCGGTTTCTCTTTGAGCCCCTCGGTTAAGAGCCGGATATCGCGAGTAAACTTGTCTGCCTTGGCTCCTCCGTCGCCAACATCATTAATGAATAATGTGGTGCGCTCGATTTGGTCGTATTTGGTTCCGTCGGGGGTGCTGATTACCTCGTGCGTGACTCCCCAGTATGATATATTTAGGCTGTTTTTCACTATCCGGACATTTTTGTATGAAAAGTTGTCGCTCCCTTGGAACAAGTGGAATACGTCCGACTTCCACAATCCCGTTTTAAAACTCACTGGGTCAAACTCGGAGCCCTTTTCCAATATCATATCCGCATCCATCAACAAAATAAAGTCCGCATATATGCCGCCGGTGTTTTTCGCATCTTTACACGCGTGTAGGGAAAATGTGCGATTGTGTTCGAAATTCTTGAATGGTTCGAAAATGACAGTGCCGGGAATATTGCGACTGTCAAAATACTGCGCAATGACTTCCCCAGTATTGTCGGTGCTTCCAGTGTCGCAAATACAATAACAGTCGATGATGTCAACAAGAGAATCCAAAAGACGTGTAATAATTTTGGACTCGTTCTTGACAATCATATTTAGGGCCAGTTTAGGCATTATGCTGAACTTGATGTTTTCCATTTTGATTGTGTGTGCCTCTATTGATTCATATATGGTCTTTCTATTTATACCCTTTCGCATAGTTTCTAACTATCCATTCTTTTATTGGATTAGAATATACGAACTATGGCGTGTACTCGATATACGAATGATAGAGGAAGAATTGAGAAACAAAATATGATGCTGACAAATGCGGGCAGATATGCTCTCGATACTCCCGGCCCGGGTGACCAAATGACATTCAATGCCGACCCGCACATCCGTATCCAAAAATGGGGCGCCAATTTTCGCGACAATATGATGGATATTAATAGTGATTTAAGAGGTTTGACGCGACCTCTCACACGCGATCTTCCCGAAGTCAATGACCACAAGAAGTGGAGCGTGTCGTCGTCCGCACCCACCCAACACGGCGAGTCAAATTATGTGACCGATGATTCTCGCGCTACTCATCCCGCGTGGACTTATCGCGAAACCGAGCTGAATCGATTTGAACCGACCTTGTTGAATCCTCTCGACCAATTGGAAAAACCGTTTCACTATGATTTGAACACACGCATTTTAGAGAGAGATTACTTCAAACCCAGCCCGGTGCCTTTGGCGATTGCTGGAACTATGCGCCAAAATACTGGTTATGCGCCTTTCCAACAAAACCTGGGTGGAATTTCCACTTATGGTAATTAGAATATAACTATATATTTTCAGTAGTATATATAGTTAAATACGATGGAGCTTGCCATACCTCTCATAGCACTTGGAAGTTTATATATTGTATCGAATCAGTCAAAACCAGGCGAATCGAAAAAAGAAGGGTTTGAGAGTCTCCCCAATACGAATATTCCCGATAAAAATTACCCCGATGGAACCGTGAATAATGCCGAAAATGATTTATCCGCGACGTTGTCGACCGTCAATAAATACGATGGCCAGTCCGCATATACCGACAAATATTTTAACCCCAATGTGCGAACTAGTTTAGTGAATAACACCGCCGAAACAGATACCTCTCAGTATTATTCGCTCACCGGTGATAAAGTGGACTCGAAATACTTCAACCATAACAATATGGTGCCATTTTTCGGCGGCAAAATACGGACTGCGATTGACCCCAAATCGAATGAGGCCATTATGGACAACTATTTAGGCACTGGTAGTCAAACTATTACCAAGTCGGAGCAGGCACCTCTCTTCGCACCTAATGAGAAGTACCAGTGGGCGAATGGTGCTCCTAATATGAATGACTTCTATCAGTCTCGTGTGAACCCCAGTATGCGAATGGCGAATGTGAAGCCATTCGAAGAGGAGAAGGTTGGCCCCGGTCTTGGATTGGGATACGGCACTGCGGGTGCCGACGGATACAATTCGGGCGCTATGATGCGCGAGTCGTGGATGCCAAAGAGCGTCGATGAACTGCGAACAGCCAATAAACAGAAGTCGAGTGAGTTCATGCAATTGGGTCACGAAGGTCCCGCCAAAAGTCGCATCACGAATGTCGGCATTTTAGGCGCATTTCAAAAGAATCGTCCGGAAACCGCTTTTGAGTGGGGACAGGACCGATTATTCACTACAACCGGTGTAGGGCGAGCCCCCACTGCTCAGGCTATCCAGATTGAGCGTGATGTTACTCGTCCGGAGACCACGGTGTCTTATGGCGGTGTGGCACAGAGTGTCCACCATGTGCGAGCCGATGGCGGCGAGATTTTGCCGAGTCATCGCGTGGAATTGGGACCCACCCAATTAGGCGTTGCCAATGCGAACGGGCGCGGATTTGCGAATGATGGCGACTACGGAATCAAGTCGAAGCAGGTATTTGCCAATAACCGCAGTACAAATGGAGAGACTGATTATTTCGGTGCTGTTGGTAGTGGTATTGGTGCCGTGGTTGCGCCTCTCTTGGAAATTATGCGCCCATCGCGCAAGGAGAACACCACCGGAAATATGCGTGTATATGGTGATGCCAAATCCCGGGTCGGTCAGTCATATTTATATAATCCTGCGGATGCTCCCGCACACACGATGCGCGAAACCACGGAGAAGTCGTTGAACCACTGGAATGTGAATAGAGGTTTGAAGGGGGATGGATATATTAATGCGAACCATGAGGCGGTTCCCCAACACCGAGACACTACCACTAAATCGCACACGGGTGGCGCTGGTTATCGCAATTCGGCGTTGCGGCCCTATGATGCCGAGCTGTCTTATGAACCGAGTGATGTTAAGGCCTCTACGATTCATAGTCGATTTGGCAATTCCAACACGAACTTGTTCAATAATTATGTGAATTATCAGGGCAAGCCGAAAGACATTGATATGATTAATAGTAGAGAGGCGATGCCGAAAATGCCGTACCAATCACAATCGGTACAAAGTATGGGCGAACTCCAATACAAGGCCAAGGATGTGCCACAAATTGACCGCAACACGTCGGATTTGTACAGTGCTTTACAACAGAACCCCTATGCTATTAAGAGGTCGTACAATTAGGGTGAGTGAGTGTAGTTAGAAACTTACACAATAATATATATTTTTCGCAATATATATTATTATATGAGAGGCGGTTCGATTGCGAAAAATATTGTATTCCAAAAAATACTAAGCATCGGGTTCGAAGTCGAATGCGGCGTTTTAGCGAAGTTGACCAAAACAGATGACGACGAAGAAACTGGCGATGCTGTGCTGTATAATGCGGACACCGCAAGAAAGGATATTCAAGAGTTCAAAAAAGTCGAGGCTGGCGAAGATGACGATGTTGACGATTATATTTTGGAGAGGCAAGAAGAAGTGATGGAAGATGATATTCACGACAAAAATGGCAAACGTAATGCCAACGCGGTTTTCAATATTACCAGCGACAACGCCGTGACGCCATTTATTCAAATGCTTAACAAGATTTGTTATTACGATTCCGAACTGGATTTGCCGACAGACAAATCAAAAACAGAGGAAAAGAACCATTTCTTCACATTCCGCACAGACACGGGCAAAAATTACAACATACATTTCAAGATGAAAGACGATACCGATTGTGGATTTCATTCGTCGGTCGAATGGGTGGTCACTTACTACAAAATCCAGCGGAGCAAGAATGTCATTGTGGATACATTTGTGAATATGATTACGAATTTGGTGGCGCATTTGAGCGATCTGGAAGAAATCAAAGGAAACTATATTGTCAAATACAAGACACCGGATGATGAAATAGAGGAGTTCGTTGTCAAGAATCCCAAAGAACGTATTTTGTTTCATAAACCCGACACCAGCCTCTATTATTTACAAACCCAGAAGTCCTCGATACCAATGACCATCGATGATGCCTGCTCTGTTGTTCAAATGACATTCTCATCGTATGCCGAGGATATTGTTGACGTGTTGGTTGCTTTGTTGACCGACAATGCGGACGTTATCCCGACATTCCACAGTGAAATAGAGGAAAAACTGGAACATACAATGAAACTCAAAAAATGCGTGGACGAGTTGATTAATAATTACAACAAAACTGCATCCATGCATTATTTTTATTCGAACACCAAGAAGAATACTAAATTCGTTGATATTGTCAAGTCCTATTTATTCTTGATTATTTTCAAAATCGAGCGCTATATCTTTTTCAAGACGCGGCCAAAACGCGCGAAATATTTCAAAAATTTGCTTTATTTTAATAGTCGCCACAGTAATTATGTGCTATATACCAATTTGAAGCGTGAAATCAAGAGCCATTTTGGTATTGATGATGACGTCGTTGTCTCGCTAATTAAAACGATGATTTGTGTACCGTCGGTTTGGGAGAGGCTGGGCCTACCTGTTTCCGCCAAAGTCTTTTCGAAAGAGGGTGCTCTCGACAAGATGGACGTTTATTATGGCGACCCCAAGCACTCGGTTGCGAGTTATTTGGATTTTTTCGAGGCACCCATTGATGATGAAACCAATATCATAGAGGATACTGGCCGAATTGTCGATTATGATTGGCTCGAATATAATGGCATCGATGATGTGTCGAATAAAATGGAGTTGAAAAATAATGTGGTTTTGGTAGAGTGCCGCAATTTCCAGAAATTGTTGGCGCTTTATGTTTACAATATGGCGGACAAGACTTTGCGAAAACAGATGACGAGAGGCGCGTGTAATATTTTGACCGAACATATTGGGTCCGATGTTTCGTCGATGTCGATTGCCAACTTCAAAAAAATAATCGAAATATATAACAAAACTGGCTCGACGGTAACCAAATATGGAACCCGGAAAAAAACTGGGCGTTCAACTGTGCGCAAGACCCGGAGTAAAAGTCCCACTGGCAGCAGCAAAGGCTCTATCGGCAGCAAAAGTCCCACCGGAAGCAGCAAAGGCTCCAATGGCAGCAGCAAAAGCTCTACCGGAAGCAAAAGCTCCACTGGCAGTAGCAAATAATGGCCAACCAACTACCATAAAATTGATGTTTTTTCCAGTAAAAATTGGAAAACACAGACGCACACACCAAACAAATGATATTTTACTCGGATAAGATCGAAGCAGACATTATTGATAATAATGATGTAAGTGTTATCGCAGATATGATTGACCAATTCAAAGAAGACATAGATATGCTGTTCACCTATTTCACATTTTCAATCATTGGACTCGATTATATCAAGAATATTCTTAAATTCCAATCGAATCGGGTGGCATTTTACTGCCTCGAAGATGTGTTCGATATCCGCAAATGTACATCGGCCATGATTTACTCGAAACAGACTCGCAATACAGGTGGGTGTATTATTTACTATATTATGATGATTTGTACTCAACCCGAATATAAAAAAATGGGATTCGCCACAAAATTGCTGAACGGATTTGTCGAAAAGGTGCGCAAAGAAACCGAGAATGCGAATGTCCCCGTAAAAATTATTTTGAGTTCTCTCGATGATGTTGTGTCTTATTACCAGAAATATGGATTCGAAGTCGTTGATTGTTCGATGGAGAATTATCCGTATTTGGCCTGTTTCGAAAAATATGATGAAACCAAGATTTATACGATTATGGAGTTTGTTATCAAGCCTTGAACATTTGACATAAAAATATATGTGACCATATTATACATGAAAACCCGCCACATCAGGTTGAAACGGAAGCAGAAGAATCGGCGCACAATGCGTTCAAAACCACGTGTTTTTATAATCGGGGTTGCCGGACCATCTGGGTGTGGTAAAACATTCTTCGCAAATTTATTGAGAGAGAGGCTGATATCCAATAAAATCCCCAGTTCAGCAGTCAAAATGATTTCGTGCGACAATTATTACAAGACTTTTTACAATAGTGACGGCACCACTCGAAAACAAATATCGAAAAATGAATACGAGAAAACACCCGATTATTTGAAATATAATTGGGACCGCCCCGACGCTGTCGATTTACCCTTGCTCGAAAAACATTTGATTTCGCTGAAAAATGGCGACGACATCGTAATTCCTGAGTTCGACTATTTGAGTAGTGTCCAGACCACCAATCCTAAAAATTTGACTCGCGCATCCAAGTTGAAAATTATTATTGTAGAGGGACTGTTCACACTCTATTTGGAAAGTTTAAGGAATATTTTTGATTTGCGTCTTTATATCGATGCCGACCACGAAGTCTGTTTAGTACAGCGCCTGATCCGCGATTTTGAGAAGCGCGATGCCGATTATGACCGCACAGTACATCAATATATTGATAATGTTAAGCCGGCGACTTGCGCTTATATTGAACCGACCCGTGTTCACGCCAATTTCACCATTCACAACTTGTATAAATCCGATTACAAAAACTCGATGTCGATGATTTGCGAATATATTATGTTCAAGGTATCCAAATAGAGGAAACACCGATTATTTCCGGCGACCATTTTTTAGCGGGTCTTTGTTTCGCTGTTCTTTGTATTTATCGCGTTTTTCGTCGTCTTCGGCATATAACAATTCGGCTTCTAATGTTGTTTTTTGCTGGACTAGTTTTTGGCGCTTGGCGTCGTCATTGTGGAAGAAAAAATAGCAAAATGACTGGTTGCTTTTTTCGTCGATGGTTTTGATTTCGTTTTTTATATTGGCTAGTTGGTGTTCGATTTCGGCCTTTCTTGACATCTATATATTAGAGGACAATTATTTTTATGCCGTATAAGGTTATTTACAAAAAAAACATTCTTTTGTAAATAGTTATGACCAAATTGCGATGACCAAATTGCGATGACCAAATATATTCGGGCAGCCATATTATTTACTCAGTCATCAATCTGGGAACACAATTGATTGTCTGTAATTCTTGCGCCATCAGTTTGAACGCATACGGGATTTCAACATATGCGAAGTCCGTCATATTGTCGCATACACTACACTTGTGTACACTGAAATTGAACTTGCCTAACATCGAATTGCCCACATCGTTGTATTGAGCAATCATACCACATTTTTTACATACGTGGACACTGTATTTGTCGGACACATCGTACAAACGTTCTCGGCAGAACCTGCTGATTCCGTGCGCTATCATAACATCACGTTCCATTTCACCAATACGGAAACCACCGTCACGACTCCGGCCTTCGGCCGGCTGTCTCGTCAAATTAACCATCGGTCCAATCGATCTGCTGTGTTGTTTGTCGTTGACCATATGTTTCAATCGCTGGTAAAACACGGGACCAATGAATATGCTCGTGTTAAATTGCTCGCCGGTGAGGCCGTTGTACATCAATTCGTTGCCATAACTCTCGTAGCCCTGGTCTTGGAGTTTCTCCGCGATTGTCTTTACATCGAGTTCGCCGAAACTGGTGCCGTCGCCGAACAACCCAAGATGTACCAGAACTTTGCCGAGCAATGTTTCTTTGAGTTGGCCAATCGTCATTCTACTGGGGATTGCGTGGGGGTTAATAATGATGTCGGGTCGTAGGCCATTCTTCGTATATGGCATATCACACTCGGGTATGATGAGTCCGCAAGTGCCTTTCTGACCATGGCGAGACGAGTTTCCAGTAAATGAACAACGCCCATTACGTCTTACTAGAAATACTTCGGATGGAACTCGCAAACAATACACTTTACCAATAAAATCGGTGGTTATTTCTTCGATCTGTCCAGATTGTTCATGTGTATGCCCATGATTTATTGTTGGATATAAACGCTTTCTACGGATTCCAATATCCCATGATATTTCTGTTGCTACAATGGTTCTTCCATCTTTTAATGTAGATGTATGACCAGGGAAATATCGAGCTACATAATAAGCAGTAAATCCAGCATGTTGAGCTAATATTTGAATATCATCTCGCAACTTAACAGATGATGTGGAATAGTGTAATGATGTTGCGGTTTCGTGTCCATCACCTAAGCACATTGAGTTTAACAATATTTCAGATTGGCGTGCGCTTAATGTTCTTGCCCATTGAGGAAGTGTCTTATTTACCGCACCAATATTATATTGGGCAAACTCAATTGCCAAATCCTTGTGATTTATATACCATTTGAGCGTTTTCACATTCATATGATATTTTAATCCAAGTAAATCACACGCTTCTGTCAATGCGGCTTGAACACGAGGTTTATTCGCAGCAAACTCAATTCTTGCTATATAATCACGCTCGCATATATAGGTCCACCCTTCCGCTATAAATATTCCAAATATTACTAAGAACGAATCCGCTTGTAATCCGGAATATACTTGCTTACCAAATGTGATTTCACTATCATTTGAAGCAACTGGACTACCGCCACTTTGATATCTTACACGTTTACCAACAATCTCTTTCGCTTGTATTAATTCATAGTTTGGTTGGTCTCTTCGCTGAACCCACATTCTATGATTCATTGTAACCTTTTGACTGACACCTTGCGATTCAATTTCATACATTTCACCTTCATGGTCGAAAACTAATGTTTCTATGGGATTCACATATTCCAGTTTATTGGTAGTTCGGTTTAATTGCGCAACCAAATCGCTCGTAACTACTTCGGCAATCGGCACCCAGCCGCGATTTAGTGTCAATACATCGTGGTCATCTGTCATACAGAATTTATCGCCTATACACGGCTTTCGAAATGTGCGCATTCGCACTTTGGCGCAATTGTATCCGTCGCCATTTCGGCACTGGACATTGCTATCCACATATATTTCTTCTCCGCCAGTTCGAACACTCTTGCTCTGGTCTTCGCACTTGATTTGTTTCGTCGGGTCATTGCGGTTCTCCTTGATATTGACGACCTTCGAAATAATAATAGTGTGGTCTTCCAGCAATGTGTTTTTGGGCACAAATCCGGTGGAGTCGATTTTGTCGTAGTTGCCGTATTTGATTCCCTTGGTTTTTGTAGGGTCCGGTTTACAACGACTCACAAAACGCGTGATGTTCTTGTCTTCATCCTTCTCGGTGTGATAAATGGTGGTGGCAAACATTCCGCGATCGATTGACCCCTTGTTTATCAAGACACTATCTTCCTGATTGTAGCCGGTATAAGACATAATGGCGACGTGGATGACTTGGCCGGATGGGATTTTCACGAGGTCGAGCCAGTTCATTAGGCGGGTGTCGACAAGAGGGCGCGAGGGATACGATAATACATAGGCAGTCTTGTCATAACGTTTGTCGTAGTTGGTCGCATACACGCCCATAGCTTGTTTACCTTGTGCGCACTGATACGTATTCCTAGGTGCCTGGTTGTGCTCCGGAAAAGGGATACACGACGCAAGAACGCCGAAAATGGTACTCGGGTGAATTTCGCTGTGGGTGTATTTCACGTGTGTGTTTTCCAGAATATAGGACCCCTTCGCTTTCAGCGCAATCATCGCATAATTCTGTTCGCACGGGTCTATATATTCAATCACCGACTCATCCAGCTTACAATTCGTCAACAAGTCATTCCACGACAGCTCATTGTTTTCCAATTGCTTAATAATTTTGCGTGTAATAATCGCCTTTCCATCCTTGACGCGCAATAAAGGTCGCGTCATTCGCCCCGCATCATTACATATGCGGATTTCCATATTCTTGTAGTCGAATATTACCGATGTGTATATGTTGATAATACCGCGGTATTTCTTGTCCTTCATATCGTTGTAGAGCTCGATTGGCGTCTCCGTGTTTCCAATCCAGCATCCATTGATAAACACTTTCACCTTGTCATATGCTTGCGCAGGTTTAATCGAGTCCAGCGACATTATAAATGGCTCCGCATACGTGTAGAGCGACGAACTGTTGGACGAAATTGTGAGATGCATGAGACTGCTGATACTCTTGACCACACCAATCGATTGACCTTCCGGAGTCTCCGCACAACAAAGGAATCCCCAAGTGGTGCCGTGGAGTTTGCGTGGTTCAATGAGCTCGCCCGACTTGTCTATGGGTGTATTGATTCGGCGCATATGACTCAGTGTGGCGGCGGTGGTGAGTCGATTCACCACTTGGGCAACGCCGACTTTACTGCTGTTGCTCTGCTTGATGCTGAAATCACCGGTGGCGAGGGCGCGATTAATACCCGTCTCAATCGTGGTCGATTTTATCATCTTACAAATGTTGGCCGAGTTGATGATATTCTCGTAATCCTCCGTCGAACGCCACGACCCATTGTTGATTTCCTTCAATATGTTTTTCTGCATTTCCTTCACCATTTTGTTGTAATAGTTGCGGAACAAGTTGTTTAGCAAGGTTCCGGTGGTGTCAATACGCTTGTTGATGTATGAATCTCGGTCGCTCGGTTTGATGCGACCCAATGCCGTCTGGATAAGCATATTCGCCATATATCCCAGGAAATAGATTTTCTGCGCAGGTGTGCGACAATGAGGGAACAAATCATTCGACAATACTTCCATCACAAAATCCCGCTTCTTCTTGGTGCCGTGGTCTTTGTCCATATTGATTGGCGTGAATGCGGCGTAACTGGTGATATGGCGAATCGCGTCTTCCTGTGTCATATACTTGTTTGCCTCGATGATGGAGGCGTTCAAGTATGCCAACATTTCCTCGTTATCCTGCGTGGTCTCGTTGAGCAATATGTATTGGCATATTTCGCGGTCGGCCAATACACCGAGAGCGCGGAACACTACGAACAGGTCGATGGACTCTTTGATGCGCGGAATCACCACTTTGAGCGGGAACCCATATCCATTGTTTCGACTGATGACCTCGATTTCGATTTGCTTGGGCGATATACATTTGTTGTCGGGCATCGACTTGATTTCGGCGTACCAACTACACTTCGACGTGTTTTTGCCGTCGTAGCAATAGACGATATTTTGGGCCGCGCGTTCCTGTTGGAGCACAGTCTTCTCCGAGCCTTTGATGATGAAATATCCGCCGTGATCAAACGCACATTCATCGATGGATGATGGGTTGATGTGCGAGTGCTGGTTTAGCACACAAATCGACGAATTGACCATAATCGGGAACTTGCCGATGCTGATTTTCGTAATGGTCTTGTTAATGATGCGGGGTTGGTCCATATTTAGCGTGTCGCGAATAGTGTATTTGATGTTGATGTCGATGGTCATATTTGACGCATATGTGAAGTTGCGAAGCTTGGCAACCGTGGGGAGCATTATTTTCGTCGAGCCGTTGTTCTCGTAAATGTGGGGCTGGTGGATTTTGAGGTTGACAAAGGTGATTTCGGTTTCCAATGCGTATTGGTTGAGTTCGGCGATGAAATCCTTTTCCGATCGGATTTGGACGGGGTTGAACATCTGGATGGTTTGCGGGAGTTGGCGATTCACGCAGTCGTTGTAAGACTCCAATTGGTGGCGAACGAGACACGACGAATGGCGGCCCTTGAAATAAGATTCGATTATGGAAAACGGCTCTTCTTCATATGAACCGAGATGGCCGAGGACGGTTTTGGCAACGGGGTCGTCCTTCGCACTGGTCATTGACGACTTTTCTTGTTCGATCATTTCTTTAATAAGTTTGGTCGTATCCATTGCCAACTCTTTGGACAAATTGTTGTGATGATGGTCGTCGAAGTGACTGTGGTGGTCGTCGAAGTGATGATCCTCTTCATTGTGATGATGGTCTTCGAAGTGACTATGCTCTTCATCTTCTTCTTGTTGTTTTTTGGTCTTCTTCTTTGTATTGGTTTCTTTGGCTCGTGATTTGCGTGGTTTTTTCTCTTCTGTGACGACAGCTTCTACAACGATTGATTCTACGACGACAGGTTCCTCGACGGCCTTTGCCTTGGACTTGTATACTCTCTTGGGTTTTGCTTCGGTTGATGACATATTTAATGATTCTGGATTTGCTTTTCTGGGCATAATTATGTTTTCAATTTTATTTGCGGATAATGTTTTCAATTTTACAGGGGCAGGGGGACACTGTCCCCCTTGAACCCCCCTATAAGTAGATTATTGTCACCTATATAAGTAGATTATTGTCACCCCTATAAGTGCATTATTATCACATCCTTGAATTATGATATAAATCGGCGATTAATCGGTTAAAAGGTTTAAAAACATTGCCTCTATTATTTTAACATTAATGACCACTCCAAAATACAAATTATTCAGTCAATATCTCGATTTTTACCGCCACAAGCAATTTATTTCCCCAAACGAATATTTAAACATAATCACTCATTCAAACAACGACTTTTACGAGATTACTCCATGGTCTCCCCAATTAACGCCCCTTCATATATTGGCAGATGTTTCTTCCAAATACGATATGTGGCAGCAGGAAAACGAAATCGAAATTGTCCCGCCCGAAATTGCGAAAACCAAAAAACACATTAACGACGAAATCAATTCGATTTCCGATTTAATAAGCATTGTTGATAAATATCCCGTCACCGATGATGTCGAGTATAATATCAACGTCAAAATGCTCAACAAGATTGCTGGCGAGCTTCGCGAGCTGAATGCCATGATTGGGCTAAAAACATTGAAGAAAAATATCCTCGATCAAATCTTGTATTTTCTACAAGGATTGTCCAGTCGCGACGAATACAAACATATGGTGATCTATGGTTCGCCGGGAACAGGCAAAACCGATATTGCCAAGATTTTGGGAAAGATGTATTCAAATATGGGTATTTTGACGCCACCCAGCAAAGACAAAAAATCGCCCAGTTTCAAGAAGGCGACCCGGGCCGATTTGGTCGCCGGTTATTTAGGGCAAACCTCCATAAAAACGAAAACACTCATCGGCGAATCTGTTGGCGGTGTTTTGTTTATTGATGAAATATATTCACTGGGCGACGACAGTTTTTCGAAGGAATGCGCCGACACTATGTGCGAGATGTTGAGCGACAACAAAGACAACTTGATTGTGATTATTGCTGGATATGAGAACGAAGTGAATGAGAGGTTTTTTAAGTTGAATCCCGGATTGGAGTCGCGGTTTTCGTGGCGGTTCACGATTGACGATTATAGTTCGTCGGAGTTATGGCAAATATTTAAAAAGAAAATTGACGGCATTGGCTGGATCAACGATGTGAGCGATAGTGATGGCGAAGCCTGGTTCAAGCGCAAATACAGCGATTTTCCCGGATTTGGTCGGGATATTGACTCGCTCCTTTTCAAGGTGAAAATCGCACACAGTCGGCGTCTTTATGGTAAAGAGGATGGTCTCAAAACGATCAGCTTGTGTGATTTAGATTTGGGTTTGGCATTATTTAAAGAATCGATGAAAAAATCGGCGACCTATTGCGAAAAGAAGTTTGTGTCCTCTATGTTTTTGTGATTTTCGTATTTTTATTATAAACAAAAAAATAGTATAGAATATAATTGATGAACCCGAGTGGTGATAAAAAAGTCATCAAAATTAATCCGGATTTATTTAAATTTTCAAATAACAATACACGGAAAAATAAGCCTGCGCCGAATCGCGAAAAGAAACCAATTAAAATAAAGTCGGTGAATCGCGACAAAACTATTAAACGAGATATGTTGCGGCGAATACGCGCAAATCAGGCGGTCCATTATGACAAGCTTTTTAATCCGGAAAAGAAGAGTGAACCGATTATTGTGTCAACCGAGGAGAAGTTTGAGACTGAGTTTAATGACACGTTGGATTTTATGAATAAGCTGGTCGATAAACATAAACGGGAGCAGGAAATGCCGAAACACAACCATACGATTCGCAACGTAGTGCCCAACGTAGTACCCAACGTAGTTCCCAACGTAGTACCAAATGTCGTGCCCAACGTCATACCTAATGTCGTACCCAGCGTCATACCTAATGTTGTACCGAATGTTTTGCCCAATGTTATACCGAATGTTGTACCGCCCAATGTCGTGCCCAATGTTGCGCCTGTTATAACACCACCTTCTACAAATATTGTACAACCGATGATGAATCCCCCTACAAAAATAAGCGCTTCCGCACCCTCATACGGCTGCCTAAAAAACGGCTCACTCCCAACATATCGAAATTATATGAACAAGACAGTAAAAAACAACGTCATCGGTGGCAGCCCCGAGCCAAAACCCAACAATGCCATTGAACGTATTCGCGCCCGTCTCAATGAACGCGCCAACCGCCAAGTAAATGTCAAAATACCAAAAACCAAACCCAATAAACTCATTCGTCGTACATATCACGTCGGCAAAGACAAGTTTCGACCAGTTGTCGGTGTATTATTACCAAATCGCACAATTCGTAATAATGTGGTGAACAAAACATTTCAACTGAAAAACACGCCCATCGAAGATATTCGCAAATTTCTTTTGCGCAACGGATTCATCAAAGTCGGGTCCACTTCACCCAACGATGTATTGTATAAAATGTACGAAAGTATTATGCTTATTAATGGAGAAGTCAAAAACCACAACCCCGACAATTTATTGTATAATTTCTTCAATGAGAAGACGTAAAGACTATGTAATGAAAAATTGAAAACAATCATTTGTCATTACACAAACACAAAAACACAAAAATGGAAAAGAAACTCAACTCGCGCGCAGAACAATACATCACCAAATTCAAGGATGATATTCGGGCCAAACTCATCGATATGAAGTTCGCCGAAAAAGCCAAGGCAAATGAGTTCCTCGAATATATTTATGAATACGAACGCCTCACATTTAGTAAAGATGACATTTCCAAACGAAAACGCATCCAGAACTCAATACCCACCCAGAATCGGTGTAATGCCAAACGCGCCGACAATAAACAATGTACTCGTAAACGCAAAGATGGATTCGAGTTTTGCGGGACTCATTCGAAGGGTGCGCCCTATGGTATGGCCGATGATACGTGCGGCGTATGTGTCAAGAAACTCGATGTGGTTGCGACCGATGTCAATGGTATCGTCTATTATATCGACAAGTTTATGAATGTGTACAAGACCGAAGACATATTGTCGGGGAAAACGAACCCGGCAGTTATTGCTAAATGTAGAGAAGTGAATGGTGTGGTTGTTATTCCGGAGATTGATTGTTTGTAAGGGCTGCCGCCGAAGGCGGCCTTTGGCGAATCGTCTCTTTCAAAACCGCTTCGCGATTGTCTTGGATAAAACTATTTAGCTCCGTGGCGTGTTTCTCATCTCCATCATAATACTTCAACAACACGTCCGTCAAATATTTCTTGGTAATCGGCTTCTTCACCTGTTTTTTATCGTAAATCAGTTTCCCCTCCTTCAAATTGAACTCGTCGATATTGTTTTCTCGCATAGTCGTCATCAATAGTTGCGATATTTTGCTGATGCGCGTTTTGCGCGCGCGGATTTCCTTGTTCAAACTCCGGATTTCGTTGTCGGTTTGTATCCATTCCTTTATTGTTTCAATCAGTTCGGCTTTGTTTAATGACATTATATTTTACTTTATGATTTTTTTATCCCTTTTTGGGTTATTATATCAATTTGGCGGGGGGTCGTGTAATAGTTGTGTTATTAAATTGGTAGATAAATATATAATCGTCATTTTACTATGATTTTTAGCAATAATTATAGAAAATCGTCATTGAGTTATCAAAAATCGCAAATGCTTATGAATAGTATTAAACCTTATGTTGTGCCGGCGCCTCCGGCGCCTCCGGCGCATTCGGCGCCCACGGCCCCAACCCCCTCTTCATCCGTCAAATTAAAGTGGGGCAAACCAATTTGGACTTTTTTCCATGTTATGGCGCAAAAGATGAAAGACGAATATTTTCATATTTTGATTCCCGGGTTCATACAAATGATTGTATCTATTTGTAGTATTCTCCCTTGCCCCATTTGCTCTAAACACGCAATCGACTATATTAATTCGACGAATGTTAACAATATTCGTTCGAAAACCGAACTGATTGATTTTTTTCACAGGTTTCACAATGCGGTGAACCAGCGAAAAGGGTATCCATTATTTAATCGAGAAAATGTAGTAGCTACTTACGAAAATCTCAGCACTTATCTCGTCATTCGCGAATTTATGTTCCATTTTGAAGACCGTCAACGCTCATCGAAATTGTTGGCCGAAGACTTTATCCGTCGGCGCGTGATTCCACAAGTGAAGACGTGGATTAACACAAATATTCAGTATTTTGATGTGTAGTGTTTTCTTAATTTGAAAAAGCTTTTCTTCGGCAGTTGAATGTCTTCTTTGTTGTGGTTGCCGAACACGTTTGCGGTGTTACAGCAAATTTGTCTGCGTCGGTTGCCATTCCCCATCCGTATCCGCAAAATCCTCCTATCAATAGAGGTATTAATATTAAAATTCCTGTACAGTTTATGAAGTTGATCCCAACATCAATAAGTAAGAATATAACCAGTATTGAGATGAGCAACATATTATCATTGGCAATGAGCGACATATAACCCACAATAAATGCGATTGTGTGTGTGCTGAGAGGCAAATATGAGATGATTTCACTATTATATGTCAGCATATTACAATACGCATCACGATATACGGCGTGTGCGGCATTGTCGTTTTCGGGTGCGCCTGTTTTCGATTTTTGATACCTTACTATCATTGCTTTAAGAACCTCTATGTTTGATATGATAATGGTAAATACCGATGACATCATTGCGCCAATCACTAGAATTAGACCCGCAACTTTTTGTTGAAGAAGTGAATAGAGGGCGAAAAATGAAATGAGCACGAATGGTAAAATCCGGTAAAACATGAAAAACAAAAGCTTGGGATCCATAATATATTATTGGATGACATAATTCGCGGCGTGTATGTGTGTGCGTGTGAATAATCGCAAATCATATAAACATTTTTCGATAAAATGTTTATCCAAATGGGAATTCCCGCTTATTTCGCTTATATTGTTAAAAACCACACGAAAGTGTTGAAAAGTATGTTTGCTATGCGTGGTACGGTGTTCCATAATTTGTACTTAGACAGCAATTCAATTATATATGACGCCTTTCACGAGATATATAAAACGGACCCCGCCAATTCGGCGAGCTATGAACACATTTTGGCACTAATTTGCTCGAAAATACAGGCATATATTGACCAAATCAATCCATCGAATGTGATTTACATAGCGTTTGATGGCAATGCGCCGCCCGCAAAATGGGCGCAACAACAGAAACGCCGGTATTTGAAAACGTATTTGGAAGAAAACGGATGTGCCGAGATAACCACAGGTATTTCCACAAATATTATTACACCGGGGACAGACTTTATGCTGTTTTTGTCTAAATATGTGGAAAATTATGGGTTTGTGTCGCGTGCCAAAATCATCATATCTACGCCGATGATAGATGGAGAGGGGGAGCACAAAATATTCCAATATATTCGGGAGAATCGCGATGTTCACAAAGGGCAAAATACGATTGTGTATGGTTTGGATGCGGACTTGTTGATGTTGTCGATGTTACATATTGAACTCACGAAATTATATGTGTATAGAGAGACGCCGGAGTTTGTTAAGAGTTTGAATATTGAACTAGATAATGGGGTGGGGTATTTCTTGGATATACACGAACTGTGTGAATCCTTGTTCAAAGATATGAATATGGAGACGGATGGGGTTTCTTGTACGAAGATGTCGAGAGTTCACGACTATGTGTGTTTGTGCTTTTTTTTAGGGAACGATTTTCTGCCACGTATACCGACATTGAATATTCGCAAAGATGGAATCCAAGTGTTGATGAATGCTTATAGGGCGTGTGTTGTGAGGGGTCGGTTGGTGGATATATGGAATGGCGCATATATTTGGGAGAATGTGAATAAAGTGATTTCGTGGATAGCAGAAAGAGAGGAGGGAATATTGTTGAGGCACAAGAAAATGGATGAGCGAAAAGAATTTAGACTGGGAGAAAACGTGGAGAGATATGTGAGTGTGGGAGAAGAGGGATGGAGGGAAAGATATTATAGAGTGAGAGGAGAGAGTAAAGAATATAAAGAGGGAATGTTGTGGGTATTGAAATACTATATGGGAG
>JACCDP010651362.1_pt1 | contig 38229 bp, 29 predicted proteins | sample 7445841 | NCBI WGS metagenome assembly JACCDP01 (sample SAMN15323441, study PRJNA562643) | freshwater metagenome | isolation source: river surface water | place: USA:Blue River Watershed | collected 2017-08-17 | reverse complement strand
GAATATGGTCGTATAAATGTATCAATTAAATTTTCTTCCCCTACAATCTCCTTAGTTTCTCGATTTATCGGCAAGGTAACCAACCTGCCATCGCTTAACATCGCCTTTACTTTATGCTTATAGGGTACCCATTCAGTAAACCTACTCAACCAATGAAAAACCTTTTCATTATTTGTATGAAAAATATGAGGTCCATATTGATGAATACGAATCCCATGCTCATCAGTATAATCGTACGCATTTCCACCAATATGATTTCTTTTATCGATAATTTCAACCATATAACCATTATCGGCAAGCTCCCTCGCTATAGTTGCACCAGAAAAACCACACCCAACTACCAGCACTCTTTTCATAAATACATTTCCTTTTTGCAAAGAAATGTCTACAAATCGTTACAACCTAATGTTGGTCTCTACCATTTTCTAACTTTCTCAGTATATTATTCAATGTATCAATTTCAGCAACCGTTTTATCTTTCCTCCAACGTACAATTCGCGGGAATCGCACCGCTACGCCACTCTTGTGCCTACTGCTCTTAGAGATTCCCTCAAAAGCAACTTCAAAAACCAATTCAGCATCCACACTTCGTACCGGTCCAAAACTCTCACGGGTATGACTCTTTAACCACCGATTTATTTCCTCCAATTCCGCATTCGTTAATCCCGAATATGCCTTGGCAAATGGAACCAAACGATCCCCATCACGAACCGCAAACGTAAAATCTGTATACAACAACGCCCGCTTCCCATGCCCGCGTTGAACATAAATTAAAACACAATCTACCGTCTCTGGGGCAATCTTCCACTTCCACCAGGCTCCACGCTTTCGGCCACCTACATAGACACTGTCCTTCCGTTTTAACATCAATCCCTCCGCAGCCACAATTCCCGAATCACTCCGATATTGCCCAACATCCTCCCAACTACTCACCCCCAATGTAGGGGAAATCCGCACGCCGCAATCCTCCATCCCTGCCAACATATCCTCCAACAATAACCGCCGATCAACCAAGGCCTTATCCCGCAAATCTTCACCGGCTATTTCCAATAGGTCGTACGACATAAATATCACCGGACATTCCTCCAGTAATTTTTTCCCTACCCGCTTTCTGCCCAATCTGCGTTGAATTTGCTGAAACGAAGCCGGTCTTCCATCCACCCATACCAATAATTCTCCATCCAAAACCACATCCCCTTCCAGTAAATCCTGCCAATCTTTCACTTCCGGAAACGTTTCATTGATCAATTCCTCCCCCCTACTCCATAACCATACCTTCCCACCGCGTTTTACCAACTGCGCTCGGATACCATCCCATTTCCATTCCACTTGCCATTCATCTACCCGCCCCAATTTCTCCTCCAAACCAACCTTCACTCCAGTATCAACTCCATCATCGACCAACAATTCTTCCAAAGAATAGCATAATGCGAAAGGAAAAGGTACCGCTTCTGCGCCAGATCGACCTCCTACAACCAAATCTCGATACGTTCCTTCATCCGGTTTCCAGTTTCCCATCAATCGATGCTGAACTTCCAATACCGTTAGCCCTTCAACCTCCGCAATCGCCTTATACAACAATTGCTCTGATACCCCAATTCGGAACCCCCCAGTAAGAAATTTATTGAAAACAAATCGCTCTATCGATTCCAATTGCCTCCAAACCGATAAAACCCAAAGCTTTTGCTGTTCCACATCCGCCTTCTTTATCAGCAACATCCGCTGAAATATTAAATCCAAACTCCCCAAACCCAAGTTTCCTTTATCCAATATATTCAAATTCGATTCCTCCAATTGTTCCACCTTAGCCAACAATGCCAAGGTCTCAGCCAAATCACCAACATAATGATAGGATTCCTGAAACAACCACTCGGGTAACCCACTAACTTCCAATGCCCACTGCTTCAACAAGGCCAACTTTATTACTCCGCGAGGTCGTCTATGGGTAAACAAGGCCACCACCCATAACAAGTCCTCTTCCGGTGCCGTCCGAAAATAATCAACCAAATATTGTTGCTTTTCTTTGGTTCGATTGGTCTTGTCTAACCGCTCTACCAACGCTACAAATTCCCTCATCCATCTTCTCCCTTCTCCACAAATTCCAACTGAAAATCCCCACCGCGTAATACACCAACCGTCTGTGCATTCAACCCCTTTTCCTCCCGCAAGTACCGCGCAAATATTTCACTGTATCCATGGGTAACGTATACATTTTCCGCACCAGACCAAGAAACCGCATCGTTCAATTGCTGCCAATCCGCATGATCACTTAAAACAAATCCTCGATCCAAATTCCCCCATCGTCGCTGTCCTCGCAACTGCATCCATCCACTGCAACTCGCTGTCTGATAATCACCCAAGCCCTGAATTAATTGAGATTCTAATGTAGCGGGTGGACATACAACCAACGATCCGCTAGGAATTAAATCTTTCAATAAACCCAACTTTTTTCCTCTGCCCCCTGCCGTTGGCAACGCCATCCATTCACCAAATTCAAACCCCTGTCGTTCTAAAGCTAAATTCGTTTCCGAAACTGCCGAATGACAATAAACCATGCCCAATTCACGATTTAAATATTTCATCACCCGTTGGGCTTTCCCCAATGAATACGTGCTCAATACCGCATATTCACCTGCCTCCAAACAACCTCGCCACCATGCATTTATTTCATCAAAAACTACAGATTGAGGCAACCACTGATATACCGGCAAGGCAAAGGTACTCTCCGTAATCATCGAATCACAAGCAACCGGTTCAAAGGACGGCGACAACCCATCGCCTACCGTTTTATAATCGCCCGTTATTACCCAACAATCTTTCCCCTTACGCAATCGCACCTGCGCACTTCCAGGAACATGACCTGCGGGAAACAACGTAATCTCAACTCCATTTTTCCAAACCGATTCTCCGTACTCCACCGTTTGCAACGAAATACCCTTTCCCAACCGCAACCGCAATACCTCTTCGCTGTCCTTGTGTGATAAATAATTCCGCATCCCACCGCGAGCGTGATCGCTGTGTGCATGGGTTATTACAGCAAAATCAACACTCCGCCATGGATCAATGTAAACATCCGCCTCCGAACAATAATATCCCTCCGAACGCATCGATATAAATGTCTGTTTTGCCAAAATTCCTTAAGCTTTTCAGTAATCAAATTTATACCCGAGTAGACCATAATCGCACATTTCCTACCTTTCAATTTTTTAAAGTAACTTGCAACCTCATTTAATAGTATTCTATTTACCATGAAAAAACGCATACTTTCCGCCATCGTTGCCCTTGCATCGATTCTCCAATTACATGCCGATGAAGGCATGTGGCCCTTGGTATTATTACAGAAAATCCAAGATCCTATGCAAGCAAAAGGCTTGAAGTTATCGGCCGAAGATATCTATTCCGTGAACAAAGCATCAACAAAAGACGCTATCGTACGTTTGATGTCCAAAGAAGGTAGAATGTTTTGCTCCGGCGAAATCATCTCTTCCCAAGGTCTATTCCTAACCAACCACCATTGCGGTTATGGCGCCATCCAAAAACTCTCTACCAACGAAGACAATATCCTAACCAATGGGTTCTGGGCCACCTCCCAAGACAAAGAAAGACCCGCAAATTTCAATATAGGTCTACTAAGAAAAATTGAAGACGTAACCGCCACCGTGCTTAAAGACATCGCCATCAATGCCTCCGAAAAAGAACGTACCGATGCCGTTGTGAAAAATCTAGTTGCGGCCAAAAACCAAATCATCGCAGCTCTAGGTGCAGAACGCGCCAACTACGTAATCGAAATTACCCCCTTTTATAACGGAAATCAGTACCTCGCTATGTACTACGAAGTGTATCGCGATATCCGCTTAGTAGGTACTCCCCCAGAAAATGTTGGAAAATTTGGTGGTGAAACCGACAACTGGCGCTGGCCCCGACATACCTGCGACTTCTCCATGTTCCGTATTTATGCCGATGCAAACAACAAACCAACCGATTATACCCCCGCAAATAAGCCCTTCAAACCCCAGCACCATCTTCCCGTAAATATTGGCGGTATTAAAACCGGCGATTTTGCAATGATCATGGGTTACCCAGGTAGAACTACCCGATACACCTACTCCGAAGGTATCAAATATTTAGCATCCAAAGAACGTCCAATGCGCGTTCAACTTCGCCGCGATATCATGGATGTGTATGAAAAATACATGAAACAAGATCCAAAAGTACGCTTGATGTACGCCGATCAATTGGCTTCTATCGGTAACTATTGGAATAAATTCGGTGGCGAAGCAAAAGACCTGTCCAACGAAGATGGATTATATACCACCCGTAAAAACGCCGAAAAAGCATTCGAAAAATGGGTGCGCGATAACAACCTTCAATCTAAATACGGCGAAATAACGTCTCTGTACGACGAAGCCTACCGCGAGTTAAATAAAATTGGATTATTCAGTGTGTATTTCCAAGACGGTATCTCCAATAGCCAGTCCATGCAAATTGCCCTGTCCTTAAAACCAATGTACGATTCACTATTGGCTAAAAAATCTGCCGCGGCTTCAAAAATGGCCTCCAAAATGAATAGTACCGAACTGTTTGCCGAATACTTTGCACCCATCGAACAGGAAGTTATCGCTGTAATTCTTAAGCATATTTTCGAGGATTTAGATCAATCATTATTGCCACAAGCATTGAAAGATCTAGTTGCAAAACATAACAATAACTATCAGGCAATCGCACAAGAACTATTTAATAAATCAGTGTTCACTTCCAAAGAGAAATTGGAGAAATTCTTGAAAAAGCCGAGTGCCTCCGCATTGCAGAAAGACTTGCTATTTGTTATATCTACCGCTTACCTAGACATTATCAACGTTACGCTGAAAGACCGCTTAACCGAAGTAAATACTAAACTTAACCGCGCAAATCGCTTATTCATGAGCGCCCAGCTGGAAATGTCGAAATCCGCCTTCGCTCCCGATGCAAACGGAACAATGCGTTTAACCTACGGAACGGTAAAACCTTACAATGCCAGAGATGCGGTTTTCTACAGCGATTTCACTACAGCTCGCGGTGTACTGGAGAAATTCAAACCCAACGACTTTGAATTTGACGCTCCAGACAAATTGATCCAATTAATCAAAAACAAAGATTACGGTCAATACGCCGATAAAGATGGCGAATTACATACTGCCTTCTTAACCGATAACGATATCACTGGCGGTAACTCAGGTTCACCCGTAATGAACGCCAAAGGCGAACTGATAGGTACTGCATTTGACGGAAACTGGGAAGCCATCAGCTCCGATTTCGCTTTCTTACCCAACGTACAACGTACCATTAGCGTGGATATCCGCTACGTATTGTTTATCGTTGACAAATTAGGCGGCGCATCCAACATCATCTCCGAGTTAACTTTGGTGAAATAATCTAAGAAATTATCCAATATGACCCTCACTGCAAAACAGTGGGGGTTTTTTATTCCCTATCTAAACTGCGATATTGAATTGCCTCAGCAATATGCTCCGGTAAAATCGATTCCGATCCCGCTAAATCAGCAATGGTTCTGCCTACCTTTAATATTCTATCATGGGCGCGATGACTCAAATTCAACTTTTGTATCGCTGCTTTCAATAGCATTGAACCCACCGAAGATAAGACGCAAAACTTACTTAATTCCGCTGACCCCATTCCTGCAGTGCTTGAAATCCCGGCAATTCCAGCTGCCATAAATCGATCCTTCTGCAATTGCCTCGCAGCAACTACCCGTGCACGAATCTCTGCACTGTTATCTACTTTCCTCGTGCTTTCGCTATCCAAATCTTGAGTCTCCACCTCTATCTGTATATCTATTCTATCCAGTAAAGGACCACTAACCTTGGACTTATACTTTTGAATCGACACCGCACTACAGGTACATTCCCGTTGAGGGTGCATTAAATAACCACAGGGACAGGGATTCATACTTGCCAAAAACATAAAATTCGCCGGAAATTCTGCCTCATATTTTGCCCGATTTATCACTATCGTTCTCTCTTCAAGGGGCTGTCGCAACGTCTCCAAAACACTTTTCTTAAATTCGGGTAACTCATCCAAAAACAATACACCATGATGAGCCAAAGAGATTTCACCCGGCATCGGATTTACTCCACCACCAATCATCGCAATGTCCGAAATGGTGTGATGAGGACTCCGAAACGGCCTCAGTGATACCAAACCACCCTTACCCAATAATCTACCCGCAACCGAATGAATTTTGGTGGTCTCCAACGACTCATGCAAACTCAACGGTGGAAGAATACTAGGCATTCTTTTGGCCAACAAGGTTTTACCACTGCCCGGTGAACCAATCATAATCAAATTATGCCCCCCAGCAGCAGCAACTTCAAATGCACGCTTTGCAGCTTCATGACCCTTCACATCCAAAAAATCTACCCCAAAGTCCAAAAAACTATCTTCAAATTCAGACCTTGCCTCCACAAAAATCGGATTCAATGAACTTTCGCCACGGACAATTTCTGCTGCCTCCCGCAACGTCGCTACACCATAAACTTCAATATCCTTAACCATTGCAGCCTCCCGGGCGTTTTCCAAAGGGACAATTACACGTTTAATCCCTTGTTTACGCGCTAAAATAGCTACAGACAACGCCCCTTTCATAGATAATACTCTGCCATCCAAGCCCAACTCCCCCATAATCATCCACCCTTCCAAAGCGCCGATATCCCCCAATTGGTAACTTGCACACAACATAACCATTCCAATCGTTAAATCATAAGAACTTCCCTCCTTACGAATATCCCCCGGGGATAAATTGATAACCAATCGCTGACGTATGGGTTCAAAATTGCTGTTTCGTATAGCTGCATCGCAACGATATAAACTCTCCCGCACCGTATTATCCGGCAACCCAATAATATAAGTACCACCACCATCAAAAGATGGACTTAAGGAAGCCTCAACAGTCACCAATCGAGCGTCCACGCCTAACAGCGCAGCCGCATTTCCACGAACTACCATAGATTCTTATTTATAAAATAGCACCGGATTTTACCACCCGTAAACCAATATCAGACACTCCAAACAACTGATCTACACGAACATTTTGTTTGAGCAAAAATCGATATTTCCCCGGCTTTAAAACCGCACGTTGAATAACCGGAAATGAATACACCCGCAAATTGCCTTTTCCCTCGCCCAACCATCGGCCCGTCTCATCGGCCAAAACTGCATCAAACTGCTTGCTTCCAGCCACTTTGGAACTGAGATTTACTTGGGGTGAACCCTTCAAACTATCCTGAAAACCTAGTCTATACACCATCCACAAATTACTATAAGCAAATTGAGCGGTAATCCTCGTCTGTACACTGATATCGTAATAAGAATTGCCATCGGTGATTTCAAAATCAAACGACTGAACCTCTTTCCATTCCCAAATTTTATCCGGCTGATTTCTAAATTCATCCATCACCACCGATGGGTCCACCGAACAACTTGTTAAACCCAAAATCACACTCCCAACTATACCTACCAATACGCGTAAAAATTTATTTTTCATATCCATTCAACTTAGTTTTTCTTTAATATTTCGTTTAATAAAAATTCAAAATCATCCATAGGCTCCAACAAGACAGGAGCTGTTCCAACAACTATTAGTTGTATTTCACAACCAAAATCATCCAAATAAGGCAAAATGCGCATCCAATCCTTCCGAGTACAAACAAAATTCAAAATGCCCTGTTGCCGCATTTCATTAACCCATTCCTGAATATGTCGACGTTCATAACGAAAATGATCACGATATAGCCTCTGCTCCACAATCGGTAAAAAATGCTTCCAACCCGCAATAACACCCTCTCCGCCAACAACACCAGTAACCGCAAAAAACGCGCTCCCTTCACTACCCACTAAAGATATATCAACCTCTGTTAATTTTCCATCACTATGGGAAGCGGTAAAAAAGGATAACCCCTGACCAATAAACAAAATCCGCTTATCCGATTCATTCCTTAAATCCTCTTTAATCAGTCCTTTTAATCGCGATCGCATCCCTTCAAAATGAGCATCTACCAAATCTCCTGGACATTTAGTAACAACGATAAAATCTACCAACTCGGTACAACCCATAAATTCACGCAAACTACCGGCAGGCATGCAGAAATCTTGATCGGGTAACTTTGCATAATCCGCAGTTAAAATATACCCTGTAGCCTGTAACGGCAAGTGCTGCATACCATCGTCCAATAAGACCAAATCAAATCCCTCAGATTTAATTCGCGCCAAAGCTTCCACCCTGTTTTCACCAACATAAACACCCACACCTGTCGCTTCACTAATAGAATCGCCTAATAAAGAATGGCCTGCCAACGTAGCATACAACTCACAGGGCTCATCCCCAAACCTATCTGATTCACAATCCGTAACTTCATAAAATCCTTTCGATTTACGGCCATAACCCCGTGATAAAGAAGCAACCGAAAATCCATCCCCTCGTTTTTTTCTTAACCGTTGTAGTAGCTCAATAACCAACGGCGTTTTACCACTACCTCCCACGGATAAATTACCAATTACCCAGGCCGGAATATCTACCGTCTTCCGCAATCCAAATACCGTGTAAAACTTCCTCCGAATACAAGCCCCTGTACCATACAAAAAACCCAAGGGTCTCAACAATGGATTCAATATAGCTGTACTTGTACTCAATCCAACTTCTACCTTAATTCAACTGAAAAACCTCCCCTTTACCGGGCAAATGTACCGGACAAAAAGATATATCTCCTGCTAATTTCTGCATCTGAACAAAATCACCATGAACCAAAAACAAACCTTTCAATCCGCGCGATGCATGCGATTTCTCAAAATAATTCACCATCTGCTCGTGATCCGGATGCGCACTGAAAACATCCGTTCTTCGAATACTCGCACGAACCGGTCTCGACTTATGATTAATCTCCACAAAGTCCTGACCCTGCAACAATCGCCAACCCAAGGTGCCCTCAGCACAGAATCCGGCAATCAATATCCGATTTCTATCATTACCAATATTATTTCTTACATGCATCTGAATCCTACCCCCCTCAACCATACCAGCAGCAGAAATAATAACACAAGGCTCGTCAATCACACTTAACAACTCACTTTCTCGATCATCTTCAACCACATGAAGCAAAGGAAAATTAAATAATCCACCATGCTGTCGTTGAAACTCGTGAGCTTCCTCATTCAAATACGATATATGCTGTTGATAAACATGCGTACTCCGAATTGCCAATGGACTATCCGTTATTATTTTAATATTGGGTAGCTTACCCTGTCTGTATAACTGATGCAACGTGAAAATGATGGCCTGAGTCCTCCCAACGCTAAACGCGGGAATCACCAACTTGCCACCCTGCTGAACACATACCTCCGTTACTTCATCCAATAATATCTCCTCCGCCCTACGAGAATCCGTCATGTGTTTTCTACCCCCATACGTACTCTCCGAAATCAAATAATCCAATCCCTCCATCGGATGCGGATCCGGAACCAACTTAGAATTAGCATTGCCCAAATCCCCAGTAAATCCTACACGATGTACCACATTACCATGGGTGATTTCAAATCGAACCGATGCTGCACCCAATATGTGACCCGCTTGGTGCAAACTCAATTGCAACTCATCGTTAAATACATAAGGATGCTCGTAGTCCACTTGAACTGCCATATCTACAAAATCCTGAATATGCTTCTTTGCATACAACGGCTGCAATCGAATATTCTTGCCCTTTATACCCCGCTTTCTTCGAATTGCCTTCTCCTTCGCCGCTAACTCCATGCGCTGTATATTCAAACTGTCATTCAATAAATATTCACTCAATAACAATGTTGGTGCAGTACTAACAATCTTCCCCGAAAATCCTTGACGAATTAAATTGGGTAAATTGCCCGAATGGTCGATATGTGCATGCGTTAAAACCACCAAATCTATTGACTCTGGATCAAACGGAAACCGTTCGTTCTTTGCTTCAAATTCTTTTCTATTCTCATAATCCAAACCACAATCTATCAAAACCCGCGTACCCCCCGGCAAATCCAAAACATGCATACTTCCTGTCACCTGTCGAGCGGCACCCCAAAACGTAATCTTCATCTTACAAAATTAATAGGGTACGCGGGTTTATTCTTATCATTTGTCTATCAATACCTTTTTTATTTCCTTTCCGTGCCCAAACTCCCACTCAACCAAGTAAATTCCAGGCGAAACAGAAGTGCTAATTTTCTTAAAATCAGCATCTTTAGCCAATAATCTACCTTGTAAATCATAAATTCTAACCACAACGGGTCCCGATTTCTCCAATGTAAACACAGAATCTGAAACCAAACCGTAAGAATCCTTCATCGTACCACCATTCCAAACCATCAACGGAAAATAACAAGACGTATTTAAACTATCCTTTAATTGACCTTCGCCGCTAACAACTTGGCCAGACTGGGTCAACTGCACATGCTTTGCATATACCTGTGAAAATCCAACCGATGATTTTGGCCAAAAATATACCTTACCGAAGTTCATAGAAATAGGGCCACTACTGCCCGATACAACCCCATTAGAAACAGTACCTCTCACCATTGGCCTAACCGCTGAAAAACTTCTGTCCATTCGGAAGTTATTATTACCACACCAAAATACAGAAACACTGTCCACCAACAAATGAGCCGCGTTGTTCTTGTCAAATGTATTATTCATCAAAGCCACCGTATCTGCACCATAACGCAATCCACTGCCCCAACCCAGCGCCAGAACACCCCCCTGTTGCAAAATACCCGTATCATTGTAAGCGAAATTACAACAACCCATTCCCAAACTTCCTCCCAAACTCAACAAACCCAATCCATTACTTACGAAGTAATTCTCTCTCAAAAACAATGCACTACCACCAAAATCCTTGGAAGCATCCAAAACCAATCCCCGCGAATTATTCAACCAATAACCCTGAGAAATAAGTTTCTTTCCATCTCCAAAACCCCTCACAAAAACACCCACCTCATTATCCTCAAATCGATTACCATATAAATTAAATGCTTCCGTTTTTAACACCAATCCCGTGTCATTATCCATAAAACGATTGTTGTCAAATGCATCAATCACCATCCCTCTCCCCAAAACAATACCCCCAGATAATCCTTTCACCAAGTTGTCACGCATCAACACGCTGCCTGAATCAATGCTCCATCGATTCGAAGAACGGAAACTCCAACCTCTGCTACCCAACAAACTCTCACGTATCTCAATTAATCCTCCAAGCATTACGGTGGTTGATTTACCCAACAAAACATCCGATTCCAAGATTGATAACTCCTTGATTCCTTTTCGTAAATCAATTGTACCTTCCATCTGAAAAACTACCCCGTTCTCTTTGCCATTGCCAACAATCTCCAAAACATTGTCTTCCCCAGCAAATTCAAATATCCCATAGCCCTTTCCTACGGCACTGAATTTCATTAAACCCAGCTCCGTTCCACGATATGGATGCAATTGGAATTTGACACCAGGGTTCATAATTAATTTACCCTTAATATGAAACAACGATCCCGTACCTAACAATCGGAAGTCTACAGCATCACCTAGCACAACCGATCCACCTTCTTCTATGATTAATGAAGAACCGTCCCAAACCTCAATAACCGATTCATCCTTTAAGTACAAAACACCACCACGTTGAATGCGCAATACACTATTTCCACCCTCCAACTTCAACATGCCGCCCGTTCCAACCACCAACGAACTTCCGCTACCAATAATAAGCTCCGTTAACTGGCGTCCCTTGAAACCACTACCCAAGCGTATCAACCCCTTATTTTGCACCTCCAAATTAGCACCCGAACAAGAAGCAACATAAAATCGTCTGCCCTGTAGAGAATTCAATAATTTCAACTGACCCGTAGTCAATTTCCCCAATTCCTGCGGATGATTGATAGATAAAGTACTTCCACTTCCAACAACCCTACCACCAACAAAACGATCGCGCTCCTTTCCATACCACACCAAATCTCCACTCGTATTTTCCGCCGAAGCCCGGTCCAACCACAATAATTTACGCAATAACCAAAATGCATTACCGCCTTGGGCCGAATCAAAATACACATGTTCTTGGTTTTCCTTGGCTACATAATAATCATCAAACCCTGAACCGTTACCGGATAACCATCCAGACCCCAAATTCAAGTACATGGGCTTTACCCAATTAAACGGAGTTTCCTCCAAATTCAATGCACTCCAGGTAGGAATAAAGCAGGTACGATCAGCAAATACGGTACCACCCATAACGATAGCATTAAATCTAAATCCCAAAATACCGTCATGCATACCTCCCGGCTGATGATCTAAAGCGGTCTTCTTCTCCTGTACTTCAAATAACCTACGAGAAATACCACCACCATACACAGCCATCGCCGTCAATTGCTTGTCTTTCTTGCCAATTCGTGTATCAAATGCATACGAATAAAATTGCAACTTCGTAGACTCTAATAACTTCTTAGAACCTACCAACAACAAACGCAAAACAGCATCATCGCAACCCGAAATCAATGAGTCCAACAAGGTCCTTGAAAATTCCGAAATTCCTATTTCAGCTAACTTACTCCCAGAAACCATTTCCGATCCATCCAACAAACGCTGCATGCCGTCAACCCCCAAACCACTTCCATTAGCTATCGCCATTTTCCACGGTTGAACCGGCAAAGAAGTAGCGTATTTACTCGCTAAAAATTGCGTTCTCAGTTCATCACATGCATTATTACTGCCAAAATGATACACCAACAATTCCTTGGAAGCCCGAGCATTTAACATTCGATTCACAACATCCCGCGACTCCCTGCTAACCCCTTTTAAGTAATTACTCATCTGCTGCATGCCCAAAGGAATATTAGCCCCCTGATGCGGCGAATCAAAAGAAGTGTAACTCCTTATGCAACCCAAGTCACCAGCTTCTTCCATCTTATTCAACGCGTATTTCGCTACCAACCCGCCCATACTCGCTCCAACTACATGCATCTCATCCCCGCACAAACGCTGAGATAACTGGCGTAAAACCGCTTCCAAAACCTGTGCATTGTGCTCAATCCAATCACTTCCCTTCCAAAAATCTACATATACGATATCATACCCAGAGTCCAAATAGGCCTCTAACACAAGCGGGGTATGCTCAATCGCTAACCAAGTTTCCCATTCCCCAGTTTGGGAATTCCATTGCTTACCCTTCAATAAATCTACGTACCCAACATTACCACACTTACCATCCCGGCACCCTTCCGGCATGTCCGAATACCCAAAATCAATGCCTTCAACAAAAACTATCGGCCGCTTAACACAAGTTCTAGCTAGACCCGTTGCCGAATCCTTGCCAAAATGAATCACCAAATTCGCACCCGATGGTATCGTCTCCCCCGATGTTAAATCCTTAATCAACACCGGAAATTCACCAAATTCCAACGGTAAACCCTTAAAAACTCCCAACGTCTGTTCTGCCCAAGAAGCCTTCCACCAAAATCGTACCTGCTTAAAAAACTTACCTCCATTACTGAACATTTGTGGATTTTTAAACAATGCCAAACGAATGCTATCCTCTACATCCGACATAAAAAATCGCAGATTATTCAAACCCCGTTTCCAATGGAATTTTACCGGCTCACCAATCGGTAACTCCCGTTCCCAACCATCCATGTCAACACCAAATTTTTGAACCACTTTCAACTTCGAATCCGTAAGAATAAACCGCGGATCCAGCACCAATTTCTGATATTCTGGTCGCATAACCGAAACCATTGGAAAAACCCCAAACGCATACTTCTCCTCAAAATCACCCACATGCCAAGGCCCACGTTTCTCAAACCCCGAACTGTCCTCTTTAATACGATACCCACCCCGCAACCAAAAAGAATCCGTAAGCTGAGCATAGGTAAAATCCACAACCAATAGTGGTACTATACCCCTTCGTAAATAACCCTGAGTCCACACCTGAAAACTGTCCCAAGCCCCTTCCTGAACCTCAGAACCCACTTTGCCATATTCGTACAATTTCCATAATTCGTAGGCCTGATTCATATCAATACTATCATCCCATAACCCCAGCGATCCATCGGAAAATCGCCTGAGATCCATACCCGTATTCGATAACTCAACAAACCGTTCCTTGCCCGTTTTCTGCAATTCCAAATCGCGATACACCGAAGATCGCCATCCAAAATACCCATCCTCCAAACCCGAGGATCCTAACTGCTGAGCATTGCACAAGCAAATTCCACCCAACAATCCAAATAATACTAGTAGTGTTCGTCTCATAATTAATAAAATTTATTGAAACAAAACTCCTGAAAATCAATACCATAACCTTGGCAAATTCCGCAAAAACACCCCTCCCCCAAATCCAAGTTTTGCAAAAATCGCAACAACCTTAGGTGACACCCCACCCCCCGTTGTACTAAACGTAAATTTTAACAAAATACACCATGAGAATGATCGAGAGCTTTACGCAACTACTACATCAAAAAACAAAAAGAAAAGGAATGAAAACCGCGGCCATCGTAGCCGACCTATTAAATATATCCGAAGATGCCGCCTACCGCAGAATCCGAAATCCCGAATCCCTCCGTGCCGTGGAACTCGTTATCCTAGCCAAGGAATTTAATATAGACCTTAACACCCTCATCAACCTCGGAAACAATTGGTTTCAAGGCGAATTCAAACAAATAAATCAACAATTTACCCTAGACAACCTCTTCACCGATATCAATTCTATGCTGCAAAAATGCATAGAACGACCCCATTCCTACATCGCCTACGGAGCCAAAGAAATACCCTTATTCTATTATTTCTGGTTCCCAGCCTTAGCCGCCTTTAAAAATTTTGTGTGGCAACGCGATTTCCTAAATCAACCAGAACTGAAAAATCAATCCTTCCAAGCCTCCCTCTGCCCCGTTAATCCAAAATTCCAATCCATCGCCTCCCAATACCTACAACTCCCATCCGAAGAAATTTGGAGCTACGAAACCCTGTTCTCAACCCTCTACCAAATCAAATATTACCAAGAATCTGGGTTGTTTAAAAACCAACACGAATTTCAAGCCGTTATGGACGATTACGATATGCTCATCGAACACATCCACGAACAAGCCTCCATCGGCAAAAAAATGCACCCCATTCAATCCTACCTCCAAGGCGGAGAATACAAGCTGTACTTTACACCCCTAGTTACAAACGATAATACAATCCTATTCAAAACCACCCGAGAAAATGTTGCCTGGGTAGTGTCTCAAATGTGCGGTGTAATGCAGTCCGATTGCGCCCATTGGGTAGACGCCTCCCAAAATTGGCTGGAAACCTGCAAACAAAACGGTACCCTCCTCAGTATCAGCGGTAATGGACCCAGAAACAAATTCCTACGACAGGAATACCATGCGAAAAAAAGGTTGCTCGGACTATAATACCCATCGCCTATGAGATAATTACTACCTTTGCTCTGTGAGCGGCATTTTATACCTTATTCCTACCCCCATCGGAAACTTAGGCGATATCACCTATCGAGCCGTAGAAACCCTGAAATCCGTAGATTATATCCTGGCCGAAGCTACCCGCACCACAAAAGTACTCCTCACTCATTACCACATCGATACCCCTTGCCATTCCTTTCATCAGCACAATGAACACCACAAACTCAATGGAATCATTAACGATATAAAAAATGGCAAATCCGTGGCTCAAATTTCCGACGCCGGAACCCCAGGAGTGTCCGATCCCGGTTTCCTCCTCACCCGTGCCTGCCTACAAAATCAACTGACCGTAGACGTGCTACCCGGTGCCACCGCCTTCATTCCCGCTTTACTCAAAAGCGGCTTCGCCCTCCATAAATTCACCTTCGAAGGTTTTTTGCCGATGAAAAAAGGTCGACAAACAAAACTCAACGAAATCGCAAACGCAGACCATACCACCGTCTTCTACGAAAGCCCACACAAATTGCTTAAAACCCTAGAGCAATTAAGCGAAATTATCGATCCTCAAGAACGAAGAATTTCGGTCTCCCGGGAACTCACCAAAAAATTTGAAGAAACCATTACCGGTTCCTTGGCCGATGTGTTAGCCCATTTCAAGACCCATGCCCCCAAAGGCGAATTTGTGGTTACGTTAGAAGGAGTAAATTCGTAACGCTATAGTTAACTAAACCTAAATTTCCAACCCGTAATTTGCTCACTCATGCCGATAATCGCCGTAATATTACTACCCGCATTGCTGTTTTGGCTAGCTTGGTACCCCATGCAATTCACCCAATTGCTGTTTGTAGCCCTACTGCCATGGTTAAATTATGCCAATCTTAACAAACACAGCTCTTTCCTTAAATATTACGGAATACTCTACCTCTCCCTACTAAGCTTTAACATCACCACCACCTGGTGGGTATGGAACTCTTCGCCCGCCGGCGCCATCGCCATGCTTGCGCTCAATTCGCTGTTCATGTTACTGCCCTTTACCGCCTTTCGTTTAACTGCCAAACGCACCCATAATATCACCCAAGCCTTCGCAGCCTTGCTCATTACCTGGCTTACGTTCGAATACCTTCACCACCGCTGGGATCTTTCTTGGCCCTGGCTAACCCTTGGAAACGGTCTTGTAGGACTGCCCAATTTCATTCAATGGTACGAAATCACCGGAACCCTAGGAGGCAGCTTCGTAGTAATCATCGTTAACCTGCTCATCCTCAGAGCCATTAACAACAAATCCAATACCCAACTCCTGCTACCCACCATTACTTTACTGGGACTCTACCTACTCTCCATCGGACTGAAAAGCAGAATCAACCCCAAAGAAGGGACGCCCGTTAACGTAGCCGTTATTCAGCCAAACTACGATCCTTGGAACGAAAAATTCGATACCTACCCCCTAGCCATGGTGAATCAGCTCTGGGAAACAACCAAGCGATTTACCGGTGATTCTACCCAAGTGGCTATTTGGCCGGAAACCTCCTTGGTGAGCTCGATAAACCTCGATAATATCAACCTCGATTTTCAAGTTCGATCCCTGCAAGAACACCTTAGAAACGATAGCCTTCGAAAAAATCTTACCCTAATCGCCGGAATCAATGCCGTAAAATTCTTCCAATCGGAAACCAAACCCCATTCCGACGCTCGACCTACCGATGATCCAAACTATTGGTACATACCCTACAATTCCAGTATTCAGGTCGATACATCCAGAAATTACAAAACCTACCACAAATCCAAATTGGTACCCGGCACCGAACAATTGCCCTTTGTAAAATACCTGCCCTTCCTAGAATCTTTAGCCATTTCGCTGGACGAAAACTCCACCACCGGCACCTTGGGAATCTCAGACTCGGCAACTACCATGTACGCCCCAAACCCCGCTGCACCCCTCATTTGTTACGAAAGTATCTATGGCGATTATGTAAGAGATTTTGTAAAACAAGGCGCTCAATGGTTGGCAGTGATTACCAACGACGCATGGTGGGAAAACTCCCCTGGCTACAAACAACATTACAGCTATGCCACCCTAAGAGCCATTGAACAACGCAAGTGGGTAGCACGCAGTGCCAACACAGGCTCCTGCGGTTTCATCAACCCATTAGGGGAAACCGTAAAATCCACCACCTGGTACGAAAACAGACCCTCAAAGCAATCACCCTACCAGTACTTCTGGGGATTCCCTACAACTTCTCCATCGCAGTTGGAAGCCAAATTCAACGAAATCCATGAAACGGATACCCTGAAAGTTGATCCGCTATTTCCTCCAGCAAACCACCAAACCGGACTCAATCACACCCTATACGCCAATACCTTCCAAACCCTATACCTCAAAACCGGCGACCTTTTTTGGTTGATCACGCTTTCTATGATTGTTTTCCTATTCGCGTACTTGAAATTAAGAAATTCAACAAATTAATACGATTGAATTTTTAATTTTTTAATTAGCATTAAAAAATAATCTTTAGACCAAATATCCAATACTTTAGTATTCGAGATAAATCGGAGAATGTCCTCTTTAGCAACCTCAATGCTGGTATCATTAATTTTAGAAATTAATAGCTCAATTAATTGGGAAGGTTGCATTGAATCCTCCTGCCAATCACCGCTTTCTTTGGCTCTTTCACAAAAATGTTCAAGATTTAACGTTACCCCATTTTTTATATACCATTCCAAATCGTACCAATCCCTACCCTTAACCCGCGATTTCCACCTTCGATAAATCAATGCGTGCATTTTCCCCGCAAATAAGTTCGGTAACGTAAAACAAGTTACATAAAATGAAAACGGACGAATTAACAGTTGATTTTCCGTCTCGAATTTTAATGGAGGTTCTACATCAAGCTCTACTTTAATTTTAATTCTAGGTTTTGAAGATATCGGAATAGGAGATACCGAATTCTCAAACATTAATTCACCCCAAACGGTGTCCGATTTTAAAAAGGCCGAATCGATGGTTGAAGAATTACCTTTTGTATGCCGATGAATAGAAACTTCCATACCCAAGGCACTGAACTCCTCAACAACAAATTCAAAATAATAGGCTAAATCAAAATCTTTGTTTTTATCAAGCAACGAAAAATCCAAATCTTCCGAAAATCTGTCCAGTCCATGAAATATCCGTAAAGCTGTACCCCCATAAAATGCGGCATGTTTGAAGAAATTAGCTCGATACAATCCAGCCAAGGTAATCTCCTGCATAATTTCTCTTAATGCCTGCTCTGTCTCCAGTACACTGCGTGGATTATAACGCTCTAACCATTGTTTAATCATAACTCTGCTATTGCATTTATTACCATCTCAATACTTTTCTGTTTTGGACAATACTGCAGCCACGTTGTCATCTCCTGTAAATTTAAATCCTTTAACTCTCGCTCATCCATTCGTAAATCTTCGATTAAAAAAGATACTACCTGCCTTTTACTTCTTAAATTAATTCCCGATGTAGCGATTATTTTGTCACATAAACATTTCTCTTTACTCGCAATCAAAACAACTTGCTTTTCTGCAATTGCTATCGACATTAATCCCAAAGAATAATACGTTGTAGGTAAATGATAATAACTGTAGACGCTTTGGTTCGACATGATTTTTCGAGATAATTTAATGGTGCAACTTGTTACCCCATACACGCGTTCGGGTATTAACCCCCAATAAAACAATGCCGATTCCAACGAAACGTAACTCGGACCATACAAATGATTTGCAATAGAAAAGGGTTCCGCACTTGTACCACTTACCAAGGTACTTGTCATATAAAGACCTCTTCGGAGTTGAACCAAATACCCCTGCTTCACCCACTCCAATATTTTATCGTAGGGTCTGATGTAACCATCAAGCAATTGCAACAAAGTTTGCGTACTTAATGGATGATCTTTGTAGGATATTAATTCTAAAATGCCCATTTTATGTCAAATTTAATCCATTAATTCGGAAAAAATCCGAATTACTAAGCAAAATTTTTCATCATCGGCAATTTACGGAAGTTTGTATCTTTGTACCATGACTTCCGATTTGAAATTCAGAATACAACAAATTCGACAGGCAACGGAAGCCATAATTCAACAAAATCAGGCACTTTCGCAACAGCTGCAAGCCCATTCTCAAGAGCTGCTAGTGAAAAACCAACAACTGCAAGCCCAATCCCAGCAGCTGCAAACACAAAATCAGCAACTGGAATTACTGCAGGCACAAATTCAACAACTGCAACACGAAAAATCCATCCTGCTGCAAAATCAACAAACCTACAAGGAAAATCAAGCAACCTTCCAATAAAAATGGAATGCCCTCCTTGCCCAAAATAAACAACAACATGATTACCTCAAACAGCTGATCCTTGAAAAAGAATCCCTGTCAACCCAAAACCAACAACTTTCTTCACAAATAAACGCCCAAAGCCAAAATAACCAAGAATCTTCCCTGCTTCGCGATCGAATTGCTACCCTAGAAAATACCATAAACATGCAAAAAAATTCGCTCGCCGAACTCAAAGAAGAAAATAAATTGATTAAACTTGCAAAGAATTTGTCGGCCAACGATTCCGAAAATCAAGACCTCAAAATCAAGATCAACGAATTGGTGAAAGACATAGATAGGTGTATAGACTTACTCAACGAATAAATTGCTAAACTCAGATCCCATACTGCTTACAATTAACGTGGACTCCCGGCCCCTCAAGCTGCGCGTCCCACCCCAAGCAGAAGAAGCCCTGAGATCCGCAGCCTCAGTACTCAACAACAAAATCGATGCCTTCCGTACCTATTCCGCAGACCCGCTGGATAGAATATCTTGGGCAGCCCTCGATCTAGCCGGTGACTTGGTGAAATCTCCATCCAACCACCAACCCAACAACGCAAATACTACCAACCCCGAAGAACTCCAAGAGCTCTCCCACGAACTTGCCTTGCTGGAAAAAATGTTGAACCTGTAACGCCCCCGTTTTATTCGCCGAATTCGCCCTTACAACCTATCCAAAACACTAGTTAAACACTAAAAAAAGGATCAGGAAAAAACATGGACATTATCGTATTTATCCTCGTAGGTCTCCTCATTGGATTAACCCTTGGATACCTCGCATTCGTTGTAATGCGTAAACAACAACTCGAAAAAGAACGCTCCTCCATCATCGAAGAAGCCAAATTACAAGGCGAAAACCTTAAAAAAGATCGTATCCTCGAAGCCAAAGAAAAATATATGCAGCTTCGTTCCGAATACGAAAAAGAAACCAATCGCCGAAGTCAAGAAATGAACAATGCAGAAAATCGACTTAAACAAAAGGAGCAATCCCTAGACGATAAACTGCGTGCCGCTAAAACCAAAGAAGAGGAAACTCAGAAAACCAAAGAACGCCTAGACGCGCAAATCGAAAATTACAAAACCAAAGAACGCGAAATCACCCAGCTGAGAGATCAACAATTAGAACAACTCCAAAAAGTTGCAGGTCTTTCCGCCGATGACGCCAAAGCGCAAATGCTCGAAACCATCCGTGCAAAATCACACACAGAAGGTCTGAGCCTTGCCAAAAACATCGTGGAAGAAGCCAAATTGAGCGCTACCCGCGAAGCAAAACGAATCGTTTTACAAACCATTCAACGTACCGCCGCCGAAACCGCTATCGATAACACCGTAACCTCCTTCCCCTTAGAAAACGACGATGTAAAAGGAAGAATCATCGGTCGTGAAGGTAGAAATATCAAAGCATTTGAAGCCGCAACCGGCGTGGAAATCCTCATAGACGATACCCCAGAAACCATCGTGCTTTCCTGCTACGATCCTATTCGTAGAGAAATTGCCCGCGTTTCCCTAGAACGATTGATCCGCGATGGTAGAATTCACCCCGCTCGTATCGAAGAAGTGGTGGAGAAAACCCGCAAACAAATCGAAGAAGAAGTAGTAGAATGGGGCGAAAGAACCGTAGTAGATCTTGGAATCACCGGTCTTCACCCAGAATTGATTCGCTACGTGGGTAGAATGCGATTCCGCTCCTCTTACGGCCAAAACCTGTTGAAACACTCTCGCGAAGTGGCCAGATTATGCGCTACCATGGCAGCAGAAATGGGTCTAAACGTAAAATTAGCGAAACGTGCCGGTCTATTGCACGATATCGGAAAATGCCCCGATAACGACGAAGAAACACCCCACGCTTTGCTCGGTATGAAACTGTGCGAAAAGTTTGGTGAACACCCCGAAGTGATCAATGCCGTAGGTGCCCACCACGATGAAATCGAAATGACATCCCTCATCTCTCCCATCGTGCAAGCCTGTGACGCTATTTCCGGTTCTAGACCCGGTGCTAGAAGAGGAGACGACCAATACGTAGAACGTATCAAGGAAATGGAAACCATGGCACTTAGCTACCCCGGTGTAGAAAAAGCCTATGCCATCCAAGCCGGTCGGGAATTGAGAATTATCATGGGTGCCGAAAAAACTAACGACGAACAAGCAGACGTCTTGGCCTTCGAATTATCCAACCGAATTATGACCGAAATGCGCTATCCCGGACAGGTGAAAATCACCGTTATCCGCGAAAAACGCTCCGTAGGCGTAGCAAAATAATATGATCCTTACCCTGGATTTTGGTAATACTACCGCTAAGTTCGCCTTGTTCTCTGAGCAAGGCGAACTTATTAATTCAGGAGCCTTCTCCGATACCCAACCCTTCGAAAATCTCCCCCTTACCAACTGCATCTTCAGCACCGTAACTAAAGAAATTCCTTGGTTATCCAACCTTCCTTGCCCGGTTCACCTGTTCGGAACCAGCCTGAAACTTCCCATTAAAATTCAATACCAAACTCCCCATACCCTCGGCCCAGACAGACTGGCCGCCGTCCTGGGAGCCCAATTTCTGCTTCCTCCCAATTCACCCGCCCTCGTCATCGATGCCGGAACCTGCATCACCTTCGATTGGCTCGATAACAACAACAACTACCTGGGTGGTGCCATATCCCCCGGTATCCAAATGCGGTACAAAGCCCTACATCAATTCACCGGTAAATTACCCCTCGTCTCCCACGAACCCGCAGAACCCATGCCCGGAAACTCTACCGGAAACTCCATACTCTCCGGCGTTCAAACCGGTATAATCGGCGAAATAAACTACCAAATTCAACTGTTTAACGAAAAATATCCCGATTCTACGGTCTTCCTCACCGGAGGCGATGCCCCCCTATTGTCGGAATTGCTAAAAACTCAGATATTTGTACAGCCTTTATTGGTTCATTACGGTCTATTCCATGCTATCGCGTAAATTAAATCCCTTTCAGCCAACGGTTAACCGTAAAGTCAGCCTACAGTTCACTCTTTCCCTATTGGCGATCCTCTTCGCACAACATACCACAGCACAAAGCACCACCGGGCAGAACCAAACCCTGTCGCCCTACTCCAATTTCGGAATCGGCGAATGGTCGTCCGCAAACTTTTTGCAAATTGCCGGTGCCAACCAAACCCGCTCCGGAGCCTATACCTACTCCCTTGCTAACCCGGCCACTCTGGGGAACTTGTTTTACACCACCCTCGACATGGGTGCTCGTGCCAATACAGGAACCCTGTCGGCAAACAACCAATCCAAAACCTTCAATGGCGGCGGAATATCCTATGTTTCTCTCGCTTTTCGTACATGGAATTACTACAAACGAAAAGTAACCCGCGATTCACTCAACAAGATAAAAACCTACAAATCCACCCGATTTGCTACCAATTCGGCCCTGACCCTTAAACCCCTTTCGGGCATGGGCTACCAATACGCCATCAACAATACCAGCCCCTTCCCATCCAAAACTACCCATTCCGGTAGCGGAGGTGTTAACCTACTCGAATCCTCCCACGCGCTGCGCTTGGGCAATACCCTTTCCCTTGGCTATTCCGCCGGTTGGGTCTTCGGTACACTTATCGATCAGTCCCTATTCTACATCCCCGATTCAACCAATTTTCGATACGTAGAAGACTACCGTACCGTTCAAGTGCGTGGAATGCAGCAAAAAGCCGGACTCCTACTCAACTTCAAAACCGACACCCTCTACCACAGCATCGGCGCTTCCGTTCAGTGGTTCAATAGCCTCAATGGTTCCCAAGAACGATTGGTGCGCAGCATGTACCTTGCCGGAAATTACCTCAACCCCGAGGATACCATCCTAAAATCCAATATTTACAAACAGCCCTTCACCCTGCCCCTGGCTTTTGGTTTGGGTTATTCCGTTCGATACAAACAGAAATTAACCCTGAACCTAGATTATAAAAAACAATTGTGGAGCAGCAACTCGTCTATGTTTTTCGATGCCAATCGTACCTATGTAGACCGAAGTGAAGCCGGTATATCCTTAATTATCAACCCATTAGACAGCAGAGCCTCCGGTAAAAAGAAAATGCCTTGGCCCGTCCGATTGGGTGCATCCAACGCCAATACCCAATACCAATTCAACGGCAGCAACCCCGCTACCGGCGTGTACAACATCAACGAACAACGCGCATTCATCGGCATTGGAATTCCTTTTGTTAGACGATATTTCGATAACACTGCCCTCGTTTCCATGGTGAACCTGCAAATTGATTACCTCAAACGCAGCCCTAAACCCTTCAACAACAGCTTGGCCACCGAAGAATATTTCAACTTCACCATCGCCGTGCAATTGGGCGATGTTTGGTTCCAACGACGTAAATTCGATTAATCGTCGATTTGCACTAACCCACCCCAACCATGATATCCCAAAACAAGTACACCCCCATCGCCCTTTCCGTGTTGGGAATCAGCTTGTTAATCACCGTATCATCCGTATTCTCCAGCTGCTCCGAAGCCGCAAAAAACTTCAAACCCACCAAAAAAGATACCCTATCACTCAACGAATACGCCGAAACCGTTACCATCGAATTTACCGATTCCGGACTCCTTCGTGCCCGCATGTTTTCCCCCTTGCTCATTGCCTCCAAAAACAGTAAAAAGCCCTACGTCCTGATGAAAAAAGGATTGAAGGTCGATTTTTATAACCCCGAAGGCCAATTAGAAAGCTACCTAACCGCCGAATACGGCATCTCCTTCCCCAAAGAAAAGAAAGTCAAAGTGCAACGCAACGTGGAAATCCTCAATACCAAGGGCGAAACACTCAATACCGAAGAACTTATTTGGGACCAAGAAACCGGAACCATTCGTACCGATAAATTCGTGAAAATTACCGGCAAAGACCAAATTACCCAAGGAACCGGATTGATATCCAACCAATCCTTTACCGATTGGGAAATCATCAACTACCAAGGAACCATCAACATTCCCCATGATCAAATACCACGTCCTCGCCCTCTTATTCCTGGTCGCGGCCGCTATTAGCGGCGTAGAAGCCTACGTTCAATTTGTATTGCAAGGACCCAAAGGCCCCCTTGCCTGGCTCATGCTTTCCCTGTGCATCGCCTCAGGAATACTATACATCCGCACCTCCCGAATACGCAGAAAAGCCCTGCATTCCACAGCGAGGAAGTAAATTCCTCAAGGAAGAAGTAAATTCCACAGAATTTCTGTTGGTTTAATCTCCTTTTCTTAACTTCGCAGTACCCATGAAAATATCGGTTAACTGGCTCAAAACGTTACTACCTATCCCCGCAACCGCCCAAGAAATAGAAGAAAAATTATCCGTTTCTGGACTCGAAGTGGAACACATCGAAACCGTTTACCCCGGTGGAATTAACCTCGATGGATTTGTAGTAGGCGAAGTGCTCACCTGCACAAAACACCCCAATGCCGATAAATTATCCCTTACCACCGTAAACATCGGAGATAACCATCCCAAAAGCATCGTGTGCGGTGCTCCCAACGTGGCCGCCGGACAGAAAGTAATAGTTGCCACCGTTGGCACTACCATCCACATGCCCAGTAAAGAACCCTTTACCATCCAAAAGGCGAAAATTCGCGGCGAAGTGTCCGAAGGCATGATTTGCGCCGAAGACGAATGTGGTTTAGGAAATTCCCACGACGGTATCCTCGTACTTCCCCCAACCGCCATCGCCGGTACTCCCGCCAACCAATATTTTAACATCGAATCGGCTACTACCCTGGAAATCGGACTTACCGCCAACCGCGGAGATGCCTGCTCCCACAAAGGCGTTGCCTCCGATCTGGCCGCTCTGTTCAACCACCCCTTCCAGCGCGTAAATACCAACCCGCTGCCCACCCTGCCGCCAACCAAAAAGTCCATCCATATCGCCGATACCAAACTCTGCGAACGTTACCTCGCCATAGAATTTAGCAACACCCACGTTGCACCTTCGCCCGAAAATATTCAAACCCACCTGAAATCCATCGACCTTGATCCCAAGAACAACCTCGTGGATTCCTCCAATTTTACCCTGCACCATACCGGTCACCCCAACCATATTTTTGATGCCGATACCATTCAAGGCAACATCCAAGTGCGTGCTGCCATCCCCGGTGAAAAACTAGAATTGCTCGACGGGAAAACCATCGAACTCCACCCCGATGATATCGTTATAGCCGATGATAACGGACCCATAGCCCTCGCAGGTGTTATGGGAGGTAAAAAAACCGCAGTTTCCGCCAATACCAAAAATATTTTGGTGGAAATCGCACATTTTCACCCCACACACATTCGGAAATCGTCCAAACGACACCTAATCTTTACCGATGCTTCGTTTCGATTTGAACGCAATATCGACAAAGACAACCTGCCCGATGCCGCCCACACCCTCCTGGAATTAATCCAAAACCATGCAGGCGCAACACCAACCGGTATTACCGATAACTATCCCGTAAAACACCAACCACGAACCATCCATATCCAGTACCCCGAATTCCTAAAATTCGCTGGCGATGATATTCCTGCCGATACCACCCTGCAAATCCTTAACCAACTGGGATTTCAGTGCCAATTAAACCAAGAAACCTTGAGTTGTCAAGTGCCGTCTTGGAAAACCGATATTACCCAACCCGTAGACGTTTACGAAGAAATTCTCCGAATCTACGGCTACGATCGCATCCCCATGAGCGGCAAAATCCAAGCCTCTCTCGGTACCTTCGAAGGCATCAATCGATACAACAAAATCAATAAAATCCGAGCCTTCCTCATCGATCAAGGTTTAACCGAAGCATCCACCAATTCACTACACCCATCCGCTTGGTACCCCAACGAGGAAAAAGCAGTAAAACTGAGCAATCCCTTGAGCGTGGATATGGACACCCTGCGCGTTTCCCTAATTCCAGGTCTCTTGCAATCCATCGCATTCAACGCCAACCGCAGAGCCACCAGTGTGCAAGCTTTCGAAATCGGGAAAATATACTCCCTCATCCCCAATACCACCGATAAATTCAAGGAATTAACCCTGCTTTCCATGGTGTTTTGGGGCCAAGAACAGCCCGAAAGCTGGGAATCGCCCACCAAAAACATCCAATATTACCGCATCAAACAAATCGTACAAGGACTGTTTACCCGACTGGGATCCACCCTCGCCATCGATAAAGTGAATATCCAACCTGCCAAGGCCGATTGGACCAAAGCCGCAGAAATAAATGGCCAAGTTTGGACCGTGGAAATTCCCATAGACAATATCCTATCCGCCAAACCCACCCAAAAAGTTCAGCTGCCCTCCAAATTCCCAACCGTACGCAGAGATCTTGCGCTCGTGGTTGAACAATCGCTAAATTACAAAGACCTCAAAGCAACTGCTTCCAAATTGAATCTCCCCCACCTATCGGAAATAAAAGTGTTCGATGTTTTCGCTGGAAAACCCCTCGAAAGCCACCAAAAATCGGTAGCCATGGCCTTCGTTTTCTCCAACCCCACTGCCACCTTGGTAGACCAGGAAATCGATCAATCCATGCAAAAACTCATTGCCGCCTTCGAACAACAAGGAGCCCTCATAAGGAAGTAACCATTACCCTGCAATAACTAACAGGTTAATAATATAAATTCATAAGATCTTTATCTATCAAATATGAGTATCCAGACAGAAATCAACCCGCAGCCTTCACCCGGCCGCAGCTTCTGGAAATTCATAACCTACCTATTCTTTCCCGGTTTTGTTACCCTAGCTACCGCATTTTACCTGAGCTCCCAGTTAAACACAGCGATGAACCAAGCACCGCTGGCTCAACCCTATTTCTCCAATCCCCAAAATCATAATACATCAACATTCCTACTTTACGGAATTCCCACCTTCGGATTTTTAATACTACCCATGCTTGTAAGCTTTTGGCTCACCTACACCAAACGCATCAGCAGCATTGAAATGCCTCAGGCCAACCAACGCATTCTACCGCTAATAAGCTCCATCTTCGGTGCTTGGATGGTATTCGCCTATTTCGGAGCCGAGCTAAAATTATTCAGAAAATACTTTTATACCCCAAGCCGCGAAGTTCAAGAGCTTTTAGCCCAATACGCCGATTCCCCCGCTCGCATCCTACCCAAGGTAATACACCCATCCCTATCGGCCATCCACATTCAACTCAGCGAATGTACCGCCTTCGCCATTCTCATCACCCTTTCCCTAGCCCTAGTAACCCTGTGCAATTACCTGAACTTCAAGATTTCTATTCACAGCAGCGCCATCGCATCCGCAACCTTGTTCCTCAGCCTCCATGCGCTAAGAGCCCAAACGGCAAATACCGCAAACCACGCCCAACCCAACCCCATCTTCTTTTTTATCATCGGCAGCCTCATTACCGCCCTGGTCTATGTTTCACGTCGAAAACTCAAAGCACATACCCACAAGGAACTCATCTCCGGTATCCTCTTCGCCGCCATCATCAACCTTCCCACCCACATCATATTACAAGGTCTGATATCAAAGTAATTCACAATATATTTGTATTGTTCTTTAATCGTAAAACTATCTAATTGGGAATCTTAAGGTTTGTCCTTGCATTGTCTGTGGTTACCGCGCACTGTGGCGGCCTTTGGGGTGAAATAAATTTCGTAGGTGGACAATTAGCAGTTCAATCTTTTTTTATAATATCTGGCTTCTACATGTCTTTAGTATTAAACAATAAATATGACGCTTGCTCAAATTTTAGCAGTTATAAATTATTTATTACTAATCGTTTATTAAGACTATATCCCATCTACTGGATAGTATTACTATTAACCGTATTGTTTTTCCTCACCACCAACTACCAACACCTACTGCAATTTAATATTTTCGATATACCATCATTGCTCTATATTTTATTTACAAATATTTTTATCTTCTTTCAAGACATAGTTATGTTTTTAGGTGTTGATGAAAATTCCGGTAGTCTATATTTTACAAAAGATTTTTATTTAACAAATCCTAAATTACACACATTTTTATTCATACAACAAGGTTGGAGTTTAGGTATCGAATTATTTTTTTATTTAATAGTGCCTTTTATCATTAAAAAACGTAATTATTTTTTAATACTATTAATCACATTATCCATTCTATTAAGATCTATTTTAATTAAGATCTTTGGTTTAAGTAATGATCCTTGGAATTATAGATTTTTTCCAACCGAATTGCTATTTTTTTTAATTGGAATTATTTCACATAGATTCTCAAACAAGATAGTCAAAATACCAGTAAAACCGACTTTAGTACTATTCTTAATATTGATTTTGACGTGTTTTTACGAAAAAATTCCAACTGCATATTTGCCTTATATGCCATTTGATGTTAAATATTTAATGTATCTCCTATCAATTGCGATTAGTTTACCAATTTTATTTAATTACTATAAAAACAATAATACAGATCGAAATATTGGCGAACTTAGTTATCCGATATACATCTGCCATATGCTAATCTATTATATAACTCGACTAAATATATTCGAAGGACTAAACAATGGAACATTTGTAATTATTTACAGTACTTTATTCTCATTGCTTTTAATAAAATTTATTTCAAATCCAATAGAAAAAATAAGACAATCGAGAGTCATAGGTTCGAAAACAATTAATTAAAATCAAGAATTTTAAATTAGATTTATGTTTAAAAACTGTCACATGTTTTATTCTTCCCTAAAAGCAATTCCTTATTTTTGCTTTTATGGAATTGACCAGCGTCTTGTATCAAAAAAACGGAGCCATCGCAACCATTACCTTAAATCGACCCGAAGTATTTAACGCTTTCGACGAAACCCAAAGCTACGATTTACAAGCGGCCCTCAAAGAAGCTAGAAAAGACAACGAAGTCCGCGTAATCGTGCTCACCGGGGCCGGTAAAGCATTCTGCTCAGGACAAGATCTTAAATCCATTGCCGGTTCCAAATCCCGCTCGCTCAGCGAATCCCTATACAAACGCTACAACCCCATCATCAAAGCCATGCGGGATATGCCAAAACCCATCATCGGAAGAATTAATGGGGTAGCTGCCGGAGCTGGAGCCTCCCTCGCGCTCGCCTGCGATATCATCGTAGCCGCAGAAAATGCCTCCTTTATTGAAGTATTCATCAACGTTGGATTGGTACCCGATTCCGGATCTTCCTACTTCCTCGCCAAAGCCATCTCCCCAGCAAAAGCCTTCGAATTGGCTACCCAAGCAACCAAAGTTAGCGCCAACCAAGCGTTAGAACTTGGACTTATCAATACGGTTACCCCCCTTGAAAACTTGGATGCCGAAATAGAAAAACTCACCAACTATTACGCAGCCGCACCCACCCAATCCATCGGATTAATTAAAAAAATGCTAAACAAAGCCTACTCGGCCGATCTCGATACCATGCTGCAAATGGAAGCCTGGTACCAGGAAATTGCCGGTAGATCCAACGACTATAAAGAAGGCGTTGCCGCATTCAACGAAAAACGTAAACCAACCTTCAATGGCAATTAAAGCCAACCTGAAACTCCTCCTCATCACGCTTATCCAATTGGCGTTGATGGTACTGTATGTGTACTCTCCCCAGTATCACGAAGCATTTGCCAGCCTCGATAATATCGCTTACGGCCATATCTCCCACCAGCTGTATCTAGGAAATTGGAAAGCTTTTTTCAATCTCACTTGGTCGGGAATGAGCCCACTTGTTGCCTCCCTGTTCCAACATCTCGGAATGGACGTCCTACCTTCCCTATCAGCCACCCGGATTCTGTTTTCAACCCTCGCTTTAATTATACTTAATCACCTAGCCCTCAAAACCAACCATTCCAACAAATACCAATACGCACTCATTGGTGTTTATTCCTTGCTAACTTTCTCCATCGTTCAAAGTGTCTCCGATCCCGCACTCTTACTCGGCCTAATTCTATTTTTTTACTGGCTACTATACAAACAAACTAGTACCATTTATACCCCAATCCTAATCATTATATCCATTTTCACGGGCCTTGCCCGACCCGTAGGTTTCTACCTCGTCCTAGCCACACTGTTCATTACCCTAATACTTAGATGGAAAAATAAATCCAATAAAAATCAACCCGTTCAACCCCTAATCATTTCACTATCGGTCCTGATTTTATTTGCAACAGCTTGGGCCGCCCTATTTGGAAAAATCAACAACACCAGTCCAACTTTGGGTAAAACCGGTAATTATAATTTCCGATACATTAGCAAATTAGCTCCCACCGTGCATTACAACAGTGCCGATCAATGGAAAGCCCTCGCAAATGTCTATAATTCCGATATTCAATTCCAAAACCAACCCGCTCTTCAAAATCATCCCCGTGGCATACACCAATGGCCCTGGCTGGATATTGCCGTCCACGTTGAATCCAAAACAAACCCGTCCAACCCAATAGTGCAATCCACACCAAAATCCTATTTGATAAAATACTACCTCGCCAATGCCTACATCTTCCTCAAAGATTACAGTTGGTGGATACTCATCCTACTCACCGTTGCCCTAAACAAAAACACCAAAACAAACTGGTGGATCTTCATCCTAGTATTCGCATTCTACCTCAACCTATTATTCATCTCCCACATAGAAACTCGCTACCTAATACCCCTAATCATCGTAGCCCTGTTAATTCTCAACCAAGAAGACCATCAACTAACTTGGTTCAACAAAAAACAAATCCTCATCCTACTCCTAATTACACAGTTTCAGTACATAATTCAGTTTTCTTCCTATTGCGCCAAATCCCTACTAAATCAAAACCCGCCAAAACCCTATTACCTGCAGCAGGAAATACCCCAGACCACCCAATACGTCTCCTTCGAAACCATGAGACCCGCTTGGCTTACCGTGAAAAACCCCAACCTAATTTTCCTCGGAACCCTCAAAGATTCGGCCCAATTGCATACAATTTCCGATAAAAACATTAAATTGGTTACATTCCACAACGATAGCGCCCAATTCCAACCCATCCTCCCATGAAAAAATACTGCATCCTATCCATACTGCTCCTCACCCTAATTTCCTTGGTTCAAGCACAAACCCATACCCACCCCATCACCCCCCAAAACAGCAACAGCCAAGAGGAACTCATCCCATCCCCAAAACTCAACCCAACCGTTGAACCCTGCGGATTCCAGCAAATACTCAAACAACTGGAACAACAATACCCCGGCTACAACGCCCACTTCGATCAATCTTCCCAGCAAAAACTAAGCACCAAATCGCCCTCCAACCGGAAAATTACCATCACCGATACCGCCTATACCTACGATACCATTTTTCATATACCCGTAGTATTCCATATCCTCTACAGCAACAACGCTGAAAACGTGCACGATTCCCTTATCCTGTCACAATTGGAAGTGCTGAACCGCGATTTTAACCGACTCAATCCCGATACCACCCGTACACGCAACATTTTTAAACCCCTCGTAGGCAGCGCCCGCATCCAATTTGAATTTGCAACTACCGATCCCCAAGGGAATGCCACCAACGGAATCATCAGAAAAGCTACCACCGTAACCCAATGGGGAACCTTCAACAATCAACTCAGCGATAACATGAAATTCGCTGCCTCCGGCGGCTCGAATGCCTGGGACCCCGCCCGATACCTCAATATCTGGGTTTGCGACATGTCCTACAACAACATAGACGGTATCCTCGGCTATGCCTATCCCCCCGTTAACCACCCCAGCTGGTCCTCCAGCCTCTGGGTGGCCGATAACAAACAAGGCGTCGTTATTCACTATAAAGTTATAGGCCGAAATAACCCCCGCGCAACCGGTGCACTCGCCAATTCCAATAAAGGTCGATGCGCCGTGCACGAAGTGGGACATTACCTAGGACTCCGACATATATGGGGCGATGGTTCCAACTGCTTTGCAACCGATTTCATCGACGATACCCCCAAACAGGCCGCCCGTTCCAACTTTAACTGCTCGTTTACCGCCAATACCTGCACCGATTCGCCCAAAGATTTCCCCGATATGGTAGAAAACTACATGGACTACTCCTCAGAAACGTGCCAAAACAGCTTTACCAAGGAACAAGTACTAGTAATGCGAAATTCCATTGTAAACTATCGAAAAACCATCAGCATCCGCACCGATATCATCACCAAAACCCGCATTTTTGATACCACCTACTACGATAAAATAATCGTTTACACAAACCCTACCTCCCGCAACATAATCGTGGAACTCCCCAACGATTTCGCCAAAAACAAAGTCGAAATTACCCTCTACAATGCCATCGGACAAAAAGTTGGCAATACCACCACGCTTACCCTCAACGAAACCCATATACCCACCGCCAATTTCGCTCCCGGCGTCTACGTTGCCGTGCTATCCGCTACCGATAACCACCAACCCCTAAGAAAAACCAAAATTCTGCTACCCTAAGTATCAATGCCTAACCCTTCCAACCCTGTCGATACCGCCGTCCTTATCCCAGCACTCGGCAACCTGAATAATAAATTTCAAAGCTATTCCTTCTACCTCGATAACCCCGCCTTTGTACCCGTAAACAGCCGGTCTACACTTTCGCTGCTCCTCGACTTCTACCTACAAGAAAATATACCCATTTATATTGCCGTTCACCCACACCAACTCAGCCATTTCCAACACGAACTTTCTTACTACCAATCCCAAATACACTGGATTCCTATCCAACACAGCAACGGGGTAAACCATACCCTACAACAAGCCCTGCCCCTTATTCCGCAAAGCCAAGTAATTGTAAATGTGGTATCAACCATTCCACATACCTTGCCCCAAAACAATCAAGTTCTTATCGATACCCACACCTTTGAACATAACCTGTACTCCGGAATCGCCATAACCCCCGATAACCAACTCCAATTTAAACCCAAAGCCACCGAAAACCGTTTCCCGGCATACGCCTTTCAAGGTTTGTTTCAATGCAGTAAATCCGCACTCATCCACGCCGCCGATCAAGTGGAAAATCCCAACGACCTTCTGCTCCTCATCCAAACCATTCACCAAAATCAGCCCCTTCAAACCGTAAAAGCTACCTGGCTGGATACCGGCCACGAAATCAATTATCCCAAAGTCAGAAAAAACCTTATCGCTTCCCGAAGTTTTAATGCCATCAGCATCCATCCCGATAATGGAATCCTGAGAAAAACCAGCCAAAACAAGGAAAAACTACAACGAGAAGCCCAATACATCCAAGAACTACCCACCAACCTGCAGATTTTTTACCCCCGAATTCTTCATAATCAAACCCAAGACGGGTATTTCGAAATGGAATACTACGGCTACCCCAACCTCAGCGAATACCAACTCTATCGAAACCTTAACCCCCAACAATGGGAAGTGATCTTCCAACAACTTCAGCATTTTATTCAAACCAACGCCAGCCATACCCACTCGCTAACTACCCAAGAACACCACCAATTCTTCTGGGAAAAAAACTACAAACGCATCAACCAATACCTGCAAACCCTACCCCCAAATCACCCCTTCCTGCAAGAAAAACTCAATATCAACCAAATACCTTGCCTCGGATTTTACCCACTACAGCAACAAACCCAACAACATATCACCCAAGCCTATAACCCCAACTACCACAGCATCATGCACGGGGATTTATGCTTCAACAACATACTCTACGATACCTTCTCCGAAACCCTGAAAACCATCGATCCACGCGGTGGACTCAACGATCAAACCATGGAACTCAAGGGCGACATACGCTACGATGTTGCCAAACTCTCCCACAGCGCCACCGGCCACTACGATTATATGGTGAATAACCTGTTTCAGTTGTCCATCCACCAAAACACCATCAGCTTCTCTTTTCCTCTTAGACCCAACCACCATATCTTGCGGTCATGCACCCAACAATTGGTAGAAAATCTAAACCTTTCCCACAAAGAAATTCAATTGTTTACCGCCCTGCTCTTCCTCTCCATGCCACCCATGCATAGCGAAAATCCCAAAAGACAGGAAATAATGTTCGCACAAGGCTTACTTTTGCTGAATCAATCCCTAGCATGAAACGAATTTGTATAGATTTAGACGGCGTCATCTGCTCCTTTAAACAATCCAACCAAACCTACGCCGATGTAACCCCCTTACCGGGCGCCGTTGAATACCTACAAAACCTAAAAAATCAAGGACATTATATCATCATTCATACAGCCCGACATATGAAAACCTGCAACGGCAACGTAGGTCAGGTGATCAATAAGGTGGGGAAAATTACCTTGGATTGGTTAGCAAAACACCAAATTCCATACGATGAAATCTACTTCGGAAAACCCTGGGCCGAAATATACATAGACGATAACGCATTCCGATTCAACAGTTGGGAAACCATGCCCCTGCCCGATAACCTTCCCAGCTCCAACGAATCCACCAACAAACCATGAATTTCGTGATCCCTATGGCTGGCCTGGGATCCCGATTCCAAAATGCCGGATACTCCCTCCCCAAACCCCTCATTCCAGCCCATGGCAAAACCCTACTGGAATGGAGCATCGACTCCCTTCCCCTAGAACTCTGCAGCAACCTGATTATCATCGCACTGCAGGAACATTGCCAACGCTTTCCCCTCATCGAATTCATCGAGGAAAAATACCACAGCCTCCAACCCAAAATACTACAACTCAATCAAACCACCAACGGACAAGCAGAAACGGTATACCTCTCCCAGCACCTATGGGATCATAGCCAAGAATTACTCATTTTTAACGCCGATACTGCATTTATTTCCCCGTCCCTAACCGAAACCCTAAAAACCCATTCCTCAGACGGTATCCTCGCTACCTTTACCGCCGATTCCCCTAAGTACAGCTACGCCCAAACCAATCCCCAAGGTTTCGTTACCCAAACCGCCGAAAAAATCGTAATATCCAACCAAGCCCTCAATGGCCTGTACCACTTTACCCATACCGCCGATTTTATCGATACCTTCACCTACCATCAGAAAAATAACCTACGATACAACAACGAATACTACATCGCTCCCATGTACAATTACCTTATCCAACAAGGTAAACAATTTATTCTCCACCCCATAGAACAAAACTTTATCCTCGGTACCCCCGAAGAATTATTGCAATTTCAGCCCCCGCAGTCCTAACTCTTACCCATGATACTCTTCAGCATTCCGGTACACGAAAAACCCGAAGTGGTTGAAAACCAAATACAAAACTTTCTTAAATACAACCCCGGCGCCTCCATCCTTCTGCATATCTCCAAACAAATGCCCCCCGAGGAAGTTGTCCAAGTTAAACAACTTACCCGCACCTACCCGCAACTCTTTATTAACTCAATACAACTCTATACCGGTTGGGCCGATGGTTGCCAATTTAAAATTCACCTCTCCAACTTCCAATACGCCCTCAACCAGCAAATTCCTTTCCAATACATCGCTCTGCACGCTTCTAACGACCTATTCATCCAACACGGACTACAGCAATACATCCAGAATCACGATGCAGGTTTCGATGCAATCACACCCCTAGAATATAACCCAGTTGCCCAACAAAAAATCAATCTCGAAAAACACTTTTTCTTTCGTCGATTGATGAAAAAAAATAAACTACAAACCATCATACCCAGCCAAGTAGAAGGAACCTTCTACCGCAGAGATATCGTGGAAATCCTTTGTAACCGACTTAACCCCAAAAACACTTACGATTTTCCCTACCTATTTTCCATAGGATACCACTCTAAAAACAGCATCCGTTACAAGCTCTTTTCTTTCATCGAAAAAGTACTCCGAAACCTCAACATCACAGTTATTCACCCCAATCCCTTGGAAGAGGTCTTTTTCCCCACCTTCGCTGCCGATAAAATTCAACAACCCCTTACTTTCCCTTACTGCTACGTTAACTGGGCCAATGGACTCAATATTACCCAAGAAGAAATCACGGCCATTCGTAATAACGATAAACCCGCATGGGCGCAGCATTGCAAACAACTTAGCTACCTATCACCCTAACAAGTACAATCCATTGAATTTTTCGCAGTAAAAAGAATTAACCGGGATATTACCGATCCCCTGCGAATCTACATTACCCAAGAATTGGATTAATCCAACTGGGAATAAACACTATTCTGACTCTTAAACTCGGGAACCAACACTTTCAAGGTGCCCACCAGCTCCATGTCCGAAGCCCCGTTGCATGCCTGATAACACAAAGTATCCAACTGCTCGCGAATGTCCTTCTCCTTCCACTGCTGCACCTTCGCCACCATGATTTTAGGATGCGGTGTAGGCAAGGTATTCTCCTTGTCCGATAACAATTCCTCAAACAACTTCTCTCCCGGACGTAATCCCGTTTCCACAATATCGATATCCCTGCCCGGGGTTAACCCGCTCAACTTAATCATCTTCACCGCCAAATCATAAATCTTCACCGGCTCACCCATATCAAAAACAAAAATCTCACCGCCATTACCCAACGTCGCCGCTTGGAACACCAGTTGACAAGCTTCCGGAATGGTCATGAAATACCTAACCACATCCCGATGCGTAACCGTTAAATTCTGACGATTTTCCAACTGCTTACGAAACAACGGAATCACAGAACCATTAGAACCCAACACATTACCAAATCGCGTGGTGATAAACTGCGTCTTGCCCTTGGTGGATACCAACTGCACCAACATTTCCGCCGCTCGTTTGGTAGCACCCATCACGTTGGTGGGATTCACCGCCTTGTCCGTAGAGATAAATACAAATTTCTCCGCCTGGTACTTCACCGCCATCTCCGCTACTACCCGCGTACCCTCCACATTCACCCGCACCGCCTCCTTCGCGTTGGCCTCCATCATCGGCACATGCTTGTACGCCGCCGCATGGAACACCGCATTGGGCTGATACAACTGAAATACTTCCTCCACCCGATTCGCGCGTGTCACATCGCCCACCACAAAGACAACGTTGTTTTCGTAGTATTTCGACTTACTCAACTCCAATACCATATCGTGCATCGCCGTCTCCCCGTTGTCCATCATAATCAACAAACGAGGACGGTAATACAAAATTTGCCGACATAATTCCGATCCTATACTCCCCGCAGCACCCGTCACCAAAATATTCTTCCCACCGATAAACTGCTTCAACCAATCATTATCCAAACTAATCTCCGCCCGATTCAACAATTCCTCAATCTTCACCTTCCGCAACTGCGATCCCGATATATTCCCGTCTATCCATTCCTGAATCTTGGGAACCCGTTGGAAATCCAAGCCCAAATCAATGCACTTATCCGCTACTTCCGAGAATCGATTGCTGTCGATACGCTGAATCGACCACACAATGCCGTCTACCTTGCGGTTCTTGATAAACTCATCACTAAACCCCTTCTCAAACGAAACCACAGGAACTCCGTCAATCGACTTCCCCTGCATTTTGTCGTTGTCATCGATATAGGCCACTACTTCCTTGTACGAACTGCGGTCCTG
>JACCDP011099098.1_pt1 | contig 38239 bp, 27 predicted proteins | sample 7445841 | NCBI WGS metagenome assembly JACCDP01 (sample SAMN15323441, study PRJNA562643) | freshwater metagenome | isolation source: river surface water | place: USA:Blue River Watershed | collected 2017-08-17 | reverse complement strand
CCGGACCCGCCCGCCCGCACCCGGGCTGGCTGCTGCTCGTGCTCGTCGCCGCAGGGCACCTGGCGGTCATGAATTTTCCTCGGGTACTTCCGCTGCTGGGACTCGACGCGGGCGGCCGCTGGTTCATCGACTCGGCCGCGATCCTCGCCGCCGGCGATGCGGTACGGGCCGGCGCCGACCCATGGAAACCCAACCCGCTCGACTTCTACGGCCGTCCCCACTGCTACTCAGCGTGGTGGCTGGGGCTGGCAGCGACGGGCATCACCCGCGACCACAACTTCGTCGTAGGATCGCTTTGGGTGGGGGCTTTCCTCGGCTCAGCCCTCTTCCTGCTGCGGCCGGCGACGGCCGGCGGAGCCGCGGTGGCGGCCGCGGCGCTGCTCTCACCGCCGGTTCTCCTCGCCGTGAACCGCGCCAACAACGACCTCGTCGTCTTCGCGCTGCTGGCGACCGGCCTCGCTCCGCTGACGCGCGACACCGTGACCCGCAACGCGCTTTTCGCCGCGGCGGTGACCGTCGCGACCGGGCTGAAGTTCTACCCGTTGGCAGCCACGGCGGGCCTACTCTTGCGCGGCCCAAGGGCGCGCGCCTGGGCACTGGCGGTCGCGACCGCCGTCGTCGCCGGGGCGGCGCTGGCCACCTCCGGCATCGAGCGCGCACTGGGAACCATGCCAGCACCCGGAGGCCTGCACGCCTTCGGAATGACGGTCGTGCTCGATCTCCTCGAGCTGAGCGGACCAGGCGCCCGGGCCGCCGGCGGCGTGATCCTCCTCGGACTCGCCGCGGCCGCCGCGCATCGCGGCCTCGCCCCTCGGTGCCCGTCCGCGGGTATCACGGCCGGCCCCGCGCAATTTGCCTACGTCGCCGGCGTGGCCCTCCTGACCGCCTGTTTCCTCGCCACCGGCAACTACGCCTACCGCCTGATCTTTTCGCTCCTGCTGCTACCCCACCTCGCCTCACCCGCCTCGGGCAAGGGGGGAAGAGCCACCCTCATCCTCCTCATAACCCTACTTTGGCTCGACGGGCTTTACTGCCTCGCCCTCAACGCCACGCTGGGTCCAAGGCCGCCCGCGGAAGTCGCTGCCGGAGAGCGGCTCTGGCTGCTCGCAACCCAGCCGGTGGCCTGGATCACCATGGCGCTCCTCGCCGCCAGCGTCCTGCCGTTGCTGCGGCCGACCGACGAAACGCGGCGGGGAAGGACGGCCAAGGTTCGCGCGTGAAAGGCATGTCATGGTGAATCCGTCCATCCGCGAACCGAGGGAATCAATCGTCCTGCTGCTCGCCCTCGCACTCGCCGCCCTGCACGCGGTAGTCGCCGTGACGGCCACGGCGGGGAAAAGCATGACTTCAGACGAGATCGCGCACCTGACGGCCGGTCACGCCTACAACACGCGCGGCGACTTCCGGCTGCACCCCGAGAACGGAAACCTCCCGCAACGCCTCGCCGCCCTGCCGTTTGCCCTCGCCGGCGACCCACTGCCCCCGACGGACCGAACCGACTGGCTGGGATCCGACATCTGGCGCTACGGCCACGCCTTCATCTACGAGAGCGGCCTGCCCGTGGAAGAGCGCCTGTTTCAGGCACGGGCGGTGATGGCGCTCGCCAGCGCGGCCACCGGACTTCTCGTGTTCGCCTGGTCACGCGCCCTGTTCGGAACAGCGGCCGGGTTCCTTTCGCTCGGACTGCTGGCCCTTTGCCCCACCTTCCTCGCTCACGGGCCGCTGGCGACATCGGACATGACGATGACGCTCCTCTTCCTCGCCTCGGTGGGGGCATGGTGGCGGCACCTGCGCAGGCCAGGGCTGGCCGGGGGTCTCGTGAGCGCCGCCATCTGCGGCCTGGCATTCATTGCGAAATTCTCGGCGGTATTGCTCGTGCCGATGCTGGGCCTGCTGGGCGTGCTTTGGGCGGCGGACCACGGACAATCTGGAAAGGGCTTTTCGGCCTGGCGGCGGCTGGCCGTCACCGCCGCGGGGCATGCAGCCGCCACCTGGATCGTGATCTGGGCCGCGTACGGTTTTCGGTTCTCCGCGTTTGCGGGAGGACAGGTCGGGGCGCATTTCAGCCATGATTGGGACTCACTGCTGGTCGCCCTCGGCTGGAAGGCAGAGCTGCTCTCGTGGCTGCGTGACTGGCAGGTGCTGCCGGAGGCGTGGCTGCACGGCCTCGCCTTCGTGTTGCAGTTCGCGCGCGCGCGCGGCGCCTTCATGAGCGGCGAGTACAGCGTCACGGGGTGGGTGTCCTTTTTCCCCTGGGCTTTCCTCATCAAGACGACGCTTCCACTGCTGCTCCTGCTCATCCTGGCGGCGCTGGCCGTCGCTAGGCGGGCAGCGGTTGCGCCCGCGGAATGGTGGCGGCGAAACGCGGCGCGAGCTGCCCCCCTAGCCGTGCTCTTGCTCGTCTACCTCGCGGCTTCGCTCACCTCCCACCTGAACATCGGGCACCGGCACCTGTTGCCGCTCTATCCCGCGCTGTTCGTAGCCGCCGGTGGAATCGTACCCGCCGCCCGCGCCGCCGGCCGGGCGTCAATTCTCCTGCTGGCTATCCTCGCGGCCTGGCACGCCGCGGAATCATGGCGCGTGCGCCCGCACTACCTCGCGTACTTCAACCAGATCGTGGGCGGCCCGGGCAACGGCTGGCGCCACCTCGTCGACAGTTCACTCGACTGGGGGCAGGACTTGCCCGGTCTCCGGACGTGGCTCGACGCCAACGCCGGCGGCGAGCGGGTCTTCCTCGCCTACTTCGGTACCGGCGACCCGGTCCACGAGGGGATCCGGGCCACCTCGCTGCCCACGCTGCCGGAAGTGGGCGCCGCTCGCCGGTGGCACCGCCTGGAGCCTGGGATATACGCCGTGAGCGCGACGATGCTGCAGCAGGTCTATAGTCGGCACCGGGGACCGTGGACCGCCGACTTCGAGGCGGAGTTCCAGCGGCTGCACGAACTCGAGCCCGACTTTCTCGCGCTCCAGGACGAGCCGGCGCGACGTGCCGAACTGCTCGGCAAGGTCCCATGGGAGAAATGGCGCGCGGGCTGGAAGACCTTCGAAAGCCTCCGTTTCGCCCGCCTCTGCCACTACCTTCGCCTGAAGCGGCCCACGGCGCTCATCGGCCATTCCATCCTGGTCTTCCGGCTTGATCAGACGGAGGTCCTCGCGGCCACCGGCGGCTCGATTCGCGACTGGCAGCAGGCCCTGGAGGCGGCCGCGGCGGGCCGCCCGGTCAGTCCGCCCGCGCCGGAACGGGCCCCGCCGACTCCACCGCGACCAAACGGCTGAGGAGCATCCAGCGCGCTCCGAAGCGCTTCCTCTCGACAGGCTCTAGCTTGAATCCCTCCGGGAGGCGGTCGGCGGGCTCGATGGCGGCATCACCACCGGAGGCCGTTGGACGCACGACCTGCGTCACCAGCACCTCGCGGAACGTCCCACGTTCGAGATGCCAAGCCAGTTCCGGCCCGCGAAGTCGGGCGACCGCGAGGTTAACCGCGGGAATCCGCTCGAGGATGAAAGGCAGGGTGGTCTTCGAGGTGATCACCAGGACGGGCCCCGCCCGGGAGCGAATCCGCTCAAGCTCCCAGTCGACCTCATGACGCACCAGGTTCCGCTCCGTATAGAGGCGCTGCGCCAAGGCGGGCCCGCCGAAAGTGGCCAGCCAGACCGCCCAAACCCCGAAGGCGATCCGCAGCACGGCCGAACGGGGAAACGGCGCCAGCCGCACCAAAGCGCCGGCGAGCAACGAGAGCATCAGCAAAGAGGGCAGCGCGAACCGCGCGGTGACCGGCTCGTCGAAGCGGGCCCAGTAATAGAATTGCACCAGCGAGAAATGAACCGCCACCCCGAGGCCGACCCACCCGACGGCGGTCGCTTCCGGCGGGAGGCTCACCCGCCGGCGACGGAGGATGCGGAAAACAAGCGCCAGGGCACCCGCACCGCCCAGCAGCACGACGGCGAGCGAGCCGGGCTGGTCGGGCGAGGATGCCCGGAAAAACTCCCAAGCGCCCTCGAGGTTGCCGGAAACGTAACGCCAGTCGAAACGCGCCGACTCACCTTCCCGGAGTTCCCACAGCTGGGGCCGCGAATCGACGATCCGGCTGTGCCAAGCCCAGGGAACGAGGAGCAGCGGTACGACGAGCAAAGGCGCGGGAAGGATGATCCGGCCCGCGCGCCACCAGCCCGTCACGATGATCGCCGCGGCCGCGATCGCGAAGAGGACCGACTCGTAGCGACTCTGCGCGAGGAGCACGGCCGTGACTCCCAACAACGAAAGCCGGTCGGGATCGCCGGGCTCCCTCAGGTAAAGAGTCCCGGCTGCCGCGAGGGCGGCGATGAGGGCGAGGTTGAGCATCTCCAGTCCCGACCCCGTCGCATTCTGCCCGAAGAGCGGAGTGGTTGCGAGCAGCGCCATGCCAAGCACGGCCGCCCAGCCCGAGCCGGTGAGGCACGTCACGATCCAAGCCACCAGACCAAGGCAGAATCCCGCGAGCAGGACGTTGAGGACGAAAGCGTTGAGCGGACGGTAGCCGGTCAAATCGTGCGCCAAGGAGATGAGGAACGGCAGGAGGTACGGGCGCTTGTCGAGATAGACATCGATGGCCGTCCACGTTCCCGCCACCTCGTAGGCTCGCACCGGCGTCCCTACCTCCTTGGTTGCATGCAGATGCCAAGCGGTTCCCTGCACGACATGCTCATCGAAGAGCACCTTGGGGGCGAAATCATCCGAGGCGGCCGCGAAGATCGTCGCGGCCAGCCAAGCGACTATCACCGGGCCCGGGCGGCGCAGACTTTCCCGCAGGCGCACGCGGCTTAGCGCCAGGACGCGACGGACCAGAAAGATCCAGAGGATGAAGATCCCGAGGATGTAGAAGTAGCCTCCCACCACGATCGCCTTCTCCGCCGCCGATGGCGGCACGAACACGAACCCAAGTGCAACCGAGAGGGCGACCGAAAGCAGCAGGCCAAGGACGCGAGACCGTTGCGCTTCCAGGGCTCCGGCGAAACCGCGTAAGGTCGACTCGGCGGGCATACCCGTCAGGGCAGTTTCTTCAGGTAAGTCTCGAGGAACTGCAGGCGCGCCCGTTCCAGCTCCGCGGCCGATAGCGGAGTCGCCGCGCGCACGGTCTCCGGCGCCGAGACGATCCCGTCACCCGTGCGGATTTCGCGCACGCGGCTGATGCGGGAAAGAGTGAGGGGGTGCAGCCGCCGCTCCGCCACGGGCTCGAGCAAAAAGGCGGGGCCCGGGTCGTCACCCGTGCGCAGCGTCAATGCACCGGAGTCTGGGTCCACGTTGAAGCGCTGGAAGACAAGGACGTCGGAGAATGTCCGGTTCCGCAGATGGAACGCTATGTCGGCAACGCGCTTCGACGCCACGGAGGTGGGCGTGGCCGAGACCCGGTGCGTTACCCAGAGCGTGGCGTCGTTGTCGATCATCAGGTAATCAGGACGGGGCATCGCCGCCATGAACTCCCGTCGCCATGCCGTTTCCCGACCGGGAGTGTACTCCTGGCTGTAGGCGTGAGCCGCCATCGAAGGCACGCCGCGGATCAACACCCCGAGCACGGCCACAGCCAAGACGACGCGACGAGCGACTACGGCGGGAATCACCGGCAGCAAGAGAAGGACCGCCAGCACGAGTCCGAGGTGGGCCGGAAGACTCAGGCGCCGGATGACGGGGTCATCGAACTTCCCCCAGAAATAACACATGAGCAGCGCGAAATGCAGGAGGAACCCTAAGCCAAAGAGGGCGGTTACGGCCGAGACCGCCGGCACTCCCGCCGGTTCCAGCCGCCACCGCGCGACGCGCAGCGCGACGAAGGGCACCGCGAGGCACCCCAACACCGAAAGGACCAGCGAATTGGGCTGGTCGGAGGCGCGTCCGAAGAAGAATGCCAGGGCGTGCGCCAGGTTGTCGGGCACGTACGACAGGGAAAAAGGCTCCGTGAAGCCAGGGCGACTGGTGAGTTCCCAAGCCGACGCCCGCAGGTCGAAGATGCGCTGATGGAGCGGCACGTGCACCAGCAACAGCGGAGCCGCCACCACGGACCACGGGATCTCGGCCCGGCCGTCGCGGGTCCAGACAAGGATGACCAGGAGCGCGACAGGGCCGAGGAAGACCACTGATTCGTAGCGCACCTGCGCCAGTAGCACCGCGGAAAACACCAAGGCCCCCAACGCCGGCCCGTCCCGCCGCTCCGCGAAACGAACCCCGAGCAGCAACGTGACCACGATCATGACCAGATTCAGCAGCTCGAAGCCTCCACCGGTGGCATTCTGGCCGAGGAGCGGCAACCCTGCCAGGAGCACGACCCCGAGGGCACCTCCCGTGCGGCCGGCGAGGCGAACACCCAGTTTCCAGACTAGTCCGAGCAGCACGAATGTGAGCACGACGTTCAAAGCGAAGGCGTTCTCCGGACGGTAGCCGGTGACGTCATGCACGACCGAAAGCAGGAAGGGAAAGAGCAGCGGCCGCTTGTCGACCACTCCCTCGAGGATCTCGAATGCACCCTGGATATCGTTCCCCCGAAGCGGCGTAAGAACCAGCCGGTCCAGGTGCATGCTCATCGATGTCCCGAGCAGCATGAGCTCATCCATCACGATCTTGAACCCAAAGCGCTCGTGCACGAGCAGGACGAGACCAGCCCCGGCAATCAGGGCGGTTCCCACCGGATCCGGCCGCCTCCATGGCCGTCTCCCGAAACCAATCACGCCGCCCTCCCGGAGCGAACAAATCCAGCAGGCGACACCCGCCAGCACCATCCAGTATCCGGCCTTGGAGACGAAGGCGATTGCGTGCCGGTCGGGCACCGCCACGAAGCCAGCCACCGCGGCGGCAACCGACGATAGCAGCAACCATCGCATGCGCGGCTCGCGCAAGACGGACCTGAGGTTCGCCCCGATCATGCGGTCAGGCATGAAGGGTAAAAGCCGCCGCGACAACGTCCGAGGGAGGGCGAGTGGACAAAAAAACGCCCGGCTTTCGGCCGGGCGTCTGGGAAGAGGAAATCGACGCTCCTTACGGGGCGTAGGTCACCGTGCGGGCGCCGGCGATGGCGCCGACCGTGATCGTCACACCCTGGGTGTAATTGTCCGGGTAGGCCTCGCTCGCGACCGTGTTGAGCGCCTTCACGTACTTGTCGGAGCCCAACAGGTTGGACTTGGCGACCGTCGTGACACCGTTCTCGAGGAAGTACTGGTCGGCACCGGCCGCGAGCTGGCGGGCGTTGTTCAAGATGGCCTTGTCCTGGGAGGACACCCGCACCTTCTGGAAGGCGGGAATCGCCATCGCGGCCAGCAAGCCGATGATGACAACGACGATCATGATTTCAACCAACGTGAAGCCCTTGCGGGCCGATCCTGAGGTATTCATGGAGAAGGCTATTTGGAACGATTAATGAGGGGGCTCAAACGTGAGCAGTAAAATCAGGGAGCCCGCGAAAGACAGCTGTGGCAACGGTAAAGTGGGGCCCGCGGGCGGCGCGCCACCTCAAGGCGCGTAGGTGACGGTCCGAGCTCCGGCGATGCCTTCGACGGTGATGGTCACGCCCTGGGTGAAGTTGTCCGGGTAGGACTCGCTCGCCACGAGGTTAAGCGCCTTCACGTATTTGTCGGAGCCCAACAGGTTGGACTTGGCGACGGTCGTTACACCGTTCTCAAGGAAGTACTGGTCGGCGCCGGCGGCAAGCTGTCGGGCGTTGTTCAAGATAGCCTTATCCTGCGAGGATACCCGCACCTTCTGGAAGGCGGGAATCGCCATCGCGGCCAACAAGCCGATGATGACGACGACGATCATGATTTCGACGAGGGTGAAACCACTGAGGGATGAGCTTTCGCGTTTCATAAGAAGTATGGTTAGGGGCTGGGGTCTGGAATCGGGGAAAAGGTTCCCAAGCGCGCTGTCTCTGACTCCCCGAGAATGAAGTCGACCGTATCGGTAGCAACGGGAAAACCACTTTCCAAAAAACTTCCTCCAGGGCGGGTTGGAAGGCACACACGGGCGGTATGAAGGACGGACTTGGACCACAATCCACCCCAGCCAACTACCTCGTCACGCAGTTGGACGAGATTCCGGCGGTTCCCTGCCCTTGCGGCATGTCCCGCCGGGGGTTTGCCACGCCTGAAAACGCCGTCGCCACGATCCATCTGGTCGACATCTCGATCGATGCCCGGATCCATTACCACCAACGGATGACGGAGATTTACCTCGTGCTGGAGGGCGAGGGCTTCATCGAGCTCGACGGCGAACGTATCCCCGCGCGGCCCATGATGTCGGTGCTCATAAAACCCGGATGCCGGCACCGGCTCGTGGGCAGGTTCCGGATCGTCAACGTGGCCATCCCCGCCTTCGACCCGGCCGACGAGTGGTTCGACTAAAAAAAGGCCGCTGGCGTGAAACCAGCGGCCGAAGGGAAGAACAGGATGGGCTTCAGATCCGCGGAAACTTCATCCAGCGCGCGCCGGCGTTGCCGCTCTTCACGGCGGTCTCGATGAAAGCCATGCCGGCCAGACCGTCGTCAATCGTCGGGAAATCGTAGCCGCCCTTGGGGGCCTTGCGGCCTTCGATGGAGTCGGCGATGGCGACGGCGGCCGAGCGGTAGACGTTGGCGAACGCCTCGATGAAACCCTCCGGATGCGCGAACGGCGTGCGCATGGCGCCCTTGGCGGCATCGCCGTGGTAGCCGTTGCCACGGCGGTGGACCTGCTGCGGGGCGTCGTGCTTCTTGAAGAGCAGCTCGTTGGGGTTCTCCTGGAACCACTGGAGCGAGCCCTTGGTGCCGAAGACACGGATGTTGAGGTTATTCTCCTCTCCACTTGAAATCTGCGAGGCGAACAGGATGCCCTTCACGCCGCCACTGAAACGCACGAGGCAATTGCCGTCGTCGTCGAGGAGGCGGCCGGGGATGAAAGTCGAGAGCTCGGCGCAGATCTCCTCAACCTCGAGACCAGTGATGTAGCGCGCGAGGTTGTGGGCGTGCGTGCCGATGTCGCCCATGCAATTGGAAACGCCGGAGACGTTCGGGTCCATGCGCCAGTTGGCGATCTTGGAGATCGTGGCGGCGTCGAGCGCGCTGAGCGCGTAGCCCTGCGGGTACTCGACGACGACCTTGAGGAGCTTGCCTAGCTTGCCACTCCGCACCCAGTCGCGGGCCTCTTTCACCATCGGGTAGCCCGTGTAATTGTGCGTGAGGGCGAAGACCTTGCCCGTGCGGCGCACGACCTCGCGCAGCTTCAGGCCCTCCTTCAGGGAGAAGCAGAGGGGCTTGTCACACACGACATGGAAACCCGCCTCCATGAAGGCGCGGGCGATCGGGGCGTGGGTATTGTTGCGCGTGACGATCGAGACGAAGTCGATGCGCTGGTCGGCCGGCAGCGCGGCCTCGGCCTTTGCCATCTCCTGGTAGGTCCCGTAGACGCGGGAGGGATCCAGGAAAAGGTCGGCGCCGGAAGCGCGGGACTTCTCGGGGTCGGCCGAGAAGCAGCCGGCGACGAGGTCGATCTCACCGTCGAGGCGGGCGGCCATGCGGTGGACCGCGCCGATGAAGGCGCCGCGGCCGCCGCCGATCATGCCCATGCGGAGCTTGCGATTGAGTTTCATGGAACGGAGGAGGTTGAAGGGTTTGGAAGCGGCCGTAACCGTCGCGCGCTCAGAGCGCGATCGGCCGGCCGGTGGCGGCGGACTTGTAGGCGCCGTCGATGATCCGCATCAGCGCGAGGGCCTGGTCCGGCGTGTTGAGCGGTTTCTCGGCGCCCTCGAGCACGCGCACGAAGTTCGCTGCTGAACGTACCCGGCCCATCGTCTCGTCGGCCGGCACCACGATGGAGCGGTTGACCGGGCGGCCGTTCTCGTGGGTGTAGAGCTCGCAGGCATCCTCCGCGGTGGCGTCGATCCCATCGACGCCGAAGAGGCGGCGGACCATGCCGCCCGCCTTTGAACCCTGGAAGACCACCGAGACCTCCTCGCGCTTGTTCATTTCCGCCCACGAGACAGCGAACGACATCGATTGGCCGGAACGGAACGTCACGAAGCCGTGCGCGGCCGCCTCGACGTCGGTCACGCCCTTGGCCACGTCGGGGATGCCCCATGGGCCCTTGAAGGACTTGTCGGCGATGTGGTCGTGGTAGGTGCGGGCGAGGATGTGCGCCGGCTCCGGGTAGCCCATGAAGTACAACCCGAGGTCGATCATGTGCAGCAGGTCGATGAGCGGACCGCCGCCGGAAAGCGCCTTGGTGGTAAACCAGCCGCCGAAGCCCGGGATGCCGGTGCGGCGGATCCACTTGGCCTCGCAGCTGTTGATCGTGCCGACCACGCCCTGAGCGATGTACTCCATCATCGCGTAGCTCTCGGGCCGCGCGCGGTTGTTGAAGTTGAACATCAGCCGCCGCCGCGCCTTGTCGGCCGCGGCCTTCATCCGCGTCATCTCCGCGGCGGAAAGCGCGGGCGGCTTCTCGCAGAACACGTGCTTGCCGGCCTGCAGGGCCTGCAGGGCGAGCGGCGCATGGAACTTGTTCGGGACGATGATCGACACCCCGTCGATCTCCGGCATCGCGCGCAGCATCTCGCCCACGTCGCCGAAATGGCGGCTGATGCCGTGCCGCGCGGCGGCTTTTTCGGCCGCGGCGGCGTTGAGGTCGGCCAGCGCGACGATCTCAGCGCCGGCTTCCCGGAATCCCTTGGCGTGGTAAGCGGCCATGCCGCCCGCGCCGATGATGGCGATCTTGGTGCTCATGATGAGGGTAATGGGATCGACGGCAGGCCGCCCGCTCCGGCGGGCGGCGGGGTCAGGAAACCGCGGGCGCCGGGCCGTCGCCGGCGCGCCGCGGGAAAGGACTCACTTCTTCTGCTGATCGAACTGCGCGTCGAAAATGATCGCGCTCGTGGGGAAGTCGGCCTTGCGCACGAACGCGGCCGACTCGGTGGCGCCGTGGACGCGGTCCATGCGGCCGTCCTCCCACTCGACGGAGAGGGGCCCGCGGTAGCCGACATCATTGAGGGCGACGATGATCTCCTCGAAGTTGATGTCGCCATGACCCAGCGACCGGAAGTCCCACTGGCGACGCGGGTCGCCGAAGGTCGTGTGCCCGCCGAAAACGCCCACCGAACCGTCGCCATGGCCCCACCACACGTCCTTCATGTGGACGTGATAGATGCGGTCGCGGAAGGTGCGGATGAACTTCACGTAATCGACGCCCTGGTAGCCAAGGTGCGACGGGTCATAGTTGAAGCCGAAGCGCCGGTGGCCCTTCACGGCCTCGACCGCCCGCTGGGCGCTGGCGATGTCGAAGGCGATCTCGGTGGGATGCACCTCCAGCGCGAAGTTGACGTTGGCCTTGTCGAAGGCCTCGAGGATCGGGCCGAAGCGGCGCGCGAAGTCGGCAAAGCCGGCGTCCCAGAACGCCTGCGACGTGGGCGGGAATGCGTAGATGGAGTGCCAGATGGAAGAGCCGGTGAAGCCGTTGACCACGGCCGGGAAATCATCGCGGCTGCCGCGGCCGGGTTTGGCGTCGAAGAAGGCGCGGGCCGCCTTGGCGGTTAGGGCCAGCTTGCGCGCGGCGCGCTTGCGCACGCCTTCGGGATCGCCGTCACCCCAAACATCACCGGGAAGGATCGACTTGTGGCGCTCGTCGATCAGGTCGCACACGGCCTGGCCGACGAGGTGGCTGGAGACCGCATAGCAGGTGAGGCCGTGGTCCTTGAGCATCGCCCACTTGTCGTGGACGTACTTCTTGCTCGAGGCCGCGGCATCGGGGTCGAAGTGATCGCCCCAGCAGGCGAGCTCGACGCCGTCGTAGCCCATCTGCTTGACGAGGGGGAGGAGCCGCTCGAGGGGAAGGTCGGCCCATTGGCCGGTGAACAGGGTGACAGGACGGGGCATGGTAGGAGTGAAGGGGGACTTAACGACTAGGCGCCGGGCGCCGGGCGGCGAGAAAAAATCCGGAATGGGCGCCCGTATGAACCGCCTTGCGCCGCCGCGGCGAACGCGCGCTCTTCAGGCGCCCTCACCCGCGCATGAGCCTGCTGATCTGGACCAACGCCGAGTTCCCGCCCGCCGAGACCGCCCTGCTCGAGGCGGGAATCACGCCGCACCGGCTCGTTCGCTCGCCAAGCATGTCCGCCGCCGTGCTGGCCGCCGGCCGCGCCGACCCGCGGCTGGCGGAGGCCGACGTCGCCTTCGGGCAGCCCGACGCCGCGCAATGCCTCGCCTGCCCTCGCTTGCGCTGGGTCGAGGTCACGACGGCCGGCTACACCCGGTACGACAAGCCGGAGTTCCGCGAAGGTTTCCGCGCGCGCGGCGCCGCCTTCACGAACGCGTCTTCGGTGTTCGCCGACTCCTGCGCGCAGCACGTGTTGGCGATGATGCTCGCGCTCGGCCGCCGGCTCCTGCCCTCGCACCGCGATCAGCTTTCCGACCGCTCCTGGCACTACGACGAGCGCCGCTTCGAGTCGCGGCTCCTCACCGGCCAGACGGTGCTCCTCCTGGGATACGGCGCGATCGGCCGCCGGTTGGCCGAGCTTCTCGCTCCCTTCGGCATGACGATCCTGGCGGTGCGCCGGCAGGCCCGCAGCGAACGCGGCGTGCGGATCATCCCCGAGGAGCAGCTCAGCAGCGCCCTCGGTCGCGCCGACCACGTGGTGAACCTTCTGCCCGACAACGCGGACACCCGGAACTACGTCAACGCCCGCCGCCTCTCGTGCGTGCGGCCAGGAGTTCGGTTCTACAACGTCGGCCGCGGTGCCACGGTCGACGAACGCGCCCTGCTCGAGGCGCTGCGCTCCGGTCGCGTCGGCGAGGCCTACCTCGACGTCTTCCAGACGGAGCCGCTGCCGGCCGACCATCCATTCTGGGAATGTCCGAACTGCTTCATCACGCCGCACACGGCCGGCGGGCGCCATGACCAGCACGAGGCCCTCGTACGCCACTTCCTCGCCAACCTCGAGGCGTTCACGCGCGGCGAACCGCTCACCGACCGGGTGGTATAGGCCCGATCGTGGTAGGCCCAAAGCCGATCGTGAATTTTCCGCGGCTACAGCCGCAGCCACACGGCATGCCGATTCCGTTCGGACCAACGAAGGCCTGCCTTTCGGAAGCCCGCCACTGTGGCCGCGGGCGGTCCCGCGGATGATTCACGAAAGCTCATCGACTGCTTCCACGAGGCCTAACCTCCGACCCCACCTCGTGAATTCTCCGCGGCTGCAGCCGCGGCCACACCGACCGAAATTCGGGAAGAGAAAGGACGTTCGGCCCAACCTGCCGACCTTCCCGTGCGAGGCACCGCCGCTGTGTCTGCAGGTGCTCCCGCAGACACTTCGGCCTTACATTCGCCCCGCGGCGCAGAAAACCAGGGGTCAGGCGCGCACCACCCGCGTGCCAGCGATCAGGTCGTGCAGGCAGCGCCGGTCGGCGCGGAACATGAACGCGTAGTCGAGCGCGATGAACATCACCCCGAGCGGGAAGACGACATTGAGCAGAAAGAACACCGACACCGGCAGCGCGAAGCGCAGCATCACCCCGCGGGCAAAACCCGCCGGGCCGCCATCGTCGGCCCGCACGACCTTAACGCCGGTCAGGAGCTTCCCGAGGTTCTGCCCTCGGACGACGATCAACAGGGCTTGGACCAGCATCACCGCGAAGAGCCCCGCGTAGACCCAGATCACGCCCTCGGCGATCCCGGTCAGATCCAGGTCCTCCAGCTTCGGAAAGCCCCCCTTCGCCACCTCGGGATTCGCCTCGATCAGCTTCCGGCTCAGCCACATCCCGCCTGGCATCAGGCTGCAGAAGTAGACGAAAGCGTTGATAAGCGCCGCGCCCGTGCGGGCACCGATGCCCGCCGGCTCCTCCACCGGGACCGAGGGTTCAACGTCAGCGTCCCGTACCTCCGTTCCGATCACCGGCGGAGGCTCGGCCGCTCCGCCGAATTCCGGGAAATCGCCCAGCCGCCGCCACTCGCCCGAGCCCGCGACCTTCGCCCGGGTCTCGAGGTTGGCACGGCCGCCGTTGATCCAGGCCCGAACCTGATCGGCGGTCGCGGGGCCATACTCGCGGCCGTCGCCGCCGATGATCGTGAACATGTTCGAAATGCAGACTCGACCCGCGGTCGCGTCAATCGCGCGACCCGGGGTTCACCGCGGGAACTGCACCATCCAAGCCGTCTGCGGCCAACCCGCCTTCTCGTAGGGACGGTCGGAACCCGGCGTGCTCCGGCCTCGCTCGATCGTCTCGCGCATCAGCCGCCCAAGGCGGCGCACGATGTCCGGATGACGATCGGCCAGATTCGTCGTTTCCCGGGGATCCTGCGCCAGATTGTAGAGCTGGAACGGCGGCAGCCCGTCGAAGTTGTCGGGCTTGGACTGCGTCCAAGGGGAAGGAGCCTTCGTCGGTGAACTCCAGCCACCAGACCCCGGACAAAGGATCAACTTCCAGTCCCCTTCCCGGATCGCGAATTCTCCCTCCGAGGAATGATGCACAAGGCTGCGGCGGCGACCGTCGGGGGCGGGTTGCCCGCGCAGCAGGGCAAGCAGGCTTGAGCTGTCCTCGGCCGCATCGTCCGGCAGCGGAACGCCGAGCACCTCGGCCATCGTCGCGTAAACGTCGAGGTGACCGACGAGTTCGCCGCACTTGGATCCCGCCGGAACCACGGCGGGCCAACGCGCCATGAACGGAATGCGGTGGCCGCCTTCGAAGGCATCGGATTTGCTGCCTCGGAAACCGCCGCTTGAGTCGTGGCCGAGGTCGCGGTGCCGAGGAATGTCTCCCGCGGGGGCGTAGCCGTTGTCGGACGTGAAGATCACCAGCGTGTCCTTGGCGAGACCGTGGCGCTCGAGCGCCGCCATGATCGCGCCGACATCGGCGTCGAGCTGCCGCACGAAGGCTCCGTAAGGCGTGCGGGTCGTATCGGCGAATTCCGCCGACGGCAGGGTCGGCGTATGCGGTGACGCGTAGGGCAGGTAGACGAAGAACGGCTTCCCGTCGCGCGCCGCGGCGCGTTCGGCGAGAAAGGCGATCGTCTCGCGCGTGAGCCGCGACTGCACGTCCTCCATGAGGAAGTCGGCTCCGATGGGCCCGGCCCGCCACAAGCGCGGCGCGGCGCTGTCCCCCACCTTGCGGTCGGGCGGAGCCGTCACGCGGTCGTCGCGCAGCCAGACGTACGGCGGCATGTCGAGCGAGGCGCTGATGCCGAGGAAGCGGTCGAAGCCGTGGGCGATCGGCCCGCCGCCGAAGGGCTTCGCGAAATCGACGTCCTCCGCCCCCGGGCCCGAGCGCGCCCACTCAAGGCCGAGGTGCCATTTGCCGAACATCGCCGTCGCGTAACCGCGCTGCCGGAGGAAACCCGGCAGCGTGAGGCGGCCGGGCTCGATGAGGGGCGGACCGTAGCCGTTGAGCACGCCGCGCTTGAGGCGACCCCGCCAGGAATAACGACCGGTGAGCAGCGTGTAGCGCGTGGGCGTGCAGACGCCCGACGAGGAATGCGCGTCGGTGAACGTCATGCCCTCGGCCGCGAGGCGGTCGAGGTGCGGCGTCCGCCAGAGGCTGCGGGGATTGAGGCACGAGACGTCGCCGATCCCCATGTCGTCCGCGAGGATCAGCAGGACGTTCGGCGCCGCGGGTTTCAGCGGTGCAGCCGCGCGCGCGCCGACGGCGAGCAGTAGCACCGCGGCGAGGCGGACGAGGCGGGCGCGCATGACGTCAACCGATGTCGAGCGTGGCGCGGAAGGGCGTGAGGCCGGTGAGGAAGACGCTCATGCCATCCCATTTCGCGGCGGCCCCGCGAACCTGGGCGTAAGTGTGCTCCACGCGGCCGGGACCGAACTCGATCACGTCGCCGCCCGACTCGTAGCGGCCCTTGCCCGACCGCAGCAGGTAACCATCGGTCACGCCGGGCAACGGTTCGACACCCAGCAGCTTGCCACCGTGGCGGAAGGCTAGCTCGAGCGCGACGGGCACCTCGCTCGTGCCTTCAATGACGAACTCCAGCCGGAAGCGACCGCGCTCCTCGGTGACGGTGACGACGGCATCGAGCTTGGAGATGTTGGTGCGGGCCCGCAGCGCCCGGCCCGAGTTGGCGAGGGTGCCGTTGGGCGCCATCTTGGTGTGCTCGCCGTCGGCGATCTGCTCCTTCGTCAGCGGCTGGAAGTACGGACCTTCGAGCGTCTGCCGCAGGACGTAGCCGCCGGGGCGCGCCTCGATGGTGTCGGCCGTGAACTGCCCCTTGCCGAAGAAGGCGGTGGCGAAGCGGACGGACTCGAGGGCGGCATTACGATTGCGGTAGGAGAACAAGGTCGTGTTGCCGGCAAGGATGGTGGCGCTGCGGTCGCCCCGGCGCACGCGCGCCAGGCTGGAGTAAGAAAACAGACGCGAATAGTCGGTCGGCAGCGGGGCCGAAGGCGGCAGCGGCCGGCGGAACTCGGGCTCGCTCAGGAAGGAGATCAGCTCGAGCGAGGCCTCGAGCAAGGTGCGGGCGGCTTCGAAGCGACGGGCCTGGAGCAGTTCCTGGGCCTCGCGGGCGATCTGCGCGGGCGCCCCACCCTCGATCTGCCGCGTCATCGCGGCGAAGCGGCCATTGCCGTCGATGATCGCGAGGTGGCGATACGCGTAGTAGTAGCGGGCCATGCTGCCGCGCTGGTAGCGGTCCTGCCGGCGCGAAGCCTCGGTGACCACTTCACCGTCGGGATGCACGTAGTAGAGCGTCATCTCGAGGTTGCGACGCACCGGTTCGAGCAGTTCGGGGCGGTTGAGGAGCCGCGCCACGACGACGAGGGCGCGGTCGACGATCGGCGAATAGACCGTCGTGCTCTTCTCCGTGTACTGGCCGTCGGGATCGAGGTCGATGTTCTCGGCGAGCCACTGGTCGATGCGCGCGACGTAGCGCGGGTTGGGGAAAAGCGAGTGGGCGATCGCGAGCGCGCAGCAGACCACCCAGCGGTGGTTGGGCGTGTGCACACCGCCGGTCACCAGCCCGTCGGCGGCCTTGACGATGAAGCGACCGATGAGGTCAGCGATCACCCCCAGCTTCGGATCACCGCTCGCCTTGAGCACGGAGTAACAGGGGCCGAGGTTCTCGACGATGAAGGCGACATCGGGCGGCGACCGGAAGTTGGTCGCGTAAAAGTCGACCGTGCCGTCCTCATACTGCACGCGATTGAGGTACTCGGCGGCATGCCGCAGTGCCTCGGTCACCTCGGCGGAACCGCGGTACTTCCCGCCTTCGGAGCAGAGCGCGCAGGTGTAGGCGACGACCAAGGCTTTCGTGCCCGTGGCGGAATGCAGCCCGAAGTCATTGATCTGTCCGCCGAGCCAGCGGTGGCCGGCGCGTCGCTCCTGGCTGGCCAGCAGCGCGGGGATGCGCTGGTCGTTGAAACGGATCAGCTCCCGGATGACGTCAGCCGTGGTGTCGGGCTCGGCCGAGCGCGCGCGAGGCGCGAGGGCGGCAAGGGCGGCTGCGCCGGCGCCGGCACGCAGGAAGTCTCGACGGGAGGCGGAGGGAGGCAGGGGTTGGGTCATCCGGAAAACTTCCGGCGCGGCCGCGGGACTGGCAAGCCGAAGGGCGGAAAAGACCTCAGGGTGGACCGAAAAGCCGGCTGAGCGCGGCCTCCAGTTTTTCGCCGTGAACGTCGGTCGTCAGGAGTTTCCCTTCGCGATCAAGCAGGAAGGCCGTCGGCAGCTCGCGGATCGAGAAACGCCGGCCGAATTCGTTGTCCCAGTACCGTCCGTCGTAATGGTGCGGCCAAGAGAGGTCGTTCTCCCGCGCGAACCGCACCAGCTGCTCGGCGGTGCGCTCCATTGGAGAGGCGCGCGGGCCGGGAGCCTTCTCGAAAGCGATGCCGATCACCTCGAAACCGCGGTCGCGGTACTTGCGGTAGGCGGCGCGGACGGCGGGCATCTCCTTCAGGCAGGGCACGCACCACGTGGCCCAGAAATCGATCAGCACCACTTTGCCCCGGAGCTGGGCGAGATCGACTTCACGCCCGTCGGCCGCGGTGAAGCGCAGGTCCAACGGAACACGCCGCGCCTCAACGACCCGGAGGCGGCCCGCCGCCATCTCGCGCACGGCAGAGTTTGTTTCCCCGGGCGACGCCCGCCGGCGCAGCAGGGCCTCCGCGGCGGCGGGGTCCGCGGATTCGAGGGCCGCGAAGTAGGTTTGCTCGGCGAACTTCCGCCGATCCGAATCCGGCGCCCGCGCCGCCAGCCGCTCCACGAGGCGGCCCGCGCCGGCGAGATCGAGCACGGGACCACCCCGGAAACCCGCGAGGCGGTTGATGGTGCGCTCCGCCACGGCGATCCAGAGCCCATCCGGGGCATCGGCGGCGTCGAGCAGCGCCTCGCGCAGGACCTCGCGTCGGCGCTCCCAGGCCGGATCCGGCTGGGCGCCGGCGGCATCGGAGCTGCGCGGCGACAGCACGGCCCATCCGGAGACCTCCCAGCGACGGGGATCGTCGGGGAAGCGGTCCAGGAATCTCTCGGCCGCGCGGCTCACCTCGTCGTGCTGCGCCATCTGGAAGGCGGAAGTGGTCTGGACGTCGCCCGGCGGGGGTCGCTCGAGGCGGCGGGAGCGCAAGGCAGCGAAGGCGTCGTCCGCCGGACCCGCGAGCGCCCGCAGTGGAACCGCGAAGACGAACGCCAGGATGAATACCGAAACTCGCGGGCTCATGGCAGTCCCAGCAGACGACGGATCTCGGACTCCAACCGCTCTCCCCGGGGGTTGACCGCCGCGATCATCCCGTCCTTGCCCGCAAGCAGCACGTGCGGGATGGGCTGGACCCCGTAGCGCACCGCGAACTCCGTCGCCGGACCCTTGCCGTCGAAGGCCTGCGGCCATGGCAGTTCCAGCCGGGCCACCAACCGCTCGAGCGCGGGCCGGGCGGACGCCTGGTCGACGGAGACGTTGATGATCTCGAGCCCCTGCGAGTGATACTTCGCGTACAGTTCCTTGAGCTTGGGCATCGCGTCGATGCAGGGGACGCACCACGTGGCCCAGAAATCCACCAGCACGACCCGCCCGCGCCACTCACGGGTGTCGACGCGCCGCCCGTCGAGAGCGGTAAAGGTGAGGTCAAGCGGCCGCGCCAGCGCCGCGAGCACGGCCCGGCGCCGTTCCCCGAGTTCGCGCACGCGCGCGTTGGGGCTGGTGATCATCCGTTCCACGAGGGCGGGCATCGCCGCCGGAAACTGGGCTTCGACCGCGCCGGTGAGACGGGCGAAGTAGACGAAGGCCGCGGACCCTGAGGGAAAGTCGGCTGCCAGCGACTCAATCGGCGGCACCAGGCGCGCCTCCCAGTCCGGCGGCAAGGTGCCATTCGTGTAGGGCAGCACCAGCGCGCTGACCTTCTTGCCCGCGAACAGTTCGCGTAATCCGACCGGGGCGTCGGCCGCCCGCGCGACCTCGGCGGCGAGCCTCGCCTCGCGCTCCCGCCAGAGGACTTGCTCCTGCGAACCCTCGCTGAAACGCGGCATGCTGCGCAGGAGAGAGTCCCACGCCTGCCAGCGGCGCGCATCCGCCGGGTGGGCCTCGTGCAACGCCCACGCCAAGCCAGCAGTCTCCCGCCAACGGCCCTCCCGGTCACCCCCTCCCGGAGGTGCGGCCATCCTATCGGCCAGTTCGCGCCACCGCAGGTCGGCACCAGGCGCAGCGGCGGAACCGAAACGGAAAACAAAGGTTACCTCCCGGTCCTCGGGCGGCAGACACAGCCTTTCGTCGCAGGCTTGGAAGGTGATCACCAACGCTGCGGGGTGGTCGCCCGGGGCCAGTCCCGGGGCCGCGCGGACCGGCACATCGATCCAAGCCCGGCCCTCGAGCACCAGGAGCTCCATGCCGAAATTCGGATCGAACTCCTTCCGGGGCGACGAGGTCTCCGCCGCTCCGGCCAGCACGAGCGGCGAGCCCGGTCGCACCGCGACGGTGGTCGGGTTCGGGCCGCTGCCCTGCGGGCCGACCTGCGGCAGGGTAGAGAAGATGTGATAGGGAGCTGCCACCTCCACGGAGAGACGGATCTTCGCCGCGCCATCGGCGGCCGCGGCGACGACAGGCGGCGCGGAAATCCTGACGGCATCAGCCGCGATGCCCGACGAGACGCCCGCGAGGGCGAACCCAGTAACCAGGAGGGCGGGCGGAATCCTGAAAGAGTTCATGTCAATCGCGCGCCGGCAGGTGGCGTTCCAATAATTCAGCCAAGACGGCCCCACGGGCCTCGCGCGAAATCACACGCCCATCGGGCCCGATCAAGATGCAGGTCGGATAAAGGTTCACCTGGATCACGTCCTGCGCGAAGCGCTCGATGCTCTGCTGCGTGGCCTGAAGCCAGCGGTGCCCCGCGCGCTGGATGAAGGCGGAGGCCTTCCGGTTGACCTCCGCGTACTCCTCCGCGGTCAGCCGGCCGGCGGTGCGTTCCATGTTCATGCCGATCACCTCGAAGCCCCGCGGCGCGTATTTCGCGTAAAGCGGGTCCAGATGCTTCATCTCCTCGATGCATGGCCCGCACCAGGTGCCCCAGAAATCGAGCAGCACCAGCTTGCCGCGGAAATCGGCGAGCCGGCGCTGACGGCCCTCGAAATCAACGAAGGCGAAGTCGGGCATGAGCTGTCCCGGCAACGCGTCGAAGCGGGTAAAGTCGGAAGCCGGCCGCTCCTCCAGGACGAGTTCGCCCGTGCGCACGTCGGCCGTCCGCACCGCGAGATGCCTCGACCCCACGCGAAAGACCGGATTACGCCCCGAGCCGTTCACCGCCTCGCCCTTCTCGGCCTCGAAACGCCCATTGAAGTCGGCATCAACCGAGACGCGCTGGTTCGGTGGGTCGATGAGGGTATCGGCGGGCTTGGGCGCAAACATCAGGCGCAGGGGCCGGCCGTCCACCTCGACGGATCCGGAGAAGATCACGTTGAAATTGTAGACCAGCGAGGAAACCCGCGTCGCATCCGGCTCCGCGGCCGGCGCCTCCGCGGCGGGGGTGGCGCGCCCGAAGGGCTTGTCGGAATACTGGAAGGCGATCGGAAAATCGCGGTAGATGCCGTTGTTCCACGGGAACGTCAGGGCGACGTCCGTGCCGGGGGCGGACAAAGGGAAGGACTCGTCCGCGCCAAAGCGCCCGTCGGCATCGCGATCCACCCAGAGGACCTTGCCGCCCGCGGCGCCGGCGACCACGACGACGGGAAGGCGGCGCCCCTTGATCTCGATGACGCGGCGCGGCGCCCAGACCTTGGCTCCGGAAGTCGGAGGCGCGGGGAGCGCGGCGACAAGCTCCGGGGATGCCGCATCAACCGGGGTCACGACCCGGGTGCCACGCTGGACCTCGGGATCAAGTTTCCCCCGGAATTCGGCGCCGAAAGCGGTCGGAAGCGAGAGGACGGCGAGCGTCAGGACTCGGACGAGGTCGGATCGTTTGAACATGAAGGGTGGCCGAGCTGTGGGGCGGGCATCCGCGGATCAGCGCCCCACGGGGGGCAGGAGGGCCTCGATCTGCAGCTCCAGCTCACGCTGGGCCGCGAGCGTGCTCACCGGCGGCGGCTCGTAGAACGTGGTGCCGTCTGGGCCGACGAGGATGTTCGTGGGGTAGCCGCGGACCTTGTAGGCCTTCACGACCTCCGCGGTGCCCCGCAGGGGAACGAAGCCGAGCCGCCAGCCCTTCAGCAAGGGCAGCACCATGTGCTCCTCCGGGTCATGCCCGTTGATCGCCAGGATCTCGAAACCGCGCGCGCGGTACTTTTCCAGCACCGCCTGCAGGAAGGGAAACTCCCCGCGGCAGGGACCACAAAGCGGGTACCAGAAGTTAACCAGCACCACGCGCCCGCGGTAATCGGCGAGGGAAACCGGCCGGCCCGTGGCAAGGTCGGTGAGCTTGAAACCTTCGGCCGGACGCGCCCGCCGCGCGCGGTCGGCGGCCAGTTCGGCGGCGACGGCCGAGGCATCCTTGCCCAGCGCGCGACCTGTATCCTCCAAGGCGGCGCGGGTCTCATCGGTCGGCTTCGCCGACACCGCGGCCAGCAGGCCCGCGTAAGCATCCTCCTTGCGGCCCAGGGCGGAGCGCACCCGTGCCAGCGCGAGTTCCCGGGCCCGTGGGTCCGCGCCGTAACGAGGGAGGACCAGTCCCTCCAGTTCAGCCAAAGCCTCCGCCGCCCGTCCCGCGCGGATCGCCGCGTCGGCGCCGGCGACGGCGCGCGCGTAGGCCACGAGCTGGGGCCAGTCCTTCACATCCGGAGCAAGCGCGGACATTTCCTCTGCCAAGGCGAGCGACTTCGCGGGATCAGTGCGCTGCAGGATGGCGAAGAGGCCCGTGAGGCTACGCGCAGCGGCGCGCGGAAAACGGGCACGCAGCAGTTCGTACACGCGGACGGCGTCGGTCTCGGTTCGGGCCCGCGTGGCGAGGTAGCCGATGATGCTCGCCGCCTCGTCGGGGAATCGGCGTGACATCTCGTGGCCCGCCTCCAGTGCGGCGTCGAGACCCGCCCCGAGCTGCGCGGCCACGTGATGCCGCCAAAAGGTCACGCCCGCCGGATCAGCGTCGACCGCTTGGCGGAAGAGCCGCCGGCTCAGTTCAAGCTCGCCGCGGATTTCCGCATGGATCGCCAACGAATCGAACGCGTCGCCGCACCGCGGATCCATTTCCGCCGCCCGCTGGAAGAGCGCGCGGGAGCGATCGGGATCCGAATACATGAAGAGCTTGCCCAGCCCATAGACGTAGGCCGCGCGCCGCGGCTCGGCGGCCGCCCAGCCCTCGTAGAGGGCCTGCAGCTCCGCGCGCGACCGCTCCGCGGCCACCTTCGCCTCCTCCTCCGGCAGACCCTTCGTCGCGGCCACCCCGGCGTAAAGCACGAGGTACTGGTGCGCCTCGTAGTAATCCGGGTCGAGTTCCACCGCACGGCGGATGCCGGCGACCGAAGCCTTGATGTCGGTGGCGAACAGCCGGCGAGCCTCCGAGAAGGCGGCGCGGGCCGCCGAACGGTCAGCCCCGGGGGCGTCGGCCCCGGTGGTAGGCGACATGGCGAGCGCGAACGCCGCGATCAGGACGAGGCACCGGGGGAAGCGGGAGGGCATGGCGGTCGCGGATAACCCGCTCAGAGCTTCTTGCGGAGGCTCAGGGAATAGCGGGCCATGCGGGGATCCGTGACGCCGAAGCCGGCGTTGCCCTGGCGATGGGGCGGTTCGCGGTTGAAGACGTTGTTGACCGTGAGCGAGAGCTTGGTGTCGGCGAGCGGGTTCCGCCAGAGGCTCGCGAACCGCGCGTCGCCGGCCGACCGCCGGGCAAACTCGTACGACGCGTGCACGTTCCACTCGATCACGCTGGCGAAGAGCGTCTGCGTGCGCGCCGCCTGCACCCAGGAGTTTTCCTGGTAGAAGCCGCTCACTCCGCCGCTGTAGGCACCGCGGGAGAGGAAAGCCTGCCACGACAGGCGCGTCGGCCGGAGGTGGAGCGAGGTGACCGGCGCGGCGCCCGGGATGCGGATGGAGTCGACGCGGCGGTACTCGGTCGCGGCCAGACGGGCGCTCAGGTTGCCCCACGGCGTGGGACGCTGGAGATTCAGCTGGTAGTCGTAGGCCTCCACGAGCTGGCGCGAGATGTTGGTGGAGCGCGTGTCGACGCCGATCACCCGTCCGGGCTGCGCTCCGGCGGAGTCCCGGATGAGGCGCTCAGGGAAGAGATCCGACCACTCCTGGAGGGTGGAAAGGCCGGTGATCTGGTCGCGGTATTCAAGGCGGAGACGATCCACGGAGAGCGAAAGTCCCCGCGTGATCAGGAACGGCAGCTCGAACACGACGCCGACGTTGTCGGAGACCGAGGTCTCGGGCCGCAGGTCCAGGTTGCCGCCGATGCGGGTCTGCATGACGCCGGTGACGAGCTCGTTGCGGACGCGGTCAATGAAGCCCGTGGTGTTGGCGTTGGTGCTCTGGGTCACCGGACGGTAGAGCGCCTGGATGCCGGGGGCGCGGAACGAATGGTTGCGGGTCGCGCGAACGAGCAGCCACTTAGCGGGCCGCAGCTGCAGGCCGTAGCGGGGGCTCGTGTCACCGCCGACGTCGGAATAATCGTCGTACCGCACGGCACCGGTGAGATCGAGGCGATGAACCAGCGGAACGCGCTGCGCGGCGGAGAGGATCGGCACGCGGGTCTCGGCGTAGGACGACTGCAGCGTGCGCTTGAAGCCGCCGAGGAGGCTGAGGTTGATGGTGGGCAGATCGGGGATCGACTGGAAGGTCGCGATCTTCTCGGTCGTGCTTTCGAGGCCGGCGGCGAGCTGGACGGGACCAGCCGGTAACCGGACCCACGGGAGCGGGCCATCGGCCGAGGCGGACCACGTGAGGGTGTCGGTGCGGTCGGAGGCATTGCCCGGCCGAAGCATTGAGCGCAGCAGCGCGAGATCGTTGGGCTGGGCGGCGCGGCTGTCGTAGAAGAGCACGAGGCGCTGCGCGGCGATCAGCGGTGCGGAAACATTGGTGTCGAGCACCGGGTCGAGCGCATTCTCATTCATCAGGAGCGAGCGGTTCCAGCTGGCCGCCAGCTCGTAGCGCCACCCCTCGCCGAACCGCCCCGTGAGGCCAGTCGCCAGGTTGCGATTCGAGTTCGTCGTGAACTTCTGGCCCTGGATGGGGCCGAGTTCCCAGAACGTCTTGTTCAACCGCACCTGCACGCCGAACGGGTTACCCGGGTAATTCGCCGGGACGATGATGCTGTTCCGGAAGTTGACCGGCATACCCTCGATGTTCGTGCGCGTCTCGTTGTAACCGCCATTGAGGTAAAACTTCGCCCCGCCCTTGAGGTCGTAGCCGCCGCGGAACCCCAGGGTACGGGTGAACTGCGGGGAGATCAGGTTCACGTACTTGGCGCGGTCTCCCGTGTAAGCCGGCACCCCGAGGGAATCGCCGGTCACGCTGACGTACGCGGACGCCGGCTGGGCGGCGCTCGTCGCGCCATCGGGGATCACCGCGAAGGGCGAGGTGCGGCCGGGGAGGTTGCCCGAGGAAGCCTGGACGATGCCCGCGCCGAGCGCGAAGCCGCCGGCGCCGAACGACGGACCGGCCGACGCGAGGCTGCTGGTACCGCCGAGCTTGCTCCAGTCATCGGTGGACGAGAACAGCCGGTCGACCGCGGCGAACGCATGGCGCTGCTGGTAGGACGCCGTGAGCGAGAGGGAAAGCGGACCGCGCACCAGGCTATGGGTGAGGTTGACGCCCTTGACCGCGGTGTCGGTGTCAAAGGTGTTCTCGTAGGAGAACGTGAGGTCGGTGCCGGAGTAATTCTTCCGCAGGATGATGTTGATGACGCCGCCCAGCGCATCGGATCCGTAGATCGCGGAGGCGCCGTCGGTCAGGACCTCGACGCGCTCGATGGACGAGACCGGGATGCCGGTGAGGTCATAGCCGTCGGAACCGCGGATGTTGCCGGAGCGGGACATCCGACGCCCATCAACGAGGATGAGCGTGTTGGCCGCGCCGAGGCCGCGAAGATTTACGTTCGTGCGCTGAGTGAGGACGCTCGCGATGGAGCCGTCGGAAACCTGGCCCTGGCCCTGATGCTGGCCGCCGAAGCCGACGCCGTCATAGGAGCCCTGCGAGAACGCCTGCGGGATCAGCCGCGAGATCTCGCCCATGGAGGTCAGACCGAGCGCCTCGATCTCGACCCGGTCGAACTTGATCACGGGGCTGAAATCGGCCTCGCCGACCAGCCCGCGGATGCGGGTGCCGGTGACCTCGAAGCTCTCGAGTTGCTGCGCGGCCCCGGCCGGAGCGGTCTGGGCCGCGCCCGGGGCGGCGGTCGCGAGGAGCGCGCCGAGCAGGAAGACAGGAAGACGAACGGGGATGGTATGGATTTGCATGGTGGATGCGCGAGGCGAGCCCGGGCACAGTTGACTATTGCGGGAGGCAACCGCCGTGCCAATCGGAAACCCCTTCGCCGCGAACGCAGCCGCCTTGCCGAACCGCGGGCGGCCTGCCGATCAGCTTCCCCTGAGAAAACGCGCAACCGTCATGCGCGCCGCAGCGCCGGCCGGCCGGACTCGACCACGAAAGTGGCCCGCGTGTTGACCGGCGCACCGCGCCGCTCGACGTAGGGCACAGTGCGGTAGTCGGAACGCCACTCGCCGGGACTGACCTCGCAACGCACGTAGCCGCGCTCGTTGTTGCGGTACTTCACGAAGGGATTCTCGGCCATCAGCTCAGCGGTGTGCGCGGGCTCGAGGGAACCGTCGCCACCCGAACTGATCGACGTCCCGACGAATTCCACCGCGACCGGCGGGGCATCGGGCCGATCCGGGTCCGCCGGGAGCTCGTTGGCCCAGTTGGAATGGATGTCGCCCGTGAGCACGACGGGGTTGCGCACGCGCCGCTCCCGCAGGTGCCGCAGCACCCGACGGCGCTCGAACTCGTACCCGGGCCACTGATCCATGCTGTAGAGTTCCTCCGGGCCGCGCGCATGGTCCACCCGCGCCATCATGACCTGCTGCGCGAGGATGTTCCACGCGGCGGGCGAGGTCTCTAGACCCGACTCCAGCCATGCCCTCTGGCGATCGCCGAGCAGGGTCCCCCGCGGATCGAGCAGCACGGGCGAAGGCGCCCGGCGGCCGTCTCCCAAGGGCTGGTCGGTACGGAACTGGCGCGTGTCGAGGACATGGAAGCGCGCGAGGCAGCCGAACTCGAGGGAGCGGTGGAGCGCCATGTCCGGCCCCGCGGGCAGCTGGGCGCGACGCAACGGCATCATCTCGTAATACGCCTGGTAGGCCGCGGCCCTGCGGCGGAGGAACTCGTCACGCGGCCCGGGTTTTCCGGGGATGTCGCCGGCGTAATTGTTCGCCACCTCGTGGTCATCCCACGTGACGATCCAAGGCGCCAGCGCATGGGCGGCCTGCAGCGCGGGATCAGAACGGTACAGCGCGTAACGGAGCCGGTAGTCGTCGAGCGTGAAGATCTCGCCGCCATTGTGGAGCCGCGTCCGGCCGGGATGCGCCGCGCCCTCGTAGATGTAGTCGCCGAGGTGCACCACCAGGTCGAGGTCCTCGCGGGCCATGTGCTCGTAGGCGGTGTAGTGGCCAGACTCGTAGTTCTGACACGACGCGAAGGCGAAGCGGAGCCGCCCCGGCAGGCTCTCCGCGGCGGGCAACGTGCGGGCCCGGCCCTTCGTACTCTCGGCGCCACCCGCAGTGAAGCGGTACCAGTACCAACGGTCAGGCCGCAGTCCCGACACCTCGACGTGCACGGAGTGACCCCAACGAGGGTCGGCCACCGCCGTGCCCGAAGAGGCGACGCGCGAGAAGGCCTCGTCATCGGCCACCTCCCAGACCACGTCGACAGGCTCCGGGCGCATGCCTCCTCCCTTTTCCAAAGGCCGCGGCGCCAGCCGGGTCCACAGCACGAAGCCATCCGGAGCCGGATCGCCCGAAGCCACCCCGAGCGAGAAGGGGAACGACGAAAAGGAGGGTCGGACGGCCGCGCGCGAACGCACGGCCGGCAGCACCGCCGCGGCCGCGACCGCCAGCGATGAGCCCACGAAGGCCCGGCGGCCGAGGACGGGCGTGGAAACCGGGGAATGGGTGGAGCGGTTCATGGAGAGGAGGTCGTCACGGGCCGCGGCGCCACCAGCGCCCGCAGTTGCGGGATATCGAATTCCCGGAGCAAACCGAAGCAGAACTGCTCGGGCCGCTGCATCACAGTGAGGTCGCCGGTGATCACCTCACGCAGGGACTCCATCGCCTCGTGCTGGCGTAGGCCCGCGATCGCGCCTGGCTCGAGCGCCGCCGCGACCAATCCGATGAGTCCCGTCCGCGGTCCCGCCGTCTCGACGAGGACCGGACCAAGCCCCCGCTCCTCCGCCAGCCAACGGGCGGCGGCTTTGACCTGACCCGCCTGGATGCCGAGCGGCCGTTCACCGAGCGCCGCGAGGAGGATTGCGAAGAGCCCGGGCTGACCCGCGATCGCCGACTCCCCGAAATAGAAGGGATCCATCGCGACCACGCGGTTGCCCGCCGCGATCAGCTGCCGCACGCGCGCATCGGCTCCCGCGCGTCCCGCGTCGGCAATCAACAACACCGTGGAGCGCGCGTCGGCCGGGACCAGTTCCACCGCGGGCACCGTCCAATCGTTGCCCATGCGCAGGCGCCAGCGGCTCACCGCCAATCCACCGTCCTGGCCCGATCCGGCCGGTGCAGCCGCAACGCGGTACTCGGGGACGCGAACCAAGGCGCGTAGTCGCGCCCGGTCCGGAGTGGAGGAGACGGGCAGCGCCGCGCTGAGCCGGAGCGCGAGGGAATTGAAGTCGAGGTTCCCCTGCGGCAACGGAACCCGCAGTTCCTCGGCGGTGCGCACTTCGGCCTCCGAAGGGATGTCGGCCGTCGGGAAACGAGCGTCGCCGCCCAGCAGCTCATCGCGGAGGAAACGATAGAAGGCCTCGCGGTTGTCGCGGCCGTAGTTGTGGCCGGGGTCGTGATTCACGTGTTGGTGCAGCCGGCCGGACGCACCCAGCAGCCGGAAGACAGGGGCAGCGGCCTGCACCAAGGGGGCCAGCGCGTAGTCGGCGCGGAAGCAGCAATTGTCCTTCGCGTTGTAGGTGAGGAGCGTCGGCCGCGGCGCCATCAACGCGGTGAGGTGCGTGTAGTCGACGATCGTCGCGAGGTCGGAGGGCGTCTGCTCCGAATCCCCGAGGTCGAGCGACGGGAACTGCGCGCGGGTCACGTAGCTGGAGAAGCCGGCGACGGGGTTGGCCACGCGCACGCGCTCGTCGAGGGCGGCGAGGAAGATGGTCTGCCAACCGCCGCCGGAAAGGCCGGTGACCGCGACCCGCTCCGGATCGGCGTTGGGCAGGGCAAGCAGAAGGTCAAGGGCGCGCCTGGCCGCGAGGTGGAAGACGGCGAGACCGCTCGTTCCGCACAGGTCGAGCTGGTTCATCCGATAGTGGTCGAGCTTCTTCTCCTCAAACAGCTGGCCGTAGCCGATCCACTCGGGATTGAGCGCGAGGATGCCCCGTTTCGCGAGGTTGATGCAGCGTTCCTGGATGTACGGCGTCGCCTTGCCCGTCTTCTCGTGGCCGTTGACGTTGAGCACGACAGGGACGCGCCCGGTGAGGCGATCGGGCTGGTAAAGCAGCGCGGGGAGCCACAGGCCCGGCAGCACCTCGTAGCGGAGCTTGCGCACGCTGTAACCGTGGGGCGTCGCGATCGCGTCGAGCCACTCCACGCGCCCCGGCGCCGAGGCCCACTCACGCGCCTCGCCTCGGAAAACGACGTCTTCGAGGACCCTTCGGCGCAATGACGCCGCCGTCGCCGACCACTCCGCCGCCGTCGCCACGGGAGGCATCGCGGGCACCCGAGTCGCCGTGAACACCTGTACCTCCACGGTGGCCTGATAGGGGGCCAGAATCGGCTCGGCCAGCGGACCCACCTTGGCCGCCGGCGTCTCGGCGGCGCACACGACGGAGGGGAGCAAAGCCAGGAGGGCGGCCACGGATCGCTTCATGGGGACGGGGCTGGCGCCACCACACCGCGGGGTAGCAGCCTGTCAACCGGTGATTGCCCGGTCGGCAGGCTCTACTCGACGACCTCGAGACGGAAGGGCACGAACTCCTCGCGCCCGGCGACGTTCAATTGGGCCCAGATGGTGAAGACTCCCGCGCGCGGCACGGTGAGCTTGAAACGGAGGTTCACACGGGCCGGGTCGACCGGGGCACCGATCGGGGCGTCCACCGGATGCAGGTGGGCGAATCCGGAGCGATCGACATCAAACGCGACGAGGTGCGCGAGGGCGTCCATCACCTTGTCCAGCGCCACGGCGCCGCCGGCGACACGCGCCACCGTGAACTCAAGGTCAAGCGGCTGGCCCGCGCGCGCCGGCCGCGGCGATACCGAAAGGTTGAACCGGTGGCCGTCCTGCTCGACCTCCGCTCCCGGCCGAACGGGAGGCAGGGCCGGACCGGCGACGACGAGGTCGTCGCTCGCGTAAAGCCCGCGGCCCGTGGCGGCCGGCGTGAAGTCGGCGAAGACCCGGTAGGTGCCTCCGCCGCGCGGCGTGAACCGGAAGGTCCACTCGCCGGGCTCGGCACCCGGTTCCGGATGCAGGTGCTGGTAATCACTCAGCGAGGGATCGATCACCAGCAGGTGCAGTCGCCGCGTGTGCGTGACGACGAGGTCCGGGGGAGCGATCGGCTTCCCGTTCGCCGTGCGCAGAGTCACCACCGCCCTCACCTCCCCGCCCGCGGTCGCGGGCGCCTCCGTCCGGATCTCCATCGCGACCGGCGAGCGGACGGCCACGACGGGGATGAATTGGGGATTCAGCGGATCACAGAACTCGATCGACCCGGCCCCGCGATTCTCCACGCGGAAATCCATGTGATTCAGGTCGGTTCCCGTGGGCAGCATTCGCAGGCCGATGAAAGCGAGGAGGGCGACGCCGGTGATGACGGCGACCTGACCCCACGGGATCGGCGGACGGGGAGCGGCTTCGACGGCGTTCATGGAGATTTCATCCTCCGCACGAATTCCTGCGGTTCCCACTGGCTGCCATCGGTACGGTGGGCGATGCGGCCCTGCGGATCGATGAGGAGAGTCGCAAGCGTGTGCTGAAGGATGTCCCCCTCCAGTTGGGTGATGACGCCGAACTGCGTCAGCAGGTCGCGAATCGACCCCTCCGGTCCGGTGAGGAAGGAGAAGTTCCCCGTGTCGATGCCCCGCACCGACGCGTAATCACGCAGGACGCCGGGCGTATCGTGAGCGGGATCCAGCGTGATGGAGATGAGCTCCAGGTCCCGCACACCCGCCTCACGGGCCAGCCGCTGGACGGTGATCATCTTGGCCGTGGCCGCCGGGCACATGGTCGGCACCGGGCAGCGCGTGAAGATGAAATTGAGCATGATTTGCCGGCCGCGGAACCGAGATCCCTGTACCACGCGGCCATTCTGGTCGTAGAGCGAAAAGTCCGGCGCGGCCTCCCCCACCTCCCGGTAGGCGTTCTTGCCGCGGGTATGGGTGTCCTGCCGCAGCTGCATGGCCCCCGTCGCCACGGTGCGCGCCTCGATCGACGCGTCATCCGGCCAGATCCGCTCCAGCCGGAAATCACCGTCCTTGCTCGGGATCAGGTCGGCGCGGATCCGCTGCCCGGGACGGGCCAGGGCGAGGTCACCGTCAGAGACGAGGAACTCCATCGTCATGGCCGGCATGTAATCCTTGATCTCGTCGTGCCTCACCACGAGCACCTTGCGCTCGGCCTCGACGCGCAGCACCTCGCCGGTGAGCGGATAACGCTCCGGACTGGTATTCGCCGCCGTGGAGGCAGGCTTTCCGGCCGCGGGACGGGCCTCCCGGCCGCAGCCAGCGCCCAACAGGCCGAACCCGGCAAGGGCGAGACGGAGCGCGATATTAGCGGTCATCCGCGTACCGATTCGCGCGGCTCACAAGATTGTCAAAGGGTTTGCCGGCGCGCGCACCCCGCATTCATCTGCGACTTCAGCCCATGGCCCAGCCCACCGCCTCCGCGCGCACCGTGACCCATAAGCCCGCCCTCTCCGCCTTCGCGGCGGCGGGCAGCGTCTGGGTGTTCGTGCTGGTGACACTCGGGGCCTTCACGACGAGCATCAACGCCGGCATGGCCTTCCCCGACTGGCCGCTCTCGAACGGCTCGATCAACCCCGAGGGCTGGCTGCGAGACGTGTCGATGTTCGCGGAACACTCGCACCGCCTGACGGGGGCCGTGATGGGGCTCATCACCATCGTGCTCGCCGCTTGGGTCTGGCGACGGGAGGAGAGACGATGGCTGCGCCACCTCGCGCTCTGGGCGCTGGCGATCGTCGTCATCCAGGGGCTGATCGGCGGCAAGCGGGTGCTGCTGCACGAGGTCGCGGTGCCCGGGTTCCAGATGTCGCTCGGGGAGATGCTGCGCATCCCGCACGGCATCCTCGCCCAAGTCTACGTGTGCATCCTTTTCGCAATCGCCGCCGCCTGCTCCCGCCCGTGGATCGAGGGCACGGCACCGGTCGGAGCCGCGGTACGCCGAGCCGGGATAATCTGTTGCGTCCTGCTCGTGGTGCAGCTCGCGATCGCGGCCACCATGCGTCACAACAACGCGGGCCTCGTGATCAGCTCCTTCCCGTTCTCCACGCCGCCGCCCGGCAACCACCTGCTTCCGCCCGTGTGGGACTTCCGCATCTCGGTCCACTTCGCCCACCGCGTGATGGCGCTGGTGCTGGCCTTCGCCCTGACCTGGTTCGCATGGACGATCCGCCGCGACCGTGCCTCCACGCTCGCGATGCGCGCCGGCGCCTCCGCCCTCGTGAGCTTGATGGTCCTGCAGATCCTCCTCGGCGCGCAGATCATCTGGACCCTCCGCAAGCCGGAGATGACGACCAGCCACGTCGTGGTCGGCGCGCTCACGCTCGCGGTCACGTTCTGGCTGACCTGGGTCGCGCACCGCGACCGCATCGAGGGGCCCGCGCCGCTCGCGACGCCCTCCCGCGCATGAGCGCGCCCGCCGCCGCCGGCTTCCGCGACTACCTCGAGCTCACGAAGCCGCGGCTGAGCCTGCTGTCCGTGCTGACCGCCGTGGTCGGCTACTTCGCGGCGCGGCCGGCGCCGGGGCCGCTGAAGTTCACGCTCATGCTGGCCGGCACCGCGCTGGCTGCCGGGGGCGTCGCCGCCCTCAACCAGTGGCTCGAACATGACACGGACGCGCGCATGGCCCGCACCGCGGGGCGCCCGATCCCCTCCGGCAAGGTGCCGACCGGATCCGCCTTCGTGCTCGGCTGGCTGATGTGCGCGGCAGCGTTCTTCATCCTTTTTTTGAAGGTCGATCGGCTCGCGGCGATGTTCATGCTCCTGACGGCGATCTCGTACCTCGCTTGGTACACGCCGGCAAAGCGCTGGTCGGCCTGGAGCACCGAGATCGGCGCGGTGGCGGGCGCCTTTCCCCCGCTGATCGGCTGGAGCGCGGGCGAGGGCCGGGTCTCGGCCCTCGGCTGGATCCTCTTCGGCATCCTCTTCCTTTGGCAGATCCCTCACTTCATGGCCGTGGCTTGGACGCACCGGCGTGACTACTCGGCCGTGGAATTCCCGATGCTGCCGGTCAGGGACGAGTCCGGATCCAAGGTGGCCGCCTGGTCGTTGGCGAACTGCGTCGGATTGGTCGGAGTGAGCCTGCTTCCCTCCTTCCTCGGTCTGGCCTCTTGGGCCTATGGCGGGGCCGCCGCCGTCCTCGGGGCATGGTTCCTGTGGCGCGCCGCCTGCTTCATGCGCGCCGCCTCCCGAGACGCGGCGGCAAGACGGCTCTTCCTCTCTTCCATCGCCTACCTCCCACTCCTCCTCGGCGCCCTGGTCGCCGACCGGCTCCTTTCCCGATGACGATCCAAGACATTCCCGCCCTCAATGCGGCGCTCAACGCCCTCGCGACCGCCCTCATCACGGCCGGATTCGTGTTCATCCGCCAGGCGCGGAACGCAGCCGACGATGAGACCCGCGCCGCCGCGATCGCCCGCCACCGCGCGAGCATGATCTCGGCCGGCGTGGTTTCGGCCGTCTTCCTGATCGGCTACGTCACGCACAAGATCCTGGTACGCGGCGTGCACACCCCGTTCGGCGGCACCGGGGGCATCGCGGCGGTGTACTACACGATGCTGATCTCCCACATCATCCTCGCCATCTCGATCGCGTACCTAGTGCCCCGCACGTTCATCCTCGCGTTCCAAGGCAAGTTCGAGCGCCACCGAGCCTGGGCCCGCTGGACCTTTCCCATCTGGTACTACGTCAGCGTGACCGGCGTGCTGGTCTACTTCTTCCTCTACCGCTGGTGGCCCGCCGCCGCGGCCAAGGGCTGACGCGCGGGCCGCTTCAATTGTGGCTGATCCGGTCGTCCGGCAGCCGGCCCTGCGCCTTGCGCCAGAGCTTCAGGCGGTCGATGTCCGCCGACACCTTGCGCCGGAGCAATTCCAGCCGCCGGTGGACGTCGAGGGTCTCGAGCAGCCGCTGCTTGACGCCTGCATCCTCGCAGATGCTGAAGGCCGCGATATCGGAGAAGATCTCGGGGTCATCCACGGTGCGCAGAAAGTCCGCCATCTCCTTTCCGCCCGCGGCGGCGAGCCGCAGCTTCACTGAGATCAACCGGGCCAGTTCGGCCCGCAAAACCTCGTTCTCGGCCGCGGAGGCTCCGGCCTGGCTTGAGAGCGCACGCACCCGGATTCTGCGGTAGGGGACGTCATGCGCGATGGCGAGAATCTCGACCCGGCAAAGCCCCTGGAGCAGCAGGTTGGAAGTGCCGTTCTCGTTCTTCTGGCAGGCGCGCACGATCCCGACGGTCGCCACGCGGTGGGGCGGCTCGAAGGCTCCGGGCTCCGCGGCGCGGACGATGTCCAACCCTGCAACCGCGAATAAGCGGTTCGATGAAAGCACGTCGCGCAACATCTCCCGGTACCGCGGCTCAAAGATGTGGAGCGGCATGAGCGCTTGAGGGAAAAGCGCGGTTCCGGGGAGCGTCATCACCGGAACCTCCTCGGGAAGCGTGATCTCCATCTCCATGGGGCGACCGTAGCGCCAAGTCGTTGGAATTCAAATGGGACAGGGACTGTCACACCTATTTCCAGCGGTGTGACAGGGGTGGGACAAGGTGGCAGATTTCTCCCGATAGGAACGATGGAAAAAAGCTGATCATGATTTTTTAACCACTGATTAATAATGTTTTAAGCCATACTCGTAGGCCACGGCACATACATTGCTAGCGGGGCGGCATGAGCCGTATTCTCGGTATCGATCTTGGCACCACGAACTCCTGCATGGCCGTGATGGAGGGCGGTGAGCCCGTGGTGATCCCGAACGCCGAGGGCGCCCGCACGACGCCTTCGGTCGTCGCTTTCACCAAGTCCGGCGAGCGTCTGGTCGGTCAGGCCGCCAAACGCCAAGCCATCACCAACCCTCGCAACACCGTCTTTTCCGCGAAGCGCTTCATCGGTCGCAAGTTCACCGAGGTGCGCGACGAGGCGCGCAACATGCCCTTTAAGGTGGTCGAGGGCAAGAACGGCGACGCCTACATCGAGGTCCAAGTCGGCGACAAGACCGAGCAATTCGCCCCGCAGCAGGTCGCCGCGTTCGTCCTCGCCAAGCTCAAGGCCGACGCCGAGGCCTACCTCGGCGAAAAGATCACGCAGGCGGTCATCACCGTCCCGGCTTACTTCAACGACTCCCAGCGCCAGGCGACCAAGGACGCCGGCAAGATCGCCGGACTCGACGTACTCCGCATCATCAACGAGCCCACCGCGGCCTCCCTCGCCTACGGTCTCGACAAAAAGAAGGACGAGAAGATCGGCGTGTTCGACCTCGGTGGCGGCACCTTCGACGTCTCCATCCTGGAGATCGGCGACGGCGTCTTCGAGGTGAAGGCCACCAATGGCGACACCCACCTTGGCGGTGACAATTGGGACGAGGCCCTGATCACCTGGCTGGTCGACTCCTTCCGCAAGGAGAACGGCATCGACCTCCGCAAGGACCCGATGGCCCTCCAGCGCCTCAAGGAAGAGGCCGAGAAGGCCAAGATCGCGCTCTCCTCCGCCCAGTCGGTCGACATCAATCTGCCGTTCATCACGGCCGACGCCAGCGGGCCGAAGCACCTGAATCTGCAGCTCACGCGCGCCCGCATGGAGCAGATCTGCGACAGCCTCTTCGAGCGCTGCCTCCAGCCTTTCCGAAACTGCCTCAAGGACGCCGAGCTCACCTCCGCCCAGCTCGATGAGCTGGTGCTCGTCGGCGGCATGACGCGCATGCCCAAGGTCGTCGAGATCGCCCACAAGCTAGGCGGTAAGCCGCCGCACCAGGGTGTGAACCCCGACGAGGTGGTCGCCGTCGGCGCGGCCGTTCAAGGCGGCGTCCTCAAGGGCGAGGTGCGTGACGTGCTGCTGCTCGACGTCACCCCGCTCACCCTCGGCATCGAGACGGCCGGCCAGGTGGCCACGCCGATGATCCCGCGCAATACCACGATACCGGCGAAGAAGACGCAGGTGTTCTCCACGTACAGCGACAACCAGCCCTCGGTGGAGATCGTCGTCCTCCAAGGCGAGCGCCCGATGTCCCGCGACAACAAGATCCTCGGCACCTTCCGCCTGGACGGCATTCCGCCGGCCCCGCGCGGCATGCCGCAGATTGAGGTCACGTTCGACATCGACGCCAACGGCATCCTCCACGTCTCCGCCAAGGACCTCGGCACCGGCAAGGACCAGAAGATCACCATCCAGGGCTCCTCCGGCCTGTCCAAGGACGAAGTAGAGAAGATGACCAAGGAAGCCGAGCTGCACGCCGCCGAGGACAAGAAGCGCAAGGAGTCCGTGGAGACGCGGAACCAGCTCGATTCCACCATTTACCAGCTGGAGAAGACGCTCCGCGAGGCCGGCGATAAGCTGGCCGACGGCCTCAAGTCCAAGGGCGAGTCGGCCATCGCCGACGCCAAGAAGGAACTCGAGAGCAACGACCTCACCCGCATGAAGGTGGCCATCGACAAGCTTTCCGCGGTCGGTGCCGAGATCTACCAGGAGGCGCAGAAGTCGGCCCCGCCTCCCGAATCCCCCGGAGGCGCGTCCGAGGGTCCGCAGGCCGCCCCGAAGAAGCACGAGAAGAAGGCCGACGTCGTCGACGCAGACTTCGAGGTCGTCGACGAGGACAAGAAAAAGAAATAACCCTTCCCATCCCTTTGGGCGCAGCCGAGGTGCCTCCGCACCGAGGTCACCCCATCAACAGGCAATCCCACGAAGATTCCGTTCAAAAACCCAACCACAACCACATATGGCTAACGTCAAGATCAAGCCCATCGGTGATCGTGTTCTCGTCGAACACATCGAGGAAAAAGAGCAGGTCCGCGGAGGTATCATCATCCCGGACAGCGCCAAGGAAAAGCCCCAGGAGGCCAAGGTCATCGCCCTTGGCACCGGCAAGAAGGGCGACGACGGCAAGGTCACGCCGTTCGAGGTCAAGGTCGGCGACCGCGTGCTCATCAGCAAGTACGGCGGCACCGAAGTGAAGCTCGACGACAAGAAGTACACGCTCGTCCGCGAGGACGACATCCTCGGCGTCATCGGCTGAGCCCGCCCAGCGCTTCAAACCACAACCCTAACCAACATCCATCCACATGGCTTCCAAACAACTCCTCTTCGACGAGGGCGCCCGCCAGAAGGTCCTGCGCGGCGTCGAGCTCCTCGCCAAGGCCGTCAAGGTCACCCTCGGGCCCAAGGGCCGTAATGTCGTCATCGACAAGAAATTCGGCTCGCCGACCGTCACCAAGGACGGCGTGACCGTCGCCAAGGAGATCGAGCTCCCCGATCCCTACGAGAACATGGGCGCGCAGATGGTTAAGGAGGTTGCCTCCAAGACCAGCGACGCCGCCGGCGACGGTACCACCACTGCCACCGTGCTGGCCGAGGCCATCTACAAGGAAGGCCTCAAGAACGTCACCGCGGGCTCCAACCCGATCTTCCTCAAGCGCGGCATCGACAAGGCCGTCGACTCCGCCGTCGCCGAGCTCGCCAAGATCTCGAAGAAGGTGAACGACCGCGAGGAGATCCGCCAGGTCGCCACCGTATCCGCCAACTGGGACCAGAAGATCGGCGACATCATCGCCGACGCCATGGACAAGGTCGGCAAGGACGGCACCATCACCGTCGAGGAGGCCAAGTCCATCGAGACCACCCTCGACGTCGTCGAGGGCATGCAGTTCGACAAGGGCTACCTCTCGCCCTACTTCGCCACCAACATGGAGGCTCAGGAGGCCGTGCTCGAGGATGCCTACGTGCTGATCCACGAGAAGAAGATCTCCAATCTCCAGGAGTTCCTTCCCCTCCTCCAGACCGTCGCCAAGGGCGGCAAGCCCCTCCTCGTCATCGCCGAGGAAGTCGAGGGCGAGGCCCTCGCCGCGCTCGTGGTCAACAAGATCCGCGGCACCCTCAACGTGTGCGCCGTCAAGGCCCCCGGCTTCGGTGACCGTCGCAAGGCCATGCTCGAGGACATCGCGATCCTCACCGGCGGCCGCTGCATCACCGAGGACCTCGGCCTCAAGCTCGAGAACCTTCAGGTCAGCGACCTCGGCCGCGCCAAGCGCATTGTCGTCGACAAGGAAAACACCACCATCGTCGAGGGCGCCGGCAAGTCGTCCGAGATCCAGGGCCGCGTGAAGCAGATCCGCCGCCAGATCGACGAGACCACCTCCGACTACGACCGCGAGAAGCTCCAGGAGCGCCTCGCCAAGCTGGCCGGCGGCGTTGCCGTCATCAACGTCGGCGCCGCGACCGAAACCGAGATGAAGGAAAAGAAGGCCCGCGTTG
>JACCDP011327637.1_pt1 | contig 38242 bp, 37 predicted proteins | sample 7445841 | NCBI WGS metagenome assembly JACCDP01 (sample SAMN15323441, study PRJNA562643) | freshwater metagenome | isolation source: river surface water | place: USA:Blue River Watershed | collected 2017-08-17 | reverse complement strand
TTGGTTTGAAATCGATTTTGAGACTATCCGTGACGTGGTTGATAAACTACAACTTGCACTTGATGGTGAGGTAGTAAGCGATGACCAACTTGTCACGGTTGAAGAAATGATTGAAGAAGAGTTTCAACCTACTGTTGCTCCACCTTGTGAGATCAATACTTCGAAAGATTTTCAACAGTTTTTTAACGAATGTTGTGCACGCGATGATAACGGTAAGGCGATTTGGATCGATATTACTGCCAGATATCGTCTATGGGCCCGTCATTGTCAAGACGTTCGCACTGAAATGCGTGATTATCTCCTTGAGCAAGGTTTCAAAGAGTGTTTCGTATATGATCCCATATCAAAAGCAAATGTAAAAGCATGGTCAGGATTTACTGTAAAACAAGTAGAGCCTTTAACGGTATCATCGAACCCATCACTCATTGAACAATTTTTGTTTGATACATGCGTTTCATTTACAACCGCACGAATCTCTCAATTAGAACTCTACGAAGCACTTTTTGAATGGCTAAGACAAAAATTCCCAACGTATGAAAAGCTAACCTGGGCTCATAAATGTGAATTGAAAAACTATTGTAATGCGAAGTTTGTAGGGGCACACGTACATAATGGTGAACGCATTCGGTTTGGATACTACGGTATCTGCCTAAAAGGTAACACGCATATTGGGCGAAAGTTCAAACATCACAATCGTAAGGTAGTTCAAAAAATAGATGATGCAACAGGAGAAGTTGTTGCAACATTTAAATCACTGACTCATGCTGGACATGAGTTGAATATGTACGTTCCAAGACTTTCGCATCTTATCACGCATAATCGAGCATGCGATGGGTTTCGATATCAATTCGCAAACAATGATGAAGAAGAGGATGATGAGTATCACATCGCTTGATTTATCGCTTGCGTATCGTACGTAGGTTCTTGACAATGTATCTTGCAGTTGTCGTCACCATGTATTGGTCCACTTTCTTGGCGATGCTATCTTGCTCACGATCGCGAAACGTTTTTCCAAGATTGACCCGAACGTCGCATCGTTGATCATTCAGCATAATGAATGCATCATCACACTTGCAAGTGAATCCATGTTTCTTTTTCATAGAAAGATGATACTCTACGTTGGAATGATTAACATAGTCGATACACAGTTCCGTCCCTGCGGGCACATTTTGCACCGTCCACATCCCATAGATTTGTTCGTCATTGATTTTGTCCGCCAACCCCATATAGCAATTGGGAGTGCAACTATGATTGAACTTCGAGAATCGATCGCCAAGTACGAAATGATCAAAGAAGATGAAAGAATTGTAATCCAACTTGTCTTCGATAGTTGCATTGGGTGTTCTAGGAAAGAGATCGGCAACCAATCGTTTGTCTTGACGTAGTGCTTGAAAGCATTGTTTGTGAGTACCCCAAAGAACGTGTTCCATAAGGATCAACGTTCCAACAGGAATGTCCTTGGTTGCATAGACACTATAAGCTCCATCGATTTTGCGATACTCTACAGCCGTATGCTCATATACGGTTCCAACGAATTTCATGATATGAATATGATTCTATGAACCATACGGTATATATGGCTTTCACTTTTTGGTCTCAGCACTACGCCACTTGCACATCTACATTACTCGGGTCAAATACTACGAGTCCCGTACCAGAGTGGTGTCCATACCGCGATACATCTACTTTTTTATACTTGTCAGGAATCCAATTCCAAAAGCTTTTCATGCCCTCATTCAAATCAATATCGTCAAGCACAAGAAGTCCTTTGAAGCCCGACATCTCAAGACTTTCAAATATCTGGCGCTCTTGCACGCCATCATGGGGGTCTACGTCCAATAGTACTAATGGCGCTTTTGCAATCTCATGCATCTCGGTGGGCTCCGTACAGTTTCCAATCTTGAATGTAATATTCTTTACATCTTGTGCCGTCACCTCATTTGTCTTGAAGTTATCTACCAAATCATATGTGACGACATGTACTTTTTGATTGTATGCCATAGTCAGTGCACTGTATCCTAAATAAGTCCCAATATCGTAGATTACATCTCCGTCACTGCATTGAGATGATAGATACGCCAAGAGACGGTAATGCTCTACCCCCATGTCCATTTCAAAAAAGATGTGGTTGGCATGCCAACGCGTGAAAGGCGCCAATTGCGATAGGTCCACGGACGAAACGCCCGCATCAATCGTAAAAAGCTTCATATGTGCTATATTCTTTTCGCTTGTCTTCTTTATATCCAAGCCGCTACGCTACATTGCCAATACAGCGCGTATGTGAATATCGCGTTGCTTTTGGAACTCTTTCCAACTGCGCCATTTCTTTCCTTTTGCTTGCCGATCGCGCACGGATTGTTTCTCGTATAGTAGCGCCAGTTGCACTTGTTCAAGGTCCAGATGGAACACCGCGCATTTTTCGGCTTCCTCGGATTCATACATCAACACTAGCACAGGCCGTTGGACTTCAAAGTAATTTACCGTATCATAAATCATGCTCGCGTCCATACCAAAAAACGTATTTTTTTCATATACTTCCATCACATGTCTAACAATACGATCATAGATCATATCGATGATCTCTTGTTGATCTTGAGATACACCTCCATGTTGTTGATATTGTACCTGCTTGACATACTTTTTAAGACCATCTTTTTGAATATAAGTTCCTCCTCTTGGACCTGATGCAACTTTTATTTCACCTGTACATACATTTTTAAGAATTTCAATAGTTTTCACAAGATGTTGTTCGGTTTTGTACATATCAACAAACCTTTCTTTTGTTACAATTGCTTTTTTGGTATAGCACATTGTATCGGGTGATAATGACATCAATAAAGGAACCCGACACTCAATTGGATGATCAATTACAAATGTTCCATATTCTTCTGGCTTTTCACTGTACGTCGTTGTATGAGTGTTTAACATAAACATATTTCCATACTTTTCAATACCCAATGTCAAATGATTTCGAAGCTGGCACTCCATTCCTCCGCTGAGTTCTTCAAAACTCTCTATCCATGATTTGTTTGTACTCGCATATTTGACATCGCTATCAACACGTGCAATGAAGCATCGTAACGAATGATAAGAATATATCATTGTCCATATACCTTTCTCCGATGTGCGGATAAGTGTATGTTTGTTGAAGATGTGAATATCTTCGACAATATGAGCATGCGCCTTTTTTTTAAAATATTTGAAGTACACAACAACCACGTTTGTTTTCGGCAAAATGTCTACATAATTTTTAACGTTCATACCATAATCTTCCAGTAACATTGATACTCAAAGATCATAAAAAGAATTACATCAAACTACGCAATCAGGGGAAGCCCATCAGACCGAAGCCAGTGGCAAGTCCAGCACCCTGGCGAGCGGAGGCACCAATAGAGGGAGCAATGAGGTCCAGGATGGCAAAGATGGACGCGGCGGTCAAGGCCAGCAGCAGAACCTCCTGTAGGGAAAGAGACTTTGAAGGTAGGACGCTGGCAACAATACCAACAACCAGACCCTCCATCAGGTACTTGACAAGGCGAGTGAACATCTCCTGAGTATCAAAGGTGAACATCGTATATATTCTAAATATCCTTTAGAAAAAAGTTGTCGTTGATCATCATACGCTCCGAGAATTCTTTTTCATCATAAGGGTGTTCATGCTCAACAAGCCAATGGTTTGTCCCATAGCAAACGGCAATATGGAAGTCTGGCATCAAGTCTGAGAATAATACAAGATCGATCGCTAAATCACAAGCGATGATTCTAGCCGCGTTTGCTAGCACTTTTTTGGCCCCTACGTAAGTGACGATCTGTCCCCAAGTAGCAAACCCCATCTTTTGATGCATAAAGGTCCAGTCGCTACATACAAAATCCGACAAGTCAACTGAGGCCACATCGCGATATGCGGGATTGAACGTGCTATCGTCTTCAATAATGAACACCCAAGGGATCTTTTCATCCACAATTCGTTTGCACATCAAGAAATACGCTAGCAAGCATCCGAGATCCCCGCGTTTCAACGTAGAAGTGCTGGGCAAGGGTCGTCCAATTTTTGTAGCTACATCTGCCAGCGCATCTTCGACGCTGCGATCGCCCACCAAATAGCCGTCCATAAAACGGAATGGAATGTTCATGGACCCAAGTCGTAGCGACATTTTTTGCCGCCGCGGAGAGTCGGGCAAGCTGAGGACCCAAAGCGGCATCGATCCATCACACAACTTCATTACATCTAGGCACTACAAAACCATTTAAGAAATAAACGAGGGACATTATACAAATGTCTACTCCCATTTACACGAAGGACACCGACTACCTCGACGAGGACCAGCCTATCCGCGGACAGAACTATGTATGCCTGTCATTCATTTCCCCCGAGGACCTGTTGGCGAACAAGGAGATCTTTTACTTTGAGCATTACATGCGCAACACGGCAAAGGACATTGCCAACCTGCTAGATAGCCTCACTCAAAAGTACCCAGCGGATGCACAGCTTATGCAGACGGTGCGCGAGAACCACCGCCACCTCTTTTCCGAGAAAGAGATGCAAGATGACTACCGCACGTTCAAGGCGCTTCGTGCCGACGACGTTGAGAAGGAGTTCTCGGCCAAGAACGAGTTCCGCACTTCTGTCCGCGGCATCAAGGTTCGTGGAGTCTATGACACCGTTGCCGAGGCACAGAATCGTGCTCAGCAGCTGAAGCGCCAAGGTGACAAGTTTGATATTTATGTCGCTCAGGTCGGTTGCTGGTGCCCTTGGAACCCCAACCCCGAGTCGGTGCAGAACGTAGAGTACGACGAGGCTCAGCTAAACACTCTCATGAAGCAGTATCAAGATAACATGAGCATCCGCGACGTTGCCTTCGAGGAGCGCAAGCAGCAGATGATGAACAATAAGCAAATCACCGAAGAAGATGTTGCCCGTCAACTGGAGGCCCCTTCTCCTGCTACCGCGAGCGAGCAGCAGCCCCAAGAAAATTAAATGGCAAATAGGTAGCGTAATGAAGGCAATTGCCGTTTTTCTGCTTTTTGTGGGAATGTTCCTCATTGTGCAAGGATACTATCAGCGTCGTGAAGCATGTCCAAAGCCGAAGACCGAGATCAAGTACATTCCGCGATCTCTGTATGAAGAGCAACTGTCGGATGAACAAAAGCTTGGACTTCAATTCAAGAGCATGTTTGAAGACGTTTCACCTTGGCCGACGATGCGCGGCTAGGCGCCTCACCTCATTCTTTTTTATTCATCTATCAGAATAGATGCAAGAGCTACAAGACTTTGCAATGATCCTTATGAATCACGTGCGCAACAGCGATCGCACGTCGGTCGACGATGTTTTGATGGCCTTTGAAACATGGAGAAACAAACATCAAGACAGACAACAAGCCATGCAAGAACGCCAAGAAAAGTTCAGAACACAACACGAGGACCCTAGGAATGAGCGAGCATTGATGTATGCACAGTATCTACAAGATAAGCGCAGCGACTTCCCCAACTTGGACAAACGGGCTCCGCAATCTCAACGGATGCAAGAGATCAAGCAATGGATCGCTCGTCATGGCGTTCCCGAAGCATTGAAGGGTGGGTTACAAACGGATCTTATCTTTACATCCAATAGGTCATAATGCAATTAGAAAGAAAGTTTCGATTGAATTGGCTCGTGTTCTTGGTATCATTTGGTCTAGGGATTCTTTACATTTATACTACGACCCCTGCTCCCAAGGTGGTGTTGAAGTTCCCTTCGCCTTACAACGCTGGCAAAGTGATTTACCATGATAAAGCAAATGAGTGTTTTGTGTTTGAAGCAACCAAGGTGGATTGTCCCAAAAATGCGAAACAACAGCCTCCGCCTGAATTCTAATCTCTCGTGACATAACAGAGATGTTGTTGAGTTTATTAGGAAAAGGGCGCAAGCCATTGATGGATGTGAACAAGATCTTAGATCGGCTTTTTTACAACTCAGGGGGCCAAATTTTGATGTCTGCCATTTTTGGATTTGCGTTAGCATTCATGTTCCAAAAGGCCTGCAAAGGGGAACACTGTATTGAAGTGCACCCGCCGCCAAAGGAAGATATTCAAAAGTATGTCTACACCATCGATGGTGTATGCTACCGCTACATTCCAAAGGTTTCTGAGTGCGTTCCTAAAAAGTAAATAGTTTTATCTGAGCTTGATAGCTATAGCCATGTCGATGAGTACTCCGATACATCAGCTGCCTGCGACACCTACGGCAACCGCGGCACCTCCAACGGATGACCCTGAGGTGCTATCCATGTTGAATGAGATGGAAAGAGAGGTGCAAGAGGCTACTAAGCATCATCAGCAGCCGATGATGCGCCCTACTCCACCACCTGCAATTCCCCCCATGCCGATGGTAAAGAAGCCAACACAAAAGAAATTGTGGGATCAGACGATTGCTCAGAAAGCGGTCGTATATGCGGTGATTGCGATGGTCGTTTTCTACCCTGCAACACTCGCGTTTGTTTATAGCAAAGTACCCAAGTTTGAGGCTTTGTTCACTTCTTATGATTTCATCATTCGCACAGCAGTCTTGGCCATTGCCTTGTATGCAGCCATCATGTACTTGCCGTTTTAATGGCGACTCCCGCGTTTTTCTTACGGCGATGCCTCCATAATAATGCGCGCAAGTCTCTAAATCCTTTTTGTCCCGCAAAAACCTACACTTTATGTAAACATGGATAGAGATATATTGAAGCTTATGGACAAGGCGATGAAAGCGGCAAGTGCTGTGAAAAAGTGCGGTGAAAAGAAATGCAAAGAACAATACAATGCTACTTTGGAGCAAAGGGATAAGTTCCTTGCCGACCTAGATGTCTTGTCGAAACAGGTTGAACAAAAGAAGATGACTGTGCAGCAATATACCAAAAAGCTCGCAAAACTTTCGGATCAGCTGCGAGTATCCGAAATCACCATGGCTCTGATCTCTTGTGAATTGCAAGAGTGCAGAAAACAAATGAATACATCTCTCGATGTTGTTGCTGACATTATGTCCAATGCGTGCACAAAGAAAAAGAATAAAGCCGCATGTGATCAAGCGAAAAAAGTAAAAGTCCTCCGCAAATCGGATAAGATCTCTGCGAAACAGTTTGTCGAAACACAATCTCTTTTAGCCAAATTGTAGCTACATTCTATACTTGTATAGTTGAACCTCATACATTTTATCATACACAGGTACCATCACTTGATCACCTTTGTACAACTCATTGCATCCCACTTCTTCCAAGCAATCACGTTCTTCATACATGATCGGCACGCGGAGCATATTCTGCTTATCTGTCGCGGTGTAATACTCCCAACGGTCTGGACGATTCGGCATTCGACGCCCAAACAATGGCAACGCAACGGGTTCCGAGCCATCCATAGATTTCAAAACACCGACTTGCTGATACTCTGCAGTATGTGACAAATTACGAAGAGGATACTCGGGATCCTTCTCGGGAAACACAGGCATCTTAGGCCCTTGTGGTGTAGCTGTGGTTGAAGCTGTAGCTACATCACGCACCACGATGATGGGTTGCGGAACGGGCACCGTGCGCATCATGAACCACGATATGGTGACACCTGCAATCACACCCAATATCAAAAACCCTATGTACAACATCAACGTCATTTTCTTGGCTTTTTGCACCATATATCACACTACAAACTCAAAAAGATTTCTTTCTACGTAGTAGCGTACGCATGCAAACCACCGAATCCGAATATGTCACATTCGAGCCCATACTAAAACCGAAAAAGGTCAAACATGACACCGAAGACACAGTCGTCGAGCCGTTCAACGTCCATAAATCCGTGGAGACCTTTGTCTCGGAAGAAGACACCAAGCGTATTGTGAGCCAAGTGTTCATCGCCGTGGGCCTTATGATCGCCGCCATGTTCTTAGCCTTCTTGCTTTCGTGGGCTTACAACAAAGAAAAAACATTGTTTATTACTGTTTATGCAATGATTTCGCTCTTGTTCAGCGCGCTAGTGATCTCCCTTGTGGCCGTTCTGCGCGACAAGATCGACAACATGAAGATCTTCTACACTTTGGTGGGAAGTACCGCTTTCATGTCGCTGTTCAATGTGGTTATGATCATTGTATTTGCGGTCATTGCTAGCAAACGCCTCCGCCGTAACTTCGTCCCGAACGGTGTTCAAGAATACATCAACCAGTAGAGAACACATCCCCCATTAGATTTGTCTCTTTTGTCCACCCAGGCATCACTTTATCCATACCTTGGGCACCATACACAGGCTCTCCATACACGCCATCAATCCCTTTCAGCTCGACCCCATAATCCCCAACGCTCACAACATTCGTTTGAGCATCATGGAGGTTTTCAGGTGTGATGTAATCCTGTACCAACGTAGTCATCGGCCCCGCATTTCGACGATTTCCCCATCCCCATGAAAGGATGTGCTGTGAATTCATACGGAAATAAGCAATCAACAAAGCAATACCAAGCATGAGGCCAGCATACACGTCCATAAAGATCATCCACAACACAACGACGCATGCCAATACAAATTGCATCACTTGGGATTTCACAAAGCCTAACGTGTTCAACGGAACGACCGCGGCTACAATGACCACCAAAAGTGCGATAATACGATCTATCATCTCTATTGTATCTCTACAAAATTTGATACGCACATGGCTTAGGGACGTCACGCCTTAGTATATATGACAAATGGAATTCGAAGCACCTGAGTTCACGTATTTGACACATCGCGGATACGCTATTCCCAAGCAAGGGAATGAGGCGCTCGTTGAACGTTTGAAAGAGCTCTTGACGGTATCCCCGAAGGTCAATCCAGGCATGCCGCAAATGGAACAGACATCGTTTTCTCTTTATCTTGAAAGTACTTCGAATTTGTATATCCCCAAGTATTATGGTCTGTCTACCTTCGGGGCTCCTTCGCAAAACCGCCTGTCCATAGGCGCCGATGCACCTGGCCTGGTGTTCCAAGGAAGCATGCGCGAAGAACAACGAGCTCCCGTAGAGGCATTCTTGAAAGCCGCGCGCGATCCCGAGAAAATGGGCGGAATCATCTCGATCCAATGTGGCGGCGGGAAAACCGTGATTGGTCTGTATCTTGCATCGGTGTTCAAGAAACGCACGTTGATTGTGTGTCATAAAGAATTCTTGATGAACCAATGGCGTGAGCGCATCTCACAGTTCTTGCCCAAGGCAAAAGTGGGGCTGATCAAACAGAGCAAAGTAGATATCCATGACAAGGACATTGTGATCGCTAGCTTGCAATCTCTTGCCATGCGTGATTATGATCCTGCCATATTCAAAACCTTTGGATTCGTCGCCTATGATGAATGCCACCATAATGGCGCCGCCGTATTCAGCAAGTCCATGCAGAAAATGACGATCCCTGTGACATTGGGCTTGTCGGCGACGCTGAATCGGAAAGACGGTCTACGCAAGGTATTTGAATGGTATCTTGGCAAGCCTGTCTTCAAGAACACCAAACGTGATGACAAACAGATGATAGTACATTCTCATCCGTTCTATGATCCTCATCCCGACTATGGTCGCGAGCTCAAGATGTTTCATGGCAAACTCAATGTTGCAGGAATGATCACGGCCATATGTGCTTTTCCTCCACGTACTGTCTTCATTCTAGATATCCTTCATGACGTCTTGCAACGCGAGCCCGCACGCAAAACCCTCATATTGAGTGATCGTCGTGCCCATCTAAAGGAGCTCGAGCGACTTATCAAAGTCCGCAAGATGGGTTCTGTAGGATACTACGTCGGTGGTATGAAAGAAGAAGAGCTGAAAGAAAGCGAAAGCAAGGATATCATTCTTGGCACATTTGTCATGGCGTGTGAAGGAATGGATATTCCCGCCTTAAATACTCTGGTGTTGGCATCGCCCGTATCGGCGATCGAACAACCCATCGGACGCGTGCAACGTCAAAAGCCCCATGAACGTACCCATACACCATTGGTGATTGATATTTGGGATCAATTCTCTCTATTCAACCGCCAAGGGGCCAAGCGCATCGCATTCTATAAGAAACAAGGTTATGAAGTCATCCATACACAAGCGCCACCCACCGACGACGATGATAAATCTAAGAAATACGACTTTATCGAGGATGATAGTGATTAGTGCGGATATGAAGGATTCTTCTTTTTGTGATTGTAGCGTAGCCATGATTGAAATAAAATCGGAAGCGATGTTTGTGGCATTGGCGCAGCGTCCTCTTGCACTGGTTGATTTTTATGCGTCATGGTGTAATCCTTGTCGTGTGCTTTCACCCATTCTTGAGAACTTGAGCACCATGCGCAAATATAGCGGGATCACTTTCGTCAAAGTGGATGTGGACAAACTGGACATGATCGCCGAACATCTTCGAGTGACGGCCATGCCGACTTTGATTTTGTTGCAACATGGCAAGGAAATCGCACGCATCGTCGGCGTAGATCGTGAGAAAATCATTAAGACTCTCGAGAAATATGTGAGCCAATGAGTAGAGTATGGATCTATTGTGGGCAATCATTGTGATTCTCGTCATCTTCTTTATACTATTTGTAATTCTCCCTGCATTGATGGCATCGGCTCCCACACCTGTATCGGCCCCTGCACCTGCTACGACCAAGATTACGAATGTACGCCCACCTCCCGTGCGGCCATATCAACAAGTGCCTACCAGTCAAGCCATGTTGGATGCGCAATATACCCCTGCGCGCGCAACGGTTCCCGAAGACCATCCCAGGCAACCGATTGGCTCTTGTCCATACAGCAAGCCCCAATCGGCGGATCTTCCCATCCCAAATGTCCCAATGTGTGTCGCCGTTCAAAAGGAGAACATGCGGCTGCACGTGTAAAAATGATTTAAAGATTAGCACCGTATGCTATGTAGGTTTACCGCCGAAACCATGCACACTGGCGTCATTTCTTTTTGCGATCGGATCGCTTACAATATCAAGTCATCCGACACCAAAGATGAGATTCTCCAAGAACTGGAGTCTCGCTTTCAGATTCGTATTTTGCAACGTCATTGGCAAACCATCGAGTCCGAAAATGTTCATACCATCTATCGGTCCCCACATATGGCGTGCCTTCGTAGCAATGGGAATCCATATTACATGTATTTCACACGATATGAAGATACACCTATCATTTACTTCGTAGACAAAAAAGTACAACCTGGGTACCAAAAGCCACGCATCATTCTTGGTCGCGGTTTTTTCGACGCCTCCGTGTTCAATAATACGCTCCTCGAAGGCGAGATGGTCAAAGACAAAGCAGGCAAGTGGATCTTCTTGATCAACGACGTCATCGCATTTGATAACAAGTTTTTAGATGACGTACCTTTCCCGAAACGTCTCGAGCATGCATATACAATCTTTGGAACGCACCACAAACCCGATTCATATGCGGATATGTGCGCTTATCATGTCAAGCAATTCGTGTATGCCACGCGCGAAGGTCTTGACCATTTGCTTGCTTTGAATGATGAGCTACCGTACACACATCGTGGAATTTACTACTGGCCCTTTTATCTACGCTACAAGCCACGTTTGATGAACTTTGACCCTTCTCTCATTCGCGAAGTCCATCGGAAAGTCAAAGATAATCCCGAATTCCGCGAAGCGATCGTGCCTGCAGCACCCACTGCCGAATCTGCAACACCTTCCGTTCTCGCGCCCATCTCAGAGCCCCAAGAAGGAGAACGCATTCTATGGCTACGCAAAACAGAACAGCCTGATGTGTATGAAGTTCTTGAGAAGGACCATCTTCAAAGCAACAAAATGGGCATGGCGCACGTGGCCTCCCTTGCTACCAGTAAAATGCTCCGATCGGTATTCAAAGACGCAACGGTGGCCGTTCTTGTTCCGTTCCATTGCAAGTACAATGATACGTTCAAAAAATGGTTGCCGATTGCATCCGCCGCGGCTACATGATCGCCTTGCGGCATTGGCCCATCGCAAACTTAACATCCGATTCCATCTTTTTTACATCTACATTTGGAGCGTGCTGATACCTGATGAAGAAATAGTACTGACCACCATCCGCCTCGTAATCGACGATGAAAGATAGGCGATTGTTGATGCGGTATGTCGTACGTTGAATCTCTTGCTTGTGTGTCATTTCGTCGACACATGGAAATTGATGAGACGGGAGTTGCTCTTCAAAGAAGGCATATCCTACGAAATTACCTCCCGCTCCAAGTTTGTGTGCTAGCAGATTACGCTTCAAGACTCGCTGACCATCGTTGCTTGTATCATATACATAGCACAACTCTCTATGATGATACTCGATGAGCGATTGTACGGTGCCTTTCCCAAACGCAGCAGGAACGGTCATGGGCTTGTCCCAACCGACCTCCGCCCATGGTGCCTTATCCTTCCCTCGATGAGATACATAAATATCCACTACATTGACTTCATCACTCAGCAAGGATGATAGCTCCATCGTTGTAAGCGTAGCGTATCTTTACAAGCCTTTCAATTTTTAAGTTTAAGCCAAAAAATGACCTAAGAACAAGGCACCTTCCTATATATGCCACAATGACAGAAATACGTCAAAAAGTAAGGGATCTTTTCGCGCAAATTGGGCTCACCGAAGACCAAGCCAAAGATCTTGAAATTGGCGTCTACAATCACATTGTGGAATATGCAACGACCAACAACATCGTGCGCTCTTGGCAATCCGATGTCTTTCGAGAGACGTACCTCGCCAAAGCACGTAGCTTATATGCAAACTTGAATGAAGAGTCGTACTTACAGAACAAGCAACTATTAACACGTCTCAAAGAACATGAGTTTGCGCCACGCGAAGTCGCCAACATGAAACATGAAAACATGTTCCCCGAAATCTGGAAAGAGATCACGGAACAAGAGATTCTGCGTTCGAAGGAGGCCTACGAGGTTACGCAAGTTGCGATGACAGATCAGATTACCTGCTTCAAGTGCAAAAAGAACAAGATTTCGTATATTGAGCTCCAAATCCGTAGTAGTGATGAACCATCGACTCATTTCTACCGCTGTCTGGTTTGCGGAAATCGTTGGAAGCATTAGTCTACGTGCTCGAATATCCCATCAATCCCCAATGGGTCGCACGAGTCCAATATGCTGCATGAACGACTCCGCCTGCACGACGCCACATCTCACAGAAGTAATAGTCCTCGGACAGATACTCGCCTTCATGAATGATGCAATGGAAATACAAGTAGTAGGGATGACCGTTCGCTAAGTAGACATTCTCGGGATTCATCGCTTTGATCTTATCCAGTACATGTCGCTTAATGAGCATCATACCCGTTCCAATGTATTTGACGGGAACAGGCACGCTACGATCTTCTGTGGACGTGCTTGCCAAAGGAGTGACCACATAATCAAGCATATTTGACATATGGCCACCTCGCTCCCAATGGAGCTTCTTTTTTGGATATACGCCCCCAATGAGGTCGCAGTCACTCTGAATCATTTTTAAGATGTCTTGGGGTACAAACTCAATATCTGCATCCAAGAACAAAAGATGTGTGTGTGTCGATTTGTGTAAGAAGATATCACATAAGTAGTTCCGAGCGCGAGGAATGAGACTCTCGTGTGCCACAAACTGATAGTCGATTACAATGCCAGCATCACGACATAGGCGGTCTAGTTGAATCAAACTCAACACGTACTGAAAATTCATATCCCCGCTCAATGCGGGCGTGCATACAAGAACCGCAGTCCCCGACATGCTCAAAAATGAAATAGAACCTTTAAATCCCGTCTTCAAGAAACACGCATCAAATGCTCGACCGCAGTGATGTCTAGGTCTTTTACTTTCCAATATTCCGATTTGCCATTGGGCATGTGCCGTTTAATCAAGTACGGCAGCTTCTTCTCCTTCAACTCTTGGAGAGCGATGGCACGGAGCCCCATATTGTTTTGCACTTTAAAGTCATCGGGCACGGGAACCAATGGAGGTGCTTGGCGAGAAAGATGTAGCGTCCGCAACGCGATTAATTCATCAAACTCATACTTGGTCATGATAGGTAAGGAACGATATTGGCTACGGTCTGCATTTTGCACCCTAGAAACATCATCTTGAATGATTGCCGAAGAATTGTTCATAATGTTTTACACTCTATCAAACCCTTACATCATTTTTTCACGTCGTCCATGCGCCAATTGTACCCACAGAAATCGCAGCAGTACAAGTACTTCATATGAACGGGATGATACTTTACATAGAGTACTTGTGACTTGTCTTTGGGCCCATTGCACTCTGGATTGGGGCACATAATCGAGCCATCCATGACGCGAGGCAAAGTAGGGTCAAACCGCAGGTACTTGTTTTGCTTTTGCTTATAGAGCAGGTCGTCTTCCGAATACACCGTCTCGGCAATCTTAAACGCTCCTTGTGCCGATGTCAAAGCCTTGGTGAAGTCACAATGCTTGCAATACTTTACTAGCTTGCGTTCTTCATCTTTAATATACAACATGTTATCACACACATCGCAAAAGTCCATCATCGTTGCAATGTCTATGTATTTATCCCCTTATATCTCCGCAATATCATTTTTTTACAAAGCGATTTAAGGTCTTTGGCCCAATGATACCTCAACACAAATGCCCACATTTCATTTGTATGTCGTCCATACGGGTCATATGGTGCATCGGCAGACCCGCCTTCATGGCACCATCCAATCGATCCGTGAAGCTGCTTCTCAAAAGGGCTATACTTTTCGAACCATTCTAGTACTCAACCCCGACCCATCGGCTCTCCAAAGCAAAGTACAAGTACTCTCAGAGCGTGTGAAATACGATAAAACGGGATACGAAGAATTGGACGCCGCATCTTCCGTGCTAAACCTAGAAGAAATCTCCAACTATGAAAAACATCGGGAAGTTTGGCGTCGCATGCAGACCGAGGTAGTACCTACCGCATCAAGCAGCGATATTTGTCTCATTATCGAAGACGATACCATCATCATTCCCGAGTTTACGAAAAACTTTGAAGCGTTCCTTGACAATCCACGCATCAAGGATTGGGATCTGTACCTCATGGGTGTAGCTACATCCGTAAACTCAGATACTGGAAGGATGCTGATGCCTGTTGCCGATCTCATGCGCACAATCCCTAGCAAATGTGCGTATGCGGTGCGCCCTACCTCCTCCGCTCTCCAGACATTGCTCGATGAAACCGAGGTCATCCGATTCAATATGCGCATTCAACTCAGCTACATCTTTCAAAAACGACGGGATCTACGTGCAATCATCTCTACACGCCAATGCTTTATGGAAGGCAGCAAAGTGGGTTTGTTCCCTAGTACTCTTCATTCCAACAATCTGTTGATCTTCAACCAAGAGTACATGGATTTGTTCCGCATGCTCCAATCCAACCAAATCAACGAGGCCACCGCATCCGCACTTTATGAACGTGTGAAGCACATCCAAAGCCCCGATCTGCTGCATATCTATGGAGTCCTCCTTTTCAAATGCGGCAAAGTCAATGAAGCCGCACAACACCTAAAGACCGCAGTGGAATGGACCCAGGTTCAGCATGGTTTCCTTTCACCGCAGTCCGAGCTATTGAACAATCTCATCAATATGCACGAGCACATGCAATGGGACTTGCCTCAGTACCTTTCCACACCCTCCAAGTATGATGCGTGAGAAGTTACTCCACAACTTTCTTGGGTCCAACAGGAACCAAAGAGTTTACATAAGCTTTCATATCGGTCTTGACCACGTCCAAAGTGGCATTCACATGCGCCATGACGCTTGCAGTCAGCTGCTCCTCTAGCTTCTTGGAGGCAGTCTCCACGGAAGCGATGAGAGCACGTAGCTCCTCCTGCAGATCGGTCAGCTTCTTGTCAATCTCGACCATGCGGTCGTTGCTAGCACCATTGCCCGCTGAAACGGACCCGCGGATCTCTTCGATCGCGCTCCAAATACGTGAGATTTCGATTGCGCTCATTTTCTTGTATGCTAGATTATTTTCTCGTCCGTGGCGCCGCAGACGCCTTACGTTCGTATACCATTGGTTTCGCCGAATATTTCAAAGGTTGCGTCCCTTCCCGTTCTAGCGTCAATCCATGTGCGGGCACGGGTGCTGTGACACTCGGAACCGATTGGGCTAGCTCCAAATGCGCAAGTTTCTCTTCTAGAATCGCCAAACGCTCGGTGACACGTTTGAGTTCAGAAACCAGATCCATGATATAAGAAAAATTGAAGTTCTTTATTATAGTTAGGTTTATAAATAATGCTCATCTGTGTGCGGTGCGTAACGTGCAACAAGGTATTAGCAGACAAATGGGATTGGTATCAGCAAGAAGTCTTGAAGCTACAAAAGAAAACGGAGGACGCCGATGCCAAGCCCCCGAAAGCGAGCAAAACCAAGAAGGGAGGCGCCGACCCTAGTCTCGAACAAAAGGGACTCAAGAACTTTGACAATTTGCGCACAGGTCCTATCATGGACAAGTTGGGCCTGACTCGTATTTGTTGCCGCCGTCATATGCTTACCACCGTCGATATGATGGAGATGATTTGATGCGCAAATTTCCTACCAATACCATAGGGAACTACGCATGGACTTTAAAGAGTACAAGCAACTGTATCAGCAATTGATGTCAGCGGAGGGACGCGCCGAGATTGGCGATGATACTCAACGCACTGCCGAAATAGAGAAAAAGATCAATACATTTTTGGACGTCTACCCCAAAACCCAACAACAAAAAGATGCACCCATCACACAGCTATCCATTCGCGAGATCTATCGGCGGTGCTTGCATGTAATGATCGATATTATCAATGACATCTCTCGGATTATGTCGGAACGCGATACTCTATCTAGTGCTGATTTCCGACGCCAACTATTCTATGCCGCTACAACTCCCGAGCGACGCCTGTATGTGGGCGTATGGATGGTCTTTATATCCTTCGTGCTCTACTTCATTGATGCGTCGACCTAACGCTCGCTTTCGCTCGCTATGCATCTTCTTCGTCTCATAGTAGAGGATCCATGCAAAACGAAGGGCTACTCCTTTTTGTACTTGCTGGTGGTATTTTATACTATCAACTATCGAAATCATCGGTCAAGGTCTTATTGTCCATCTTGCTCATGAGTATATTTACTGCCGCGGTGTTCTATTATGTCATGCGCACCACCAAAGAAACCCGCGCGACCGAACAAGCCGCAAATGCCCAAATGGAAAAGAGCTTGGAAGGCCGTCATGAAATTATGTCCCCGAACTATCCCGTGAAACGTGCCAACCCGAACGGAAAATTGCGGTACTTGCCAAAGAATGCGATCTTTATGGACATTGTGAAAGACTTGCGGTTTGTTCGGATCTTTGATAAAGCTCGGTATGGTGACTTGATTGTGCATCTAGATAAACTCCAAAAGGTCTATATGTATATTTTGGCGCGGCGGTATTCATGTGAGCAACACATTCCCGTCTTTGTAGATTTGCGCGACCAAGTTTCGGAGCTGTTGTACTCACTGTATGTAATCATTCCAGAGTCGTTGAAGCATACGTATGGACTCACGCCGTATAACACAATCGAGAAGAACATCACGGATTTCACAGCGGTCACGCGGCGTATGTTGGATATCTTGAAATCATTCTGCCGCGACGAAGGTGCCTATTACCCCGAACACCTCCCCCGCCCCTATGAACCCACCCGCCAAAACGTCATGCCGTGATTTTTTGTGATGTAGGTGTAGAGTTATGAAAAGTATGAAATTGTTTGGTAGTAAGTCGTTATCATCCACAGCAACCGCACCGTCATCACTATCAGCCGTCCCGATCAAACCCGAGAATATTAAAGCTGAACTTATGAATATATATGAAATCCTTAATGACAAGAACCCAGATCTTAAAACAGTGGTGGAACGGTTGAATCAAGCTAATATAGTATTGCATGATATAGTGAAAGGTACATCTGGCTCCACAACTGCTTCACTTCCATCTGTACCCGCATCATCACATACACCCCCTCTTACATCACCTTCATCTGGAATTGTATCTAAACCTGCACCCCCTCTTACATCACTTCCATCTACAGCTTCATCTACAGCTTCATCTAAACCTGAACCCCCTCTTACATCACTTCCATCTATAGCTTCATCTACAGCTTCATCTACACCTTCATCTAAACCTGAACCCCCTCTTACATCACCTTCATCTGCATCTGTACCATTCAAGAGTTTAATAATTGAAAGTCCGCTAACATTAATAAATTTATCAACAACACTTGCAGAATTAGCGAAAATAACAAAGATTGACGCTACCGATGTTGACGAAATTTTGAACATTGTGAAAAACGTAGAGGTCATTCTCAACACTAATTCTATCGAACAGGTTCAAGCAAAGGATCTAGGAACATATGTTGAAACCATATTGAGAATTAGAGACGTAATAAAAAACAAACAATTAAGAGAAGCATTTGTTTCCTTAGGTACACTCTTAACTAACAAATCAATACCACCACTACCAAAAACATCATTAGGCGGCAAATCTAAGAAGCGTGCCTCCAAGAAGCGCGGGGGGAGCTACAACTTGCCCGCCATGTATAATGCGGACGGCTTGATTTCCGCGGGCAATGATCCCGTGACCGCGGCTGGGGTTCACGTCGGAACCATGCTTAACACTCCAAGCCCCTTCTCCTCGGGAATGAACACCGACTTCAATGATTCCACTCGCACAATCCCCAAGACAATTCTCAACAACATTGTGCCCAAAGTGGGCTCGACCGAAGCGCCCAAAGTGGCCTCGACCCAAGCACAGTCAGGGGGCAAATCACGCAAACGCACTTAAGAGTTGACGGGCTTATTTTTCCAATTGTTTTCATCATGATGAGAAACGCTTGCAAGTCTTGGACCGATGAAGAACTCACGAACCTCGATCAAATGGTGCGCGACCGCTTTTCCATGAGGAGCATCGCAAAGACCCTCGCTCGTTCCGAGAACGCCGTTCGAAATGCGTTCCGTAACATTGTATTCCATCAGCTGCTCGACTATGATGCGGAAACCGTAGCGAAACAATATCACCTGACCATGCACGAGCTCTACAACGACATTGTGCATCCCAAGTATGCTCTGACTCCCGCCGACAACCGCACGACGCGCGCTTACTGGGCCGCACTGGCCACTTTCCTCACCGTTGGATGCGCATACTACGCACACCTGGTGTTTGACAATTGGTCGAAGATATAGAAATAAATTATCTGAACATGGTAGGGTTTTTCGATGACATATGCTGTGGAAACAATTCTTAATCCACGGTCATTCGTGTATGCATCGAATGCAGACGCACTCGTACTGCAAAGCATCACGCCTGAAACACGGCTCACATTCATCAATTCTAGTGTAGATGTTGGAAGTGTAACACCCAACTATAACTTATCCGCTAGCAACCAAAATTTCTTCATTCGCAAAGATGCCACCACCATTGCCGATTTTGGCATGAACTTTGGAGCGCCGCTCGTGTACGTCCCTGGAACTGTGCGAGCCCCGCACTTTGAAATCCCCTCAGCAGATGCAAACAAACGATCCATTATACTGAAAGACTTCAATCGGGTCAGCGATCATCAATTTGCGGGTTTTGGGTATTCAAACGGTCGCATCGAGTATCAATTGCCCAATAAACTTGGAGCACATGCCTTTTATGCAAGCGCAACTTCCGACGCTTCCCTCGAGTTGGTGCGAATCACGACCGATGGCCAAAGTTCGGCACAAGTGGGTATTGGAACCACTTACATCGCATCAAATGTCATGCTTCATGTAGCGGGTACCACCGTCGTCGACGGCAACCTCACCGTACAAGGTGCACTCCATTTCGATCGCACAGGAATTGTGCAACTAGACCCATCTACGAGCAAGATCGCATCCAGCAATCTCCCAAGCCGTTTATTATACCTTGATGAATCTACCAACAAAGTGGATCCAACATATCTCCCTCAAACATTCCAGTTTCAATACTTGCGTGGCCAAAAGAATGTGGGGATTGGCACGCGCGTTCCTCAGCAACGGTTCCATGTCCAAGGATCAGGAGCCTTCAGCGAACGCATAGGCATCGGAACGTTCTTCCCGACCGCTCGAATACATGCTCTTGAGCCCGATGCAGTCATTCCCACAATGATCTTGGAAAACAACGTCGGCGGCAGTGTATTAGAAACTCGTGTATCTTCAACTCCAGCTCTCACCGTTGTCGGAACCCATGTAGGGGTGGGCATCGGCACTTCCGTGGTCGCCCCACAAAACGCATTGGAGGTCATCGGCAATGCCCATCTCACAGGCACCGTAACTTGTAGCAACTTGACAGCACGGGGAAGCATTGCCCTTGCAAATCTGAACGTGGTAGATGGTCCTAATACATACATCGAACAGGCTCAATATACCTACGATGGCATCTCTCAACCTGCAATAGCATCGTATATTCCTTTCTTGTTTGATCGCGGTATTGGCACTAGCAACATCACCACAACCAACGGGGCACCCTACGTGCGTTTCAAAGATTGTGGCGCACGCATCGACGGTGAGTTCGTATTGTCATCGCAAATGTACGTCATTTCCGATGCACGTGTCAAGCATGACATCACTCCGCTCGAGGATCCGCTTGCGCGCTTAGAACGTCTTCGAGGTTACTCATACACTCTGGCTTCAGGCAAGAAACAAGTCGGTCTTTTGGCCCAAGAGGTCCTTGAAGTCCTCCCTCAAGCCGTTACTTCGATCAATGATTCTCCCACAGATGAAGGAGACCATTATGCTGTGTCATATGATTCGGTCGTGCCTTTGCTAGTGGAGGCAATCAGGGATCTTTCGAAGCAGCTCAAGGATATGAAAGCATCCGCCGCTCACACATTTATACGTACGTACAAGTAACAACAGCCGCTCTGGACCAATCGCATTCTTTTTGTCACCATATTTTTCGCACATAATTGTAGTACCCGCAAACCGCGATGTCAATGTTCTTTGCGGACGAGAATAACATTACGTTCGGGGTACAAGCGTCGAACGTGTATGAAGTTGCACAGTTTTCCTCTACTTTGGATGATGTTTTTGTGCGTATGTTTACCAATAATGGGGTCCTGTCGCCTGATAACCTAGAGACGGGCATTGCTATTGGCGCTAGCAATTATGACAAGTCGGGTACAAAAAAGAATAACTTGTATTTTGCACATATTGATCAATCCAGCAACCTTACGCGCATCTTCACCATGGAGGGCACTCGCATCGGTATCAATACCGACTCGCCGACGTCGACCCTCCATGTGGTTGGTGCGGATCCAAATGTGCTGCAAGTCATGACGAGCAATAATGCGCCAGGAGTGATGATGAATGCGGGTGGATTTGTGGGCATCAACACGACTCCCATCAATGGGCAAAATGTTACCATCAAGGGTTCTCTTTACGTCGATGAAGTCAAGTTGAGCGGTCTTGTGTCATCTTCCCTGTCGAATGTAGCGTATTTGGATGTTGGGGCGATCACCAATACCACAACCAACGGAAGCATTAACGTCTCTCAGAGCACTTTGAGCAACATTAACTCCGTGGATACGGCCAACCTTACTACCACGACCTCTTCAAATATCATCAATGTGAACGACAACACTCTTAGCAACATCAAGACGGTGTCGATTACAAACCTTACATCAGATGCTTCCAACATCAATGTGAGCACTCGCTCCCTGAGCAATGTTACGACCGTATCGGTTGTAAACCTAACTTCCGACAACTCGAACATCAACGTGAGCACACGTTCGTTGTCGAATATCACGACTGTGTCGGTCGTCAACTTCACATCGGATAACTCAAATATCAATGTGAGCACCCGCTCTCTCTCCAACATCACATCGACATTTACAGAGAACCTAAACTCTCATGGTTGCAATATCAATGTGAGCACCCGTTCTCTGAGCAATATTACGACCGCTTCTCTACAAAACTTGACTTCGGATGGATGCAACATCAATGTCAGCACACGCTCTCTCAGCAATATCTCAACTGTAAGCACAGCTGCGATTACATCCGATGGGGACAACATCGATATCTCTAAAAAGACTTTGAGCAACATCACAACGACGTTCACAGAGAACCTCAACTCTCATGGATGCAACATCAATGTCAGCACTCGCAGCCTTTCAAACATTACGACAACCTTTACCGAGAATTTGAACTCTCACGGATGCAACATCAATGTCAGCACTCGCAGCCTTTCAAACATCACGACCGTATCTCTGGTCAACTTGACTTCGGATGGATGCAACATTAACGTAAACCTCCGTAGCTTGTCCAACATCTCCACGACCTTCACAGAAAGCCTCAGCTCGGAGGGTCCCAATATTGACGTTAGCACTCGTTCGCTGAGCAACATCACCACCGTGTTTACGGAATCCCTCTCATCTCATGGATGCAACATCAACGTTTCATACAAGAGTTTGAGTAACATTAAGACCGCATCGATCGCGAGCCTAACGTCGGATACTCCCAACATTGATGTTTCCGCCAAGACGCTCTCTAACATTGCGACCACATTCACACAAGCGATCTCGGCCCACGGAGACAACATCACTGTGAGCGGCAAGACGCTATCCAACATCATGACAACGTATACACAAAACGTGAATGTGAGCAAAATCACCACAACGCACACCTCGGGCCTCATCGATATGGATCAGAAGTCTCTATCAAACCTCGATGGCGTGTATCTGAACAGTGGCGCTACCCTGTACACCAACTCCATTGATACTTACACTGGATCCAACATCTCGTTCAACGGGAACGACGTTGCGGGCATCAAAAACCTGACGGTTTCGGGAAGCATCAAAGTCCAAGGCGAGTTCTTTGTCATGGAAACGACCACTTGCAACACCAATCAGCTTATGATCGAGAACGATGGTACTGGCCCCGCTCTGGTGGTCAACCAGATTGGTGTGCAAGATATCATGCAAGTCCAAGATGACAGTAACATTGTATTCTTCATCAAAAACGGCGGTCAAGCAGCTTTCGGTAACTTCGGACACGTTTGGAGCGCTACTTCCAACGCGCATCCTCAAGCCCTCGTATACATTGAGAACCCCGCTGATTCCAACCAGTCTGCTCTGTACATCAAACAAAACGAGTACGATCATGACCTATTGACCATGGTTGGAGCGTCCAAGCGAGTTGTGGTGAATGCCTACGGAAACCTCGGTATTGGTACCGATGCCCCCGCTGTACCTCTCGCGATTCATGACCAGACGGCGATGTTGATCCCCGTGGGTACTTCCGCTCAGCGCCCTGGGAATGTTCAAGGTTATATCCGCTACAACACCACCCTGTCTTCGTTCGAAGGTTGTGGTGCCAACAGCACTTGGGGTACCCTTGGAGGAGTCAAAGACGTGGACGGCAATACGTATATCGAGGCCGAGCTTTTCGCTGGAGCGAACGATAACAACTTGCGCTTCGTGAACGATGGAACAGAAAGCATGCGTATCACTTCCGTTGGCAACGTGGGTATTGGAACCACTACACCTCTTAGCAAGACTCACATTGAAGGTGACACCCTCATCCGCAATGGTCGCCTTGTCAACCAGCGTGTGTCGGGGGCTCTCTATTCCGAACTGAAGACGGGTACCAATAACGTGGTTGAGTTGGGATTCTCCAACACGACGGCACGTCTACATGTGGGTGTGGAAGCCAATGCCACGTATGTGATGAATGAGACGGCCAACGATCTGAGGCTCGGAACAAGCAACGTTACTCAGATGTACATCAAGAGCGATGGCAACGTGGGTATTGGAACATCTACCCCTGCGACCAAGTTGGAAGTAGCTGGTACGGTCCGTGCGCCCACCCTCGAAGTGTCTACGATCTCATCGCTAGACGATGTCATCAACATGAGCCACAAGACGCTATCCAACATTAATTACCTGAAGGCCGACTTTGTGGAGCTCCCCAACCTGTCGATTGATATCATCACAAGCGCCAACTCCAATATCAATGTAAGCACTCGCTCTCTTTCCAATCTTACCACTGTCTTCACAGAGAACCTAAACTCTCATGGTTCCAACATCAACGTGAGCACTCGTTCTTTGTCAAACATCACCACCGTGAGCGTGGTAAACCTAACCTCGGATAACTGCAACATCAACGTAAGCACCAAGTCGCTCAGCAATGTTAGCTCTGTCAGTACCATAGCCATCACTTCGGATGGATCGAATATCAACATCAGCACACGCAGCCTTTCAAACATCACGACCACCTTCACAGAGAACCTGAATGCCCATGGTTGCAACATCAACGTGAGCACTCGTTCTCTCTCCAACATCACCACCGCCAGTGTCGTGAATTTGACTTCTGACAACTCCAACATCAATGTATCTACCCGCTCTCTCAGCAACCTTTCGGCGGTGAGCACGGTTGCAATCACATCCGATGGATCCAATATCAACGTGTCTACCCGTTCCTTGAGTAACCTGAGCGCTGTTAGCACGGTGGCAATCACATCCGATAACTCTAATATTGATGTGAGCACCCGTTCTCTGTCCAACATTACGACGACCTTCACAGAGAACCTATCTGCTCATGGCTCGAATATCAATGTATCCACAAAGAGCCTCAGCAACCTGTCTTCTATCAGTACCGTAGCGATTACATCGGACGGGTCCAACATCAACGTGAGCACACGCTCGCTATCCAACATCACGACCGTGTTTGCTGAATCTCTTTCCGCCCATGGATGCAACATAAATGTATCCACAAAGAGTCTCAGCAACCTTTCTTCCATCAGCACTGTTGCGATCACATCCGATGCATCCAATATCAATATCAGCACACGCACTCTTTCAAACATCACGACCACATTCACTGAGAATTTGAACTCACATGGTTGCAACATCAATGTGAGCACGCGCTCTCTCTCCAATATCACGACCATCTTTACGGATAACATCAGTGCTCATGGATCCAACATCAACATTTCCACCAAGTCGCTCAGCAACATCACCACCGTGAGCATGGAAAACATGACCGCGGAAGGATCCAACATCAATGTTAGCGGCAAGTCTCTAAGCAACATCACGACGGCATCGGTTGTCAATCTGACATCGGATAACTCCAACATCAATGTTAGCGGAAAATCGTTGAGCAATGTCGTGGCCGTCAGCTTGAGTAAGCTAACATCGGATGGATCCAATATCAACGTCAGCACACGTACTCTCAGCAACATCACCACGACCTTCACAGAGAACCTGTCTGCTCATGGTTGCAACATCAATGTATCCACAAAGAGTCTCAGCAACCTGTCTTCTATCAGCACAGTTGCGATCACATCCGATGCATCCAACATCAACGTAAGTACGCGTTCGCTATCCAACATCACTACCATCTTTGCGGAGAACCTGAACGCTCATGGATGCAACATCAATGTCTCTACAAGGAGCTTGAGCAACATCACAACTGCTTCCGTAGTGAACCTGACATCGGATAACTCCAATATCAATGTGTCAACCAAGTCACTGAGCAACTTGAGCGCTATCAGCACAGTCGCAATCACGTCCGATGGCTCAAACATCAACGTTTCAACGAAATCGCTATCCAATATCACGACGGCTTCGATTGCGAATTTGACATCGGATGGATGCAACATCAATGTGTCCACTCGCAGCCTGTCGAACATTTCCACCACCTTCACAGAGGCTCTTTCGGCTCATGGCTCGAACATCAACGTGAGCACACGTTCGCTGTCCAATATCACCACCGTCTTCACGGAGAACTTGAGCGCTCATGGCTCCAATATCAATGTTTCTGGCAAGTCTTTGAGTAACGTCATATCCGTGTCCGTGGTCAATTTGACATCCGATGCGTCAAACATCAACGTGTCTACTCGCAGCTTGTCAAACATCACAACGGTGTTCACGGAGTCGTTGTCCGCCCACGGATGCAACATCAATGTCAGCACTAAGAGCCTCAGCAACTTAAGTGCCATCAGCACGGTTGCGATCACATCCGACAACTCCAACATCAACGTCAGCACTCGCAGCCTTTCAAACATTACGACGACCTTCACAGAAAACCTGAATGCTCATGGATGCAACATCAACGTATCTACCAAGTCTTTGAGCAACTTGTCCTCCATCAGCACCGTTGCGCTCACTTCCGATGCCTCCAACATCAACGTGTCCACTCGTAGCTTGAGTAACATTACGACGATCAGCACCGTGAACCTGACATCCGACGGTTCCAACATCAATGTGTCCACACGCAGCTTGTCGAACATCACGACCACATTCACTGAGAACCTGAATTCTCACGGTTGCAACATCAACGTATCTGGCAAGTCTCTCAGCAATATCAAGAACGTATACACCAACACCGTGATCACGGACACGATTACAACGGTATCGCCTTTCATCAACTTCGGATCAAATACGCTCAGCAACGTGTATCGTCTATTTGCGGAGAACTTCAATGTATCTTCCATCGAATCTGAGAGGATTGTGGTCAGTTCCATCGACACCGCCGCTTTGGGTGAGAACATCGACATGAACGCGAACACTCTCAGCAATATCAAGACGACCTTCACGGAGTCTATCTCGGCTCATGGAAGCAACATCAATGTCTCGACCAAGTCATTGTCCAACCTCACAACCGTCTCGGTAGTGAACCTAACCTCTGACAACTCGAACATCAATGTTTCTACCAAGTCGCTGAGCAACCTCTCGTCGATCAGCACGGTGGCAATTACTTCGGATGCCTCCAACATCAATGTCAGCACCCGTTCACTGTCGAACATCACCACGGTGTTTGCTGAAAACCTGTCGGCTCACGGTTGCAACATCAACGTTTCTACCAAGTCTTTGAGCAACCTGTCTTCCATCAGCACTGTAGCGATCACTTCCGATGATTCCAACATCAATGTAAGCACTCGCTCCTTGTCAAACATCACGACCATTTTCACAGAGAAGTTGTCAGCTCATGGATGCAATATCAATGTATCTACAAAGAGCTTGAGCAACCTCTCCTCCATCAGCACGGTTGCCATCACATCGGATGATTCGAATATCAATGTGTCAACCAAGTCACTCAGCAACTTGAGCGCCATTAGCACCGTGGCGATCACATCCGATGGCTCCAACATCAATGTAAGCACCAAGTCTCTGAGCAACATTACCACGACATTCACAGAGAACTTGTCATCTCATGGATGCAACATCAACGTGAGCACCAGGTCTCTGAGCAATCTGAGCTCTATCAGCACTGTGGCTCTCACATCGGATGCCTCCAACATCAATGTGTCCACTCGTTCTTTGTCGAACATCACGACGACTTTCACGGAGAACCTGTCCTCTCACGGATGCAACATCAACGTGAGCACCAGATCTTTGAGCAATATTACAACCGTAAGCGTTGCCAAGATCACTTCCGATGATTCAAATATCAACGTGAGCGCTCGCACTTTGAGCAACCTCAGTGCCATCAGCACGGCAGCCATCACTTCGGATGCATCCAACATCAATGTATCTACCAAGTCGCTGTCCAACATTACCACAGTAAGCGCCGCCAACGTGACGCTCACCAAGCTGACCACCACTCATGCTGCTGGCTTCATTGATGTCGACTTCAAGTCTCTGTCCAATGTCAGCGACATCTTCATCAACGAACTAAGTGCGCTACACACCAACACCATTGATACCCGATCGGGTTCGAACATCAACTTCAGTGGTAATGATGTTACGGGCATCAACAACCTGACGGTTTCGGGTGACATCAAAGTACGTGGTGAATTCTTCGTAATGGAAACCACCACGTGCAACACCAACCAGATCCGCATCGAAAACGATGGTACAGGACCTGCTTTGGTCGTCAACCAGCTAGGATCTGAGCACATCACTCAATTCCAAGATGACAGCAATGTGGTGTTCTTCATCAAAGATGGTGGTCAGGCTGCTTTCGGTAACTTCGGCCTTTCCATCAATTCGAACATCCCTGATGCTCTCGTCTATATGGAGAATCCCTCAGGCTCCAACCAAGTGGGTCTGTGGGTTGAACAAAAGAACACGGCATTTGATATCCTACGCTTGCGTGGTGATGGCTGCAACATCTCCGTAACCCACGATGGCAAGATCGGTATCGGTCTCACTACTCCCACGGCTCGTATCCACACCGTTCACGGGGATAGCTCGACGACAGAGTTCCTACACTTCTCTACATCCAATGATGTCAACGCCTTGGTGGTGAATGCCGCGGGTCGCATTGGAGTAGGTACCAATGCCAGCTCGGACTACTCCATGTTTGCCAAGGGAGTCGTGCGCGCCGAGAACTTTGTTGTATCCCCTTATACGGGGGCAGGCGATGTGCCTCTCGTGACGGCATACGGTATGACCGCTACGGATGGCCGTGACTACCTGTTGTTCAACCAGATGGATCTGAGCAATGTGGATGTCGTCTTTGCCAACCAAGTGCGTGCTACCAACGATGGCACGGCATCCACTCCTGCCTACACCTTCTCGGACAACACCACGACGGGAGTATTCCAGCCTGCTCAAAACGAGATTGCGTTGACCACCAACAGCACGGAGCGCATGCGCGTCCTATCTGATGGCAATGTGGGTATTGGAACTACAATCCCCGCTACCAAGCTGGAGGTTGCGGGTACTGTCCGTGCTCCCAAGGTGGAGATCAACTACCTAGACACGGTCAATGCTTCAGGTATCATCGACGTCTCAAGCAAGACTCTCAGCAACATCACCACCGTCTCTGTGGCAAAACTGACATCCGATGACTCCAACATCAACGTGTCTACCCGCAGCTTGTCGAACATCACAACGACCTTCACAGAGTCTCTGTCGGCTCATGGATGCAATATCAATGTGAGCACAAAGAGCCTCAGCAACATTACGACCGTATCGGTTGCTAACTTGACATCTGATGCTTCCAACATCAATGTCTCTACCAAGAGCTTGAGCAACGTCTCATCGGTTAGCACAGTGGCCATCACTTCGGATGGATCCAACATCAACGTGTCCACCAAGTCTCTCAGCAACATCACTACCGCAAGCGTCGTCAATCTGACATCTGATAACTCAAACATCAACGTGTCTACGCGCTCGTTGTCGAACATCACGACCACCTTCACTGAGAACCTGTCGGCACATGGATGCAACATCAATGTATCTACGAAGTCGCTCAGCAACCTGTCTTCTATCAGCACCGTTGCGATCACATCAGATGCATCCAACATCAACGTGTCCACTCGCTCGCTATCCAACATCACGACCGCGAGCGTGGTCAATCTGACATCGGATAACTCAAACATCAACGTGTCTACACGCAGCTTGTCGAACATCACGACCACGTTCACCGAGAACCTGTCGGCTCATGGATGCAATATCAACGTATCTACCAAGTCGCTCAGCAACTTGTCATCCATCAGCACCGTTGCGATCACATCGGATGCTTCCAATATCAACGTCTCCACACGCTCGCTGTCGAACATTACCACGGTGTTTGCTGAAAACCTGTCGGCACACGGATGCAATATCAACGTATCCACAAAGAGCCTCAGCAACGTGTCTTCGATTAGCACCGTCGCCATCACCTCGGATGATTCAAACATCAATGTGAGCACCAAGTCTCTCAGTAACTTGTCTGCAGTGAGCACCATTGCCATAACATCGGATGGTTCCAATATCAATGTGAGCACCAAGTCTCTCAGCAACATTACGACGACCTTCACAGAGAATCTGTCCGCTCATGGTTGCAACATCAATGTCTCTACAAAGAGCCTCAGCAACTTGTCGTCGATCAGCACCGTCGCAATTACTTCGGATGCATCGAACATCAATGTGAGCACGCGTACATTGTCCAACATTACCACCGTCAGCTTGGTCAATTTGACATCGGATAACTCGAACATCAACGTGTCCACCCGCACGCTGTCCAACATTACCACTGTCTTCACCGACAACCTAAGCTCTCATGGTTGCAACATCAATGTGTCCACAAAGAGCTTGAGCAACTTGAGCTCAATCAGCACGGTTGCGATCACATCGGATGCCTCCAACATCAATGTGTCTACACGCTCACTGTCAAACATTACCACTGTGTTTGCTGAGAGCTTGTCTGCACATGGTTGCAACATCAATGTGTCTACCAAGAGCTTGAGCAACTTGAGCTCAATTAGCACGGTTGCGATCACATCGGATGCTTCCAATATCAACGTGTCTACGCGCTCGCTGTCGAACATTACCACGACATTCACGGAGAACCTGAATGCTCATGGTTGCAACATCAACGTATCCGCCAAGAGCCTTAGCAACATTTCCACCGTGAGCGTGGCCAACATCACATCCGACAATGTGAATATTGATGTATCTGGCAAGACGCTGAGCAACATCACCACGATGAGCGCGTCTACCGCGACCGTCACTAAGCTGACCACCGCACAGCCGTCTGCTTTCATCGATGTTGACAACAAGTCTTTGTCCAACCTGAGCAGTATCTATGTGAACACGGGAAGCACCGTCTACACCAACTCCATCGACACATACACAGGTGAGATCGTTACATTCAATGGCAACAATGTCACAGGAATCAGCAACCTGACAGTTTCAGGTGACATCAAGGTGCGCGGTGAGTTCTTCGTGATGGAAACCACCACGTGCAACACCAACCAGATCCGTATCGAGAACGACGGCACTGGACCTGCGTTGATCGTCAACCAAATGGGATCCGAGCACATCACGCAGTTCCAAGATGATGGAGATGTGGTCTTCTTCATCAAGGATGGTGGTCAAGCGGCCTTTGGTAGCTTCGGATCCAACATCAACACTTCGATCCCTACAGCCCAGGTGTTCATTGAGAATTTGCAGCCCAAGGATCAAGATGCTTTGACGATCAAGCAAAACCGTGCCAGCAAGAACATCTTGAAGATGGTTGGCACGGCCTCGAGTGATGTCGTGGTAAGCGCGACGGGTAAGATCGGTATGAACGTGGCCACCCCTTCAGCTCGCATCGACATTGCCCAGAGTGATTCGAACGTCACCATGTTCCACTATGCATCCCCTACGGTTACGGACGCCTTTGTCATCGACGGCTCGGGTCGCGTGGGTCTCGGAACTGCCCCTGTTGCAGCCTATGCGTTGACGACCGAAGGTATCATTGACACGGATACACTCCGTGTGACCAATGTCACGTCCGAGGGCCAGAACATCAACTTCAATATGAAGACACTGTCCAACATCTCTTGGATCCAGTCGGCCTTCTTCCAAGTCGGAGGACTCCAATCGTCCAACCTGAACTCGGAGAACATCGTGGTCGCTAGCATCGACACTTCCAATGTGGGCGGTGCCATTGATCTGAGCGCCAAGTCTCTGAGCAATGTTCAAAACGTGAACACAGAAGTCTTGGAGACGTCCGTCATCACAAGCACAGATCCTTCCATCAACGTATCTGGCAAGACGTTGAGCAATGTCAACGCTCTCAATGCGGTCACGGGAACGTTCTCTACCAGCATGAGCACACCATCCATCACGTCACCCACCGCCAACATTTCGTTCAACTGGCGTAACTTGTTGGAGGTTGACTCGCTCGTCGTACGTAGCAACATTTCCGTGTTGATGACGGGTACCAATACCTACTCCAACCTTCCCACGGATGTGGTGCGCACCAACGCTTACACGGGTCGCATCGGTGATGAGTTCTTGTCGAGCAACATCGTTCGCTTGGTGCCTGAAACGGGTCTGATCAACGAGAGCCTGTTGCCTCCTGTGGAGACCAACCGTAAGACATTGATGCACACCAAGGATCGCGTGGGTATCGGACTGAAGAATCCCCAGCAGAAACTGCACGTCCATGGTACGGCTTGTATCACTTCGGGTCGTCTAGGCATTGGATCTACGAACCCCATCGGAATCTTGCACGTGGTTGATACCAATGGTGCAAGCCCCACGGTGCACATCGAACAGAAGGGGTCCTCGGATATCTTCCGCTTGGTCGGAAGCAACCAACGGCCCATCATGTATGTCAATGCCAACAATGTGGTGGGTATCAACACCTCCGCTCCTTCTGCTCCCTATGCATTGGACGTCAATGGTCTCATCAATGCTACGGGCATCCGCGTGAATAGCCTGGATTCGGCATCGGGTACGATTAACTGCGAGGTCAACTCCCTCAGCAACGTGCTCAACCTAAACGTGGTGAATGCACGCGTGTCGGGAACTCTGACGACCGATGGCAACTTTACGACGTCCAACATGAGCGTGCAAGGCATGTCCGTGAATACTCTGAACGTCAATTCGGGATCCCTCATCGAGTCATATGCTCCGATGTACATCTCTGGTTACAGCACAAACTTGTACACTGTGCCCGAGGTGATGTTCGGTAACTCGAGCAACGCAACTCGTATCAGCTTGCGCGTCAATGACAACGTCATTGCAAAGGCCTACCTAAGCTTGTCCGATAGGCGTATCAAAAAGGATATTGTTGAGACCAAGCCGAGTGATGATCTCCAAAAGATCTTGGCTACACCTGTGTATACTTTCAACATGGTGGACCCCACGATGCAAGAGACGCGCCTAGCAGGTTTCATTGCTCAAGAGGTAGAGCAAACCATTCCTTCGGCAGTGCGCACCACGTTCGGCGCGATCCCCAACGTGATGGCCGCACCAGAGCGTGTACGTGAGAACGGACACCTCATCCAGCTATCGAACCACCCTATGCAAGTAGGAGACTACGTGAAATTCCTTGTCGATGACACCGAATTCTCGTCGATCGTGACGCATACAACTCTGACCACGTTCCGTATCAAGACTCCCATCCGTGCGGATGCGGAAAGCATCTACATCTATGGTAAGTATGTAGCGGATCTGAAGATGGTGGACAACGATCAGCTGCTGCCGATTGTGTTCAATGCGGTCAAAGACCTGCATAAGTCTATGAGCAAGAACCAAGCACTGATGCAATCGATCCTCACGCGCTTGTCTGCAATCGAAAACGCGCTGATCTAATAACAGCGTATTCTTACGACCAAATCGCACTTCTTTTTTCCTGCCCAACAAATAGGGTTTTTACACAATAGAGTCATGTCAATCCAGATTGGTTTACAGACGATTGATTTCAACATGACCACGACGAAGGAAAGGATATCGTTGAGATCGACTGTGAACTCCAATTTGATCCACCTTGATTCTCCTTTGAATGTGGTCTACATGTCAATGAACGATTTTGTGCTCGGAAAATCAAATACAACGTTTCGTGTCGACGTGGGACCCGATCAGCTTTTGTCTTTATCCACCACACAACATATTCTATATAGCGACACCAGCATATCCAAAGGACTTTCCGTGAGTTCGAACCTTAACGTAACAGCCAGCGCCTTCATCGGAAATCGTGTGCAAACACCAACGGTCTTGACATCGAACGTTTCTATCAGTTGTAGCGATGCACCCACATCGACCATTCCATTCGTACGCGCTTCGCTGCGCAATGCTCAAGAAGCGTTTGCGATACTGCCGAATGGAACGACGCGAATGTTGGGGAATTTGGGAATCGGCACGGCTACACCACAACAAGCACTTCATGTGCAAGGTATGATCCTTGCCTCTAGCAACATCGATGTCAGGGGAGTATATACACCCCGCATCAATGGCACGGGATTGAATAGCAACTTAGAAATCTTGGGTACAAACGTAGTGGTAAGGGGCAACTTTGCCATTCAAGGCGGTACGTTCTCTTTCGATGATGACTTGACGCTACAAAACTTGCGTGCCAAAGCTGGAATTTTCGGAGAACGCATCTCTTTGACCAACAGCAATCTTGAAGTAGACCCCGCATTTTCCTTAAATTACACGGGAGACATGGCCGATCGGTATTGGTACTTGGACATTCAAGATATCACGCTTTCAAACTATACCATAACAGAAACCTTGGATGAGAACAACAATCCCGTGACATTGTCAAATCTCACTTTGTCCAATATAACACAATCAAACTATGTTGACACGGCTAGCAATCTTTATCAGCTGGTCAATATCAACTTTGCTTTCCCTGATGTGGATAACGCTCCTACGCTATCGAATGTGTCGGCTCTTTCGATCGACACGTTTGGACGCGTGGGATTGGGAACGAGTGAAGCACAATCCTTGTTGCACCTGAAATATCGTGAATTCAACATGGCATGCAATATTTTAGAAGTAAACGGTCGCAACGATAAAGTTACTGTGATCGATCGTTATGGACAGATCGGTATTGGTACAGACTTTGCTAGACATTGCTTGCACATTGATCCACCCGTCGTACAGAACAACCATCCACTCGTGGGTCTTTATGGTGTGAATGCGCCGTTCTTAGCTGCGTATTCGAACCATGCCGAAGTTTTGCATTTGGCTCAGAATGGTGCTTTGTCTATCAATAAGGCGGTTCACGATGATTACTATTATTTGGATGTAGACGGTCCATCTCGTTTGCAAATTCTAGAACCTCAATATATTCGAGCCAATCCTATATCGTGTAATATTGATTTCCAGGCATCACAACTGAGCAACATCGAAATTCTGAATGCCAGTAACGCATATGTGAATCGACTCCAAACTCACGTTGTTGACACGAACTACATTTATGGCAGCAACTTGTCCGTGGTGGGATTTAAGTGCTTTAGTTGGGAAAACATCTTCAGCATTTCCCTATCCAATTTCTGGCTTTCTGGCCAAGGCATGTTGATGTCGCCTACAAGCAATGACATACAGACCAATCATATTTCGGAGGGCAAGCTGAAGATCATGGTGAATCCTGCAGATGATCCTCTTGATGTCTCTCGAGGTATCAGTGTTACAGGTCCCACCAACACCAGTATTCGCGTTCATTCACTTTCTAATATAGCATACTTTGAATTGACACAAGGGGAACTTGCAGATGCCAATACAGGTATCATTTCGTATAATGGAGATACCATGTCGATTGGTCACGCAGATTACGACTTCCAACAGCTTATTATTGGCAAGAGCGTATCAGGTGGATCGGTCAAGCTCGTTCAAGATATTCTAGCACAAGGAGGAGCTTTGGGTATCAAGCTCGGTGAGGGCGTAGTTCCCACACAACCTTTGGATGTGAAGGGCAATGTGCTGGTCAAGAATGATACAGCACCCGTGTTCTTTGTCAACACTACCACTAGCAAAGTTAGCATTGGTACTACCACGCCTTTGATTGATTATATCTTGCATGCGGAAGGTGGCTTCTTCGCGCAAGGTACATCGCGCATCAATTCAGACTTCTCTGTGGGTGGCCGCGTTGGTATCGGAACCACCATTGCGAATGAATTCACTACCATTGTTGCTCCGAACTCGTTTACAGGTAACAACGCCGTTCGTGTTGTCAATCAAAGCTCCGCCAATGCGTTCCATGTTCTAAACAACAATAACTCCGCGATGCTGATCAATTCTGCGGGACGCATTGGTATTGCAACAACGTCTCCACAGTTTACTCTCCACGTTAATGGAGATCTCAACTTCGATGGGTCTCTGTATGAGAAAGGATCCAAGTACATTAGCAGTCAATGGACATCTCTTAGCAATCAGGACTTGTTCTTTACAAGCAATGTTGGAATTGGTACCACGATTCCTAACAATCGCTTGCATGTTCAAGGCACCTCCTACTTCAGTGGATTGTCTACATTTGGTAGCAACATCACATCGGATGGCACAATGTACGCCAAGGGAAGTTTCGTTTCCACATCAGATCGTAATGTCAAGACAAACTTGAATCCTATTACAGACGCCATGTCAAAGATCCAAAAATTAACAGGTTACACATACGATCGTACGGATACCCAGCGCCATGAAGCGGGTCTCGTTGCCCAAGAGGTCATTCAAGTGCTTCCCGAAGTGGTTTCGAAAGACGATCGTGACATGTATACGATTGCTTATGGCAATATGGCAGGCCTCTTTGTAGAAGCCTTCAAAGAAATGAAGCAAGAAATTGCCGCCTTGAGAGCAGAGTTGCAAACACTCAAAGCGGTTCGCGCTCATAAATGAGAAGATATGCAAATGTGTTCTGGCTGCAAAATGCATGGATGTCCCCAACTTCGGATACATCGATATCATCGTAGTGAATCCACTTGTTTTTAATGTTAGCAACGCACGTGTAGTGTCCATTGTTCATCGATCCATGATGTAACCCGACCGAACGCAACGCAAACCGTGTCGTCCCACTCGTGATACCTCGAATTGCGCTCTCTTTGTGAAAGGTGAGCTCCCTGGGAATGTCTACAGGTATCTTGACTTTTTTGGCGGTGACACCGTCTACGGCAAACCTCTTCAATGTAATTGCGAGCACGTTGGGAAACTGCCATACGCGCACAGTTTTTTCAGCGGGTCGCACTTGTTTGCATTGATCGCACGTCCATTCTCGAAGTACTTCGACTCCAAAGTATTTTTTGATGCCGTTTGTAATACATGCGTCGCCGTTCGCTACATCAATATTCATGACCATGAATGGTTCAAAATTATGAAAGCACTTTTTGCATTCAAAACATTGTACTTGATGGACTTGGAGTCCTTCCATCATGGCATCATAGCTATGAAAGCCGCGCGGATGGTAAGCTTTCCATGCTTTTATGGCCATTTTATGAAGGATCTCCATGGCATTTTTTGCTGCCCCACGACAATGCGCTCGGTCTTCAATAGACACACCGAACGTTTTGTCTTCCCACGATAAACGATCGATGACACGTAGAAATACTTCACATAGGTCGTGTTGCTCTCCACGTTCGAGATCAAACACTTTCAAAACTGCGGATACGAACCGTTGAGGTATCAACGATTGCTTTTGGATCCACATGAGATGTAAAACATGCTGAAGCTCTTTTGTGAAAGCCCCCGCATGTGCGTCACGGCCAAGTAGCCATTCTCGGAGGCAATTCACATGTCCAATACACTGTACAAGGGTGTTAATATAACAAGTATTGTTCAAATTGGCTAAGCCGTGCATCTATCCACTATTGCAATTCTGGCCTTAAGTACTCGATAATGGTCGCGGCTTTCTTTGCACCAATCATAGGAAGAGCCGAGAGCTCTTTGACTGCTGTAGCTTTGGTTTCATACTGGCCCATACGAGTCATGAGGGCCGATAGGGTTGGGAACTGGCCCATAATGCTGTCTGCCACCTTATAAGATACGTTGGGAATCTGACACAATTGTAACTTATAACACGTCTTGGCATCAATATTATGAATCTTTCGTGCTTTTGCTTTACATGAGTTCACATATTCAGTTTCTTCCCCACCGACCATCTTGGCTGGATTCTCCTTGCACTTGGTAGCTACGTGACGGATCCATGCGGCGGTTTCACCGAGATTACGAGTGAACACCACGTGTATCCCGTCGCGATACATCGTATGCGTATAGATTCCTGTGTACACACTTTGTTTGAGTCCATAGGCATCTTGTGGCATCAACATACCTCCCTCGATGATGTAGGTGATACATTTTGCGGGATACGTTGCCAGGAGCCGATGCTTTTGTTCCTTGTAGCGACCATCTCGAATGGATGCTGCCAGGTCCGATAGCGTTTTACGCTCAAATACGAGTCGGATTCCATTTTCTTCATCCAAGATTTGTACGTCCCCTAAATCGAGAGTTTCAATCACAAAATCGAATGCAGAGTCGAACTGCTGCACGAGAGCAGACTCTCGCGTGTCTATTTTCACTTGAAGTACCATAGACATACGTAGTGGGAAATCTTTATACCCAAAAAAATTTGACGCATACATGTTGCGGTATTTTCAATGATGTACAAAACAAAGCTAAAGAGAGGAGAAGATGCGTGTGTCGTCATGCTGAAGCAAGCACCGCATCATGCGTTCCTTGCCTTGGTTATTGAAGAAGAGGGAAGCATCAGCAAGTGTGTGATTGGACAGTTGGAAGAAGATACAGGTTACTATCAGATGAAATATATTGATGATGAATGGATTTATGATGTTATCACGGGTGTGATTGATTGGAATAGTGATGAAATGTGGACATCAAATAGATACACAGCTCGTGGTATGATATGCGGGCATATGATACCCTTTGAACATTAATGACACATAGGCAGCTCTTTTGTAGCTTAAGGACCACAGTGTAGCTACAACTTGAACGTTAGAGTTTTTAAAATAGAAATTCTTGAGATACCTATACACCCTATGATACTTTGTAGCACACCCCGTGTTTTCAGCCGCTAAATGTAGCTACATCGCGTCTTTAAGTGGACTATATTCCTAGTTAAGGACCACAGTGTAGCTACAACTTGAATCATAGATAGATAT
>JACCDP010555842.1_pt1 | contig 38248 bp, 33 predicted proteins | sample 7445841 | NCBI WGS metagenome assembly JACCDP01 (sample SAMN15323441, study PRJNA562643) | freshwater metagenome | isolation source: river surface water | place: USA:Blue River Watershed | collected 2017-08-17 | reverse complement strand
GCTAACGGTTTCGGGCTTGGCGAAGGTGGCGATTTTCAGCACAAAGGTTGATGCGAAGAACCAAACTTTGATTACCCGCAAATGTATCTGCGGAGTACAGAACCGCCACTTTTGCCAAACCCGTGTTATATGACGTTTTTCTTTCCATTCCGTCTGTTAATTGAAAATGTCAAAAAATCTCCAATACACAAATAGTCCAATTAGTATAATGTAAATAAGATTATTTAAGGTAAATATCCACTTGGCAAGTAAACTCCAACTTTTTTCGTTTATTAGTCTGTAGTTAATCAAAGAAAAAGGTAGTATAAGCAGTAGCAGTAGAAATGGAATGTATGAGGTTAAACTAATAAAAATATTTGTTGGATCTTTGTATGGTGCTGGAAAGTAGAAAACATTAACAGGTCCGCTTAACACATACATATAATAGAACAAAATTAGACCAATTGGAAACAGCAATATTTGAACATAAGAATACTTTTTACTTTCCCTTCTTCTGAAATACTGAATTAGAAAGAATATTGAAGTCAATAAAAAAAATCCAGCAGAAGCAACTATAAATACTCCAATTAAAATGCTGTCTTTTGGTGTTTTGAAATTGCGTAATTTTTCAAATTCAGGGTTATTCGGAAATAGCGTTTCTATCGCAATAATATGGTCGCCTTTTTTTAACTCTTCACTTAGCTTGAATTGAACAGTTTTCTCATAGTCGTGATAAAAATACAAGTTCACCGTCCCATTATTTAAGTCCCAAATAGAAGAAAGCAAAGTTCCATCTCCAATTTTTGTTCTACAAACGTGCATAGTATCTAACAAGGCGGTGCAGTACTCAAGTGTAGTGTCAATACTTTTCTTTATAAATGCTACTCCGTTTCGATATCTGTCAAGTTTATTTGCATTTGGTTCTGGAGTTATGGAAGGGCAAAAGTTTGCTATGACGTATGTCGGTTCGTTGCCAATTGTCAATTTGTAAGGCTCTACAATTAAATATTTACCGGATTTGTCAACGTAAATAAAAACATCTTCTATAAAGTAGCTGTGGTCATATTTGCTGATATATTCTTGGACTTCTTCTACTGATTTGCAAGTGTGTAAAATGTCTTTCAAATATTTGGTCGGGTTAGATATAGTTTTTCTGTTTGCAAAGCTTTCTTGTTTTGGATGGTAAGAGACAAGTCTTTCAAATGTGAGACCCGTTTCATTCATTCCTGATTGCGGGGCATATCCGTTTTCTCCGTCAAATCTTGCTCCTGTAAATGCTGCACCGTATTTACCACTTGTTGCGTTTTCAAACCAAATATGAGGTGTTTTAAACCAAGCATCGTGGTTACTTCCGAAAAATGTTCTATTGCCAATTGTGATTTTATATCCACTGCAAGCAATACTGTCTTGTATAATACCAAAAATTAAAATTGTCAATAAAATAAGTCTCACAAATTGCGTTTTATTTATTCTGACTATCATAATTTGTCTAACGCGTCATTAGATTTTTAATTGTTCGATTTATGGTTGCAGTGTGGTCCAAAAATGGCATATAACGTTTGGCAGCTACCCGAAGGGCGGGACTTTTACCACAAAACTTGATTTGAAAAACTAATGTTTGATTAATCACAAAACTGTCTTTGGAACACGAAACCCCGCCTTTTGGGTAGCTGCTGTTAGCACTAGTTAGCATTTTCATTTCCTGTCAATAAATTAGTTTCATTTTCTTTAGAATTCAAACTATTTTTTCTGTAAAACATACTTCCCATCGACAAGTTTATAATCAGAATAAATTGATGGCTCAAAATAATTTTGAACTCTTATTTCTCCCATGTCTGAAAAAACTATCTTATTCTTGATTAAAACTGGTGGTGCAGGAGGTTCATCTGCTGCTGGTATAAATGATTCAATATCGATTCTGCACATTATTGTCATAGCATCAATATCTATAATTATCAGTTCTCTGCCATATCTTGATCCAAATGAATATTCGTATTCTAGCAAAAGTTCAGGCTTTCCAGTACCATTTAGCTGGCGGGAATCTACTCGTGCTGAATCTTTATTGTCCAGTCGACTGTATGTGAAGCAATCTGCCGCCCAGTATTTTACTAATAGAGAATCGCTGTTCGATACAACGTAATATGAACTTTTTTGTTTTAAACAACTACTTAATCTTATTACCCTTACACCTAAATTGTCTTCCTCAGCAAGTATTTTCACCTGTGTCGAATCATTCTGTCCAAAAACAATATTGGAAAATGATACTAGGAAAGCTACTATTAAAGTTATTTTATTTGTTTTCATAATTAGTGCTAACTCTCTTATACACGCTACAAACCTACCCAAAGTCATCCAATTCAGATGAATAAGCGAAGGTTTATTTCGCTTAGCTAAAACTAATAAAAAAACATGATGAAATAAAAAGAATTATGCTTTTTGTATTACTACTATGGTATTATTGAATTAAATTTTAAAATCCTAGATTCTCAAAAACCACTTTTTCACCATATCAATCTCCCCAAAAAAAATTAAATGCTTACTTTTAGCCATGGCATTTTTTAACGAAGATTTTTTGAATTTCTTTATCGAGTTGGCGCCCAACAACCACAAAGACTGGTTTGATTTGAATCGTAAGCGCTACGAGGAAAGCATCAAGAAACCGTTTTATGCCTTTACCCAACATTTGATTGATCGCATCGCGCAATCGGATGCTTCGTTTAAAGATTTATTGGCAAAAGATTGTGTTTTTCGAATCAATCGTGACATTCGTTTTTCCAAAGATAAATCACCCTACAAATTGCAGTATTCGGCAGTAATTGCGCCGAATGGCAAGAAAAGTAAGGCTGTCAATGGCATTTATTTTGAATTTGGTCCGGAACACCTGCGGGTTTATGGAGGAATTTACGAAATCGAAAAAGAGGATTTGGAGTTGATGCGAGAAGGAATTGCCAATAACCTTGAAGAATTTCAAAAAATCTATAACTCCAACCAATTCAAGTCTCATTTTGGGAAAATCTTAGGAGAAAAGAATAAAATCATTCCGGCTCATTTGCGAGATGCTGCTTCGAAAGAACCACTGATTTATAACAAACAATGGTATTTCTTTGAAGAGTTTTCTCCTGAAACCATTTTAAACCCAGACCTCGATCAAATCGTTATAGCATGCTTTGAAGCAGGTCGACCAATGGAACATTTTTTTAATCAATTTATAAAACGCTCATGACTAAATTAATTTTACCGATTTTCATTTTCGCTTCCTTTTTAACTTTTGGACAGAAAAAAGAGTTGACCTTGAAAGAATCCGTCTTAAAACAGCGATCTCTCTCACCGGACCGCATTAATAATTTTCTTTGGATTCCCAATACCGATTTCTATTCTACATGCTCAGCCGACTGGAAAACACTACTAAAATATGCTGTTGCCAATGACAAAGAATTGGAAGTGGCCAAAATTGACGACATAAACATCGGATTGAAAACAACTTACGGTAATTTCTTCGGAATGTCCTGGCTTAATGAAAATGAAATTTTGTTAAACGATGGTCAAACGATGGCGAAATGGAATGTTTCAACGAAATCGGGTTCTGTTTTGAAAAAATCTCTGGAGAATGCTGCTAATCAAAGTTACCATTCCAAGTCAAATCAATTGGCTTATACGATTGATAATAATTTGTTTGTGGATGGAAAAGCAGTGACAAAAAATACAGATAAAAACATTGTTTCTGGTCAATCAATCGCTCGCAATGAATTCGGAATTTCCGGAGGTATTTTCTGGTCTGAATCAGGAAATATCTTGGCGTTTTATCAAAAAAATGAAACGAACGTTCACAACTATCCATTATTAGACGTCAATGCGACACCAGGTGAATTAGTTTCCATCAAATACCCGATGGCAGGTCAGAAATCCGAGGAACCACGTGTCGGAATATACAACGTTAAATCAAAAAAATGTGTTTACATCAGTCCACGTGGTGCGAAAGATGACTATTTCACAAACTTGACTTTCACGCCGGATGAAAAGAACATTGTTGTTGCTGAGGTTAATCGCGATCAAAATCATATGTGGTTGAATGTTTACGACGCAAAATCAGGAAAATTCGTCAAAACGCTTTTCGAAGAAACAAATGAGAAATGGATTGAACCAGAACATCCAGCCTATTTTTATTCCAATTCTAACGACTTCATTTGGATTTCTGAGCGAGATGGTTTCAACAATTTGTACCTCTACGATTTCAGCGGAAAATTGATTAAACAACTCACGGAAAACAAATTTGTGGTGAAAGACATTTTGGAAACGAGTCCGGATAAAAAGTTCGTGTATTACTCCGCAACTGGGCCTAATCCAACAAACACCTTGGTTTACCGTGTTGACTTGCAAGGTAACAATGAGCTGATAACTAGAGAAGACGGAACACATGCCTTTTCACTTTCATCGAATGGAGCTTATTATTGTGATTCGTATTCGAGTACAACCGTTCCGCACAAGTCAATGATTTGGACGAGTAATGGCAAAATGGCCAAATTACTTATATCATCAAAAGAAAAATTGGATGAATACAACGTCGGAACAACAGAAATCGGAACGTTAAAAGGAAAAGACGGTTCGGATTTGTATTATCGATTCATCAAACCAAGCAATTTTGATCCAACAAAAAAATACCCCGTTTTAGTTTACGTTTATGGTGGACCTCACGCACAAATGGTAACTAATTCGTGGTTGGCAGGTGCAAACCTTTGGATGCATTGGATGGCAAATCAGGGATATTTGGTGTTTACCTTGGATAATCGCGGTTCAGGAGAACGTGGATTTGCTTTTGAATCTCAAATCCACCGCCATTTGGGAGATGTGGAAATGGAAGATCAATTATCAGGAGTAGAATTTTTGAAATCACTTACTTATGTTGATGGAAACAGATTAGCGGTTCACGGTTGGTCATTTGGTGGTTTCATGACGACTTCCTTGATGCTTCGTCAACCGGGAACATTTAAAGTCGGCGTTGCAGGCGGACCAGTTACGGATTGGAAATACTACGAAATCATGTATGGAGAGCGCTACATGGATCGTCCGGAACAAAATAAGGAAGGGTATGAGAAAGCTTCTCTTCTAAATCACGCGCAAAATCTGAAAGGAGACTTGCTGTTGATTCACGGAACAATTGATGATGTTGTGGTCATGCAGCATAATTATGCATTGGTCAAGAAATTTGTTGAATTAGGAATACAAATGGATTTCTTCCCTTATCCGATGCACAAACACAATGTAATTGGCAAAGACAGAGCACATTTGATGGAGAAAGTGCTGAATTACGTAATTGAGAATAATAGGTAATGTCCCGCGTTTTTTATTCTTAATTTTGTTAAAATAATTCATATGAAATTCGACATTGCGGTTATAGGTGGAGGTATAGTAGGAGCGGCAACGTTCTACAAACTTCAAAAGAAAAACCCCAATTTAAAAATTGCTCTTTTTGAAAAGGAAAATCTGTTAGCAGATCATCAAACTGGACATAATTCAGGTGTAATTCATTCAGGACTTTATTATAAACCTGGTTCACTTAAGGCAAAGAATTGCATTGAAGGTCGCCACGAGCTTGTTGCTTTTGCAAAAGAATATGGAATTGCGCATGATGTTTGCGGAAAAGTTGTTGTTGCAACTGATCCAAGTGAATTACCGAATTTGGAAAAGGTTTTTAATACGGGGTTGCAAAATAAAATTGAAGGTATTGAGCGTATTAATGCAGATCAGGTTAAAGAAATAGAACCATTCGTTGAGTCAATAGGAGGCATATGGGTTCCTGTAACTGGAATAATCGATTTCAGGGGAGCGACTGCTAAAATGGTAGAGTTGGCATTAGCCATTCAGCCAGAAAGTAAATTGTATTTGGGGCATGAAGTAACGGCGATTGAAAAAGGTGAACTTTCATCAACAATCGTTACATCCAAAGGTAACTTTGAATCTGAATATTTAGTATTTTGTGCAGGACTCCAGGCGGATCGAATGGCAAAAAAAGATGGAGTCAATCTTAAAGAAAAAGTCGTTGGTTTTAGAGGCGATTATTACGAATTAACGGAGCAAGCAAAACATAAAGTGAAGAATTTAATTTACCCTGTTCCAAATCCAGATTTCCCGTTTTTAGGAGTTCATTTTACAAGAATGACAGATGGGGAAATTGAATGCGGTCCAAATGCTGTATTCACGTTCAAACGCGAAGGATACGGTAAAACAGATTTTTCATTGCGCGATACGATTGATGCATTAACTTACGGAGGAACATGGAAGTTATTCTTCAATAATATGTCTTTCGGAATCAATGAATATAGAAGGGCTTTTTCTAAGAAATTGTTTTTGAAAACGCTTCAACGAATGATTCCATCGCTCACAATGGATGACATACATCCTGGTAGGGCAGGAGTAAGGGCACTTTTATTAGCGCAAGATGGAGATACGAGAGACGATTTTAGGATTGAATACCACGGCAAGTCTATTCATGTTTTGAATGCTCCTTCGCCAGCAGCTACTGCTTCTTTAGCTATTGGAAATTACATTGCGGAAGAGGCAGAAAAGCACTTTTCGTTAAAGTAAATGAGGGTTATTCTTTTACTATTTGGTATAACTGTATATTCCTGTCAAAATTCCAACTACAAAATGGAAGTCCGTTTGGTAAAACAAGAAAAGATAAAAGTTCCCGCCGTATCTGGGTTGGAGGTTTATGGTGACAAATTATTCATGGTTTCCGATAATACAGAAGGTCTTTCAATTTGTGATTTTTCCGGAAATTTACTCGAGACAATTTCGCTTGAAAAAGATGGATTACCAACTCAAATTGTAGAAAAAAAACATAAGTCCGATTACGAGGCCTGTACTGTTTTATCCAAAGAAAATATTGATTATTTGCTCCTTGTCGGTTCAGGTTCAAAGAAAGAAAACAGGGATAAGGCGAAATTGATAGATTTGAATTATGGTTTTGGTATTAAAAATTACGATTTGCAAGAATTTTATTCTTTGTTGCGTTCGGAATTTGAAATTGATTTAGAAGATTTCAATATAGAGGCCTTGGCATACTTTGACAATAAAATCTATTTTTTCAATCGAGGAACTAATGAAATTTTTGCTTTGAAAAAATCATCATTTTTTGATTTTTTAAATGGTGAGAAAGATAAAGTTAAGTTAAAGAGATATAAAATGCATCTCGATCCGATTAATGAAGTGTTTGCAGGAGTATCAGGGGCTACCATAACTCCTGATGGAATTGTGATTATTACCGCAAGTGCCGAAAGAACTGGTGATTGGTATAACGACGGAGAAGTTGTTGGAAGTTCAATTGGATGGTTTCACTTATCTGAAATACAATCAAATTTTAAAGTAAAAAACCAAGTTTTAAAGGATGGAGATTTTGTTCTAAAATCAAAAATTGAATCAGTTGCAATACATTCAATCGATCATAACAAAGCGAAGTTATTTCTTGTTTCGGACAATGACGGCACAGAATCGGAACTTTTTTATATCGAGTTACTTATTAATTAAATATCTACTTTTTGTATTATAATATTTTACTTACTTTTACAATGATTTTATTGTATCAGAAATTAATTTAATGCGCTATTTTCTATTCTTTTTATTATCGCTAGGTCTAAGTAATTCTTATTGTCAATATTCCGAATATAATAAATGGTCGGTTGATTTATCAATTGGAGGAACTAATGCCGTTGAACCATACTCGCCCGGATATTGGTCAAATACTGTTGATCTTGTTCATACGAGTGGTGGAGTTCGATATATGTTTAATAATAAGTTTGGATTGAAGTTAGATGGAGGGTATGATTTAATCTCGAATGATAACTTTGGAAAAAATGGAAATAGTTTACCATTTAAAACAAATTATTTTCGGACATCAATTCAGGGTGTCTTAGATATAGGAAGAATTTTTACGTTTGAAAATTTCACCGATCGATGGAGCCTTCTATTTCATACAGGTGGTGGAATGTCGCTTACTTCGAGTAAAGTGAATCCAGAGACCGATAGAATGGTGAATTTTATGTTTGGCTTTACTCCTCAATATAAACTTAATGACAGAATTGCTTTGAATGTGGATGCTTCTTTTATTTGGCACATTTATCAGCAATACACCTTCGACATGTATAATAGTGTTTATAATCGAGGTTTTGATGGTTTTCTTGCAAATGCAACAATTGGAGTTAATATATACTTAGGTAAGAAAAAGCAACACTGTGATTGGGCGTATACTCCTTGTTTTCCTGATATGTCCTATTTAGAAGTTGAAAACAAAAAGAAAGATAGTGTTATAAATAATTTAAAATTGGATTTAACTGATTCTGATGGGGATGGGGTAATAAATTATTCTGATGATGAAAAGGACACCCCTTTAGGAAATAAGGTAAACTGCCGTGGAGTGAGTCTTAAAAATATTGATTCCGATGGAGATGGTGTTTATGATTTAATTGATGAATGTATTGATATTCCCGGTAAACCTGAGTTTGCGGGATGTCCAGAAGAATTGATTGCGAAAATAAAAGATACAACAAACACCAACCAAACCAATAATGGAAAAGTCAACGACACTAATTCCGGTAAAGGAAATGACAACAATGTTGGCAAAGGTAACGACACTAATTCCGGCAAAGGAAATGATAACAACGTAGGTAAAGTCAACGACACTGATTCCGGCAAAGGAAATGATAATAACGTAGGCAAAGTCAACGACACTGATTCCGGCAAAGGAAATGATAACAATGTTGGCAAAGGCAATGACACTAATTCTGGTAAAAGCAATGACAACAATGTTGGAAAAGTCAACGACACTGATTCCGGCAAAGGAAATGATAACAATGCTGGCAAAGGTAACGACACTAATTCCGGTAAAGGCAACGATAACAACTTAGGCAAACTCAATGACACGAATTCTGGTAAAGGAAATGATAACAATGTAGGTAAAGGCAATGACAATAATATAGTATCAAAAGAGGGCTATTCTTCCCTAGGGGATGTGAATTTCGATTTGAATCAATCTTCGGTTAAACCAAATTTTAACCTTTTGTTAAATGAAATTGCATTCTTATTGAATGAAGATAAAAATGCAACAATCTTGATTGATGGACATACCGATATTACAGGTGAAGAATCATTCAATTCGAAACTTGCTATGCAACGAGCGGAATCAGTAAAACGCATCTTGGAATCTAAAGGGATAGCAAGTAATAGAATTATTATAGGGTCATTTGGCGAATCCAAACCGAAATTTTCAAATACCTCTCCAGGAGGTCGTGCTCTGAATAGGAGAGTTGAATTAATGATCAAGCGGAATTAGATTTTATACAAGTCTCCTAATCCTCTAAACAAAAATAAATTTTTAAATAGATTTCTTAAAATTGAAGATAGTCAAGGTTCAATTAGACTTGATTTCATTTAAAGGAATAGCCTAAAATGCGAATTTGATCTACTTATTCTGAACATTCTATTCAATATATAAATCTATTCTGGTGTCTGGATTATTTTTTTTTCGATAATTTTTTAAACCAGCCAAGTGGATTCCACCAAGGTATCGGTTTTTTGTCATCTACATAATATCCTTCAGTATACCCCTGCCCGTATCCATAACCATATCCATAACCATATCCGTATCCATAACCATAACCATATCCATATCCTTTTGACCCATAGGTTCCATTTAATAGAACAGCCATATTCGGAAGTCTTTTATCGTTGAACAGATCTACAGCAATGTTTAACATTTTACGAGGAAGTTGATGTGCTCTAACTACATAAATTGTCATATTAGAGTAATGGGAAATTAATAAAGTATCTGTGACAATTCCGACTGGAGCTGTATCTACAATTATGTATTCATAATTTTCACCTAATGAGTCAAAAAGTTCTGTTACACGATCATTCATTAATAATTCAGACGGATTCGGGGGGATATCTCCAGATGGAAAAATGTATAAATTCTCATGAAGTTCACTTTTATAAATGTAATCGTCAATTGAACTTGAGTTGTTAACTAAAAAATTAGTAACTCCTTTTGATTTTTCTTTTCCAAGATATTGTTCCAGTTTCGGAGCTCTCAAATCCATTCCTAATAAAAGAACTTTTTTTCCCGATAAAGCAATTGACAAAGAAAAATTAACGGCTGTAAATGATTTCCCTTCTTTAGCCACTGTAGAAGTAATGAAAATGAAATTTCCTTTTCCCGTATTTTTACCCCCTAGCATGAAATCAACATTTGTCCTTAAACTTCTGAAAGACTCTGATATTGCTGTTTTACTTCCTTTAGAAATAACTATTTGTTGATCTTTTTCACCCAATGGTATATTTCCAATGTACGGCAGTTTTAATTTTTCTATATCCGTTTTCCCGTAGACTTTATCTTTTAATAGATTCTTTGCATAGATGTAAATTATAACAAGAAATATACTTGCTAAAAGAGAAGAAAAATAGATAATTGATTTATTAGGAGAAACTATTTTCCCATTAGAAAAAGCAGGATCTATGACTTTTGCATTGCCAACCCCTACGGCTAATGAAATTTGAGCTTCTTCTCTTTTTTGAAGTAGATATGTGAATAATGCATCTTTGATTTCTTGCTGTCTTAGCATTCCTCTTAACCCTTTTTCAAAATCTGGAATCTTAGAAAGGGTTTGATCTACTCGGTTTTCTTCTGATTCAATTTGATTTAGAATGCTCTTTTTCGATTGAATTAAATTTTCAATACTTGACTTAATACTTGCTTTTAATTCAATTATATTCTTAGTTAAATTTTCAATTTTTGGATTTTTTTCCGTTGTAGTTTTCAATTCTTTATTACGTTCTATTACAAGTTTATTATGTTCACTAATTGAAGACTCAATTCGATTGTCCATGATACCCAAATTGGATGGGATCAAGTCCTCCATTTTATTGTTTTTTCGAAGATGCTCCAACATCATTTCGGATAATTCCATTTGCGTTGAAGCATCAATATATTTACCCCTCACATCCTTGGAATAACTCAATGAGGCTTCCATTTCATTTTCTAGGTCAACGAGTTTATTGGATTTTTTGAAACCTTTTATATCCTCTTCAATGGTGTCCAATTCTTGACTTAATACAATCATCCTTTTTTGAATGAAGTTTGATGTGTTTTGTGCAATAATTGTTTTATCAACGATACAGTCTTTATTATAATTTTCAACAAGTTTATTCAAGAAGTCAACACCTGTTTCTTTTGAATTGGATGAAAAACTTATTCTAAGAATAGTCGTATTTTTACCCTCCTGTTCAACTTTTGTATTGCCATAAAACTTGCTAATTGCCGATTCTAAAGATCTGAAATTATATTCGTATTTCCTTCCGATAACGCCAACAGAAAACTTAGAAGTTTTGTTGATTTTCATCCATAGATTCTTATTCTGACGAAACCATTGATTTATCTTAACTTCCCTGATTTTATTTCCATCTTGATTTTCAATGTTTATTGTATTTTTATCTTTAATTTTTAGTATGAATTTATTAGTGTATTCAAGAAATTTTGCCGTATCTAAATATTTGTATTCAACTTCAAATGGACTGTTTTTGTACAGTTTACTTTTTTGAAATCCAAAAATATTTCCCAATGCAAAATACTCTGATCTAAATCCGAGATCTAGAATAACAGTTTTTATTAAATTTCTTGATTTTAGTATTGATTTTTCATTTTCTATAGTAACACCTTGATCAAAAATTGTAAGGTCACTAAAGGCAGATGTTTCAGTCATTCCGGTTCCGCCTTTTTCATTGTTTTTAATCAAAATAACATTACTCGACTCAAAAATTGGTTCAGAATATCGAATGTAGAGATAAGATGAAACTAAGGATAAGATTGTCGCTAATAAAAATAAGTGCCAATAAGTTAAATATTTGAATAAAGCTTCTCGTAAGTTTTTATCAGGTACTTCGCTCCTGTTCAATATTTCATTTATGTCATTCATTGTTACTTTAGAAAAATTCCGATGGTACTTACTACAATAGAAACACCTGATAAAACTGGAAGCATAAGCTGACGGAAATTTGAATAACTTATTTTACTCGGTCCAGGAGGAACATAAATAATATCGTTTTGTTTTAAGAAATAATATTCACTAGAAAAAAATCTTTTTGATGTTAGGTCCAATATCGTATCAGCAACACCTGTATCTGTTTCCCTGATCAAACGAATTTTTCGTGATGCGGTCAAATTTAAGTCTCCTGCTATACCAATTGCTTGAATTAAGGATAATTTTTCATTTGGAACGTTAAATGTTCCTGGCGAACCAACATCCCCAAGAACTGTCACTTTAAAATTTATAATTTGTACTTTGACTAGCGGTTTTATTAGGTATTCCGCTAATTTTTCCTGAATGGTAGACTCAAATTCTTCAATTGTTTTATTCTCAGCAGAAATTTTGCCTATGTAGGGAAGTTCAATCATGCCATTTTGATCTACGAGATAACCTCCTTTTGCTGAAACACCTGAAGTATAAGAGATACTGCTTATTTTGGCGTCATATTGAGGGCTAAAAAGTAACGTTGCCTCTTGATTGGAAGTGAGAATATTGATCTCCAAAATATCATTTTTCTTAATTACGATATTGAATTTGGAATGTAAAGATGGTTTATCAGAAAAATTATCCTGAAAATAAACCAGTTCTTTCGAGCTGCTGCAGGAATACAGAAAAATTATTAATATCAGTATTGAAAATACTTTCATTTACAGAGACCTCCTACCTTTAAAAAGAATATTGTACACAGATATAATCGTATACTTTAAATCTAACCAAAATGTTTCGTTCTCTGCACATTTTTCCATGTACTCTTTTTCAGAATTTAGCACTTCATTTTTAGAGGAGTTTTCACTAAAAACTAAATATGGAGGAATACATCCAGGTTTAAATTTCACTCTTTCTTTTCTGTAATCTTCGTCAAGCGTATTAAAATAACTTTCGCTAACTGGGCGTATACCAAAAATTTTCATATCTCCTTTAAAGACATTGAAAAGTTGAGGCAACTCATCCAACCAGGTTCTTCTTAGAAACTTACCCCAACCGGAAGTTCTAAAATCATTTTTTATTTTACCTTTTCTATCAAAACCATTTTGTTCAATTAAATATTCATGGATGAATTCAGAATACGGATGCATGGTCCTTATTTTAAATACTTTGAATCTTTTCCCATTTTGTCCAATTCGAGTTAAACTAATAAATAAACCCTCTTGTATTCTCTGAATTCGTGGAATAGATTCTTTTCTTACAAGAAAAAAATGAAGATTATTCTCTAATTTTTCAAATTGTAAAATTTTAAATCCACTGTAGTGTAATCGACCCATTATCTCAGCTTGTGAATAGATACGAATAGCTCTTATGAATGAAATGCTCTTTAAAAAAAATATTTTTGGTATAAATCTGCGAAAGAAGAATAAATGAAAAATAAAAAGATATTTAAGCAACGGGATTTTCAAAAACGGGCTGGATTTCTTTAGGTCATCCACTGTTTTTACCAACCCCAAATAGTATTTTTTCGATTGACCTGACATATTTTCGTTTATTGCCTTGAGGTGTGCGTTAATATCAAGGTTTTGATCCAATCGTTTCAAATCAAAATATAAATCTGAATTACTTTTAAAATTTTGTGATTGTTTTAACTTGTTTATAAATTCCTGAATATCTGGACTCAACAAATCTTCCTCAATCTTATTTATTAGATTTTGGAGTATATCATCCACTTCAAAACGGGTATGAGGCTCGACCTCAATTTTACTATTCAATTTGAATCTATTTAATAGAATATTACGAATTTAAGAAATCCATCAGTATTTGCCAAGAAGAATTAGAATAATGATTAAAAATTAGCCAATTGATTTCATGTTGTAAATCCTTAATGAATTATTTTTGAGTTTTGATTTCAACTCAAATAAATCTGAATAATTATTAACTTTGAGAACTCTAAAATGTAGTTCAGCTCCAAAAAAATCCGGATTTTAACTTAGATAAGATTAAATGAAAATTCTGAAGAAATTATTTCATTATTCAATTAGATTTAATCCTTTCCGTATTAATGAACTTATTAGATATTACAAAAGGTATACAATTCTCCCAAGAGTTTTCGGATACTATCAATCACCATCACTTAAATATAGATTTTCAATTATTTATGAGTTTCTTAAATTTAATTATTACTCGAAAAGAGATATAAATTATGTTTTAAATTGTGTTCCTCGCAGTTTTTTTAAATATTACTTATCTCATAAAACAAGGCATTTCGAGTTCGGAAAAAATTGCATCGATAAACGGTTATTTTATCAATTATTAGATAAGCATGGTTTTTCAATTCCTTTAACTTTTGGAGTGATAAAAAAAAATAAAGTGTTTAGTTTAAATGAGATAGAAATACCACTGGAAATTAAAGATGAACAGTCAAACTTGTTTTTAAAAAAAATAAAAGGTTCTGTCGGTAAAGGGGCAAAAATTATTGAGAAGAATAAATTGGAAATTTCTGAATTTGATGGTTATTTAATTCAAGAAATATGTCAAAATCACCCTAGGATAAAAGAGCTAGCTCCAAATGATGCGTTTAATACAATTCGAATTCATACTTATTACTCTTTATTTACTGATTCAGTAAAAATTTTGGGCGCTCACATTAAATTGGCAGGAATTGGAGATATAACAGATAATATTAGTACCGGTGGAATTGGTGTTGAGATTGAGATTGTTACTGGAAAACTAGCTGAATTTGGATTCTCAGAATATACCAAAAGCAAAATTATTAACTATCCCGGAAGTAATCTGAAATTCAAAGATTTTGAAATTCCATTCTGGAATGATTTACTTCTTCAAGTGAAAAATGCAGCCAAAATAATGAAGACTAATTTGATTGGTTGGGATATTGGAATTACAAAAAGTGGAGTTGTATTCATAGAGGGTAATTCGGGTAGTGATATTTTTATTCCGCAGGCTTTTTATAAACCATTTTTCGATTCAGATCTAATTAAGGATTTTATTGCTGATTCTAACTATCACGATTGGGTTAAATCGTTTCATGGAAAAATGAACTAGATGATGAAGACACCAAAGCAGATTATTGGTATTCGTAAGAGAATTAAAAGCAAAGGACTAATAACTGTTATTAAAGAATTAGTTGAATACTATAAAAAATTTCAAGATTTTCCAAAACGATTTGATCAAAAGATAAATCCAATAAAATGGACATTCAGAATTGTAATCACATACGGAAATGCATGTTTTTATTATTATGACGATGAATTTAGACTTATTTTAGATTTTGTACCTCATGATATTAATAGTTGGTTAAGTGATAGGGTTTGTCCGTCTGAATTTAGAAATTTAACAGAAAACAAAATAGTATTTTTTTCGAAGATGAAGGAGGCCAATTTACCTCACATACCCATCTTTTTTTCAAAAGAAAATGGTCAAATTAAGATATTTTCAACTGAGATTAATTTATTTCAAAATGTTTTAGAAAAACCAATTTGGGGTTTTCAAGGATCTCAAGTTGATTTTTACAGTACAATTCTTCCGTCTCAAGCCAAAGATGGTTTTTTGTATCAGCCTAAAATTGATAATCATCATTTTTTAAAACAGTTGGCTAACACCAAAGCATCAAATACCGTGCGCGTCCTTACATACATTTCAAATTCAAATGACGTTCATGTATTGTCTTCATTAATAAGATTATCGTTGAATTCAGGATTTACAGATAATTTAGTTAATGGAGGAATAGCAGTAGGTATAAATAAATTGAGTGGAAAATTAAACGAAATTGGATTAGACAATCAAGGAAATAAGATGCTTAGACATCCAAATGGTAATTTTGAATTCAAAGGAGTTCAGATTCCATTCTGGGAAGAAACAATTGAAATTGTTAAAAAAGCCGCTTTAGCATTTAAAGAAACAAGGCTTATAGGTTGGGATATTCTCATTACAGAGACTGGTCCTATTATTTTAGAGGCGAATAGAAAATCATCTTTGTATTTGAGTCAATCCCAAGGAGAGGTATTTTATAACTCGATATATATTCAGGAAAATATGAAGTTTTAGTATCTTAAAATTTAAATTTTATCGAGATTCGAGTATTGCTTCATTAAATTTTTTCGTTAACTTTATTTCTTTAAATGTTGTTCTATGAGATTTACTTTATTATTCGTCTTTGTAATTGTTTTTTTCATGCTCAAAGGACAAACAACTCAACTTGCTGCATCATTCTGTCCTTCAACAATTGCAAACATAGGAGCGAATATTACTTGTTCAAGTAATTTAGGTCAAGGCCATCGCTTTGAGGTTCGCAAAATGGATAATACATTGGTTGGTGTTTATGATGCTGTAGCTGCAAATGTAATTTATCCGACTAGATCAAAGTATATTTTTCGTTTTACGTGGATGTCAGGATGCGGTATTGACTATAGTACTACATACAAAATTGCAGTTTCATGGTACAACGGTTCGACATGGAGTCCTTACGGTTCTCAATGTCAGGTGACTACACCTGCAAACACGCTCCAAATAAATTCGACATTATGCAACACAACCGTTGCAACAATGGGATCTTCAATTACAACCAATGTCAATAGAATGTGTGGTCATCGATTTGATGTTCGATTAACCGATGAAACACCTATAGGCGTTTATGACGCATATGCCGGTGCTCAAGCCAATCCTGGAAGGTCGGCTTATGAATTCCGGTTTTCTTGGTTGACAGGTTTAATTCAGTATTCCACTACATACAGAATTAGGGTTGCTTACTATGACGCTGCTACTTCAAACTGGAGTGCTTATGGCCCATATTGTGACATTACAACTCCAAATTTACCTTTAACACAATTAACTTCAGCATGGTGTGATAATCCCGATGTTGCGACTTCATCAACGAATATTTTTTGCTCCACCGTTCCTGGAACTTTTGAGTATAAATTTGCCATTTCGGCACCAGGTTATGGTCCAATTATCGATTTAGTTAAGACAGGAAGTTCGTTCAAACTTTCGGAATTACCTTCTCCGCATCCTCTTGCAGGTTTGCAGTATGATGTATTAGTTAGTACACGTCAAGTTACAACTGACCCTTTTGGTCCAGAAGGAAACCAATGTTTTGTGAAACTAAAGGTCCCGACTACTGTAATTTCTACAAACGATTGTGGGACTACTAAAAATTATTTGCAACAGGATACTATTTATGCGTTGCCAATTTCAGGCGCACAGGGGTATCGCTTTCGCATTGTGGATGGTGCAACCACCATTTTGGATACCGTAGCCAATATGACATCATTTAATGGTATTACATTTAGAAAATTTCCCGGTGTGCAATACTGTAAGACCTATTCGATGTCAGTTAGAGTATTAATGAATGGAACTTGGAGTGATTGGGGGACTGCTTGTAATATTTCGACTACATGTTCACCTACAACTGAATTAAGACCTGGATTCATTACAAATCCTATTATCGAATCATGTGGGACAAATATATATGTAAACACGATACTTTTCGCTTCTAACTATGAGTATTCTGTCTCTAATGGGGGATCAATTAACGATATATTTCAATCAGTAAGTTCTGGATTTAAATTACAAAATATTCCTTCTTTCAGTAATGTGACATACAATACTTCCTATGCGGTGAGTTGCAGGGTTTTTGTAAATGGGGCTTGGCAACCTTGGGGTCCAACCAATACGATTACCCTATCTAAACAAACTCAGCTTACTAGTCTCTGTAACGTAGCAGTTCCAACAATGGGAACCAATGTGTATTGCGGCAGTGTCGGATGTGCGTCTGATTACAAATTTAGACTCAATGGTCCGGGTCTCTCGAATTATGAGCACAATCCATCCACGATGTCTAATCGTTTTCAACCAAGTCAGCTATTAGGAGCGGGAATTCAATATAATCAAACCTATTCAGTTGAAGTGTCTTATCTTGCTGGAGGTACTTGGTCCGCATATGGTCCTTCATGCACCATAACAACTCCTTCAGCTTACATGCCTGGTTCAAACAATGATTACGTTGAAGAAAACAATTTAGATGATGGAGACGAGAGCAATCAACAAGAATCGGTTTCGGGAATAAATGAAGAAATAACTGAAAACGTCGAAATTTACCCTAATCCAAGTAGAAACAGTTTTAATATAAAATTCAATTACAATGAAGGTTTAGATCCAGTAGAATTTGTTGTTACAGACTTTTCAGGAAAGATCATGGAAGAGATTCATGTTACAGGAGACGTTGAGCAAAGTTTTGGAGAACGCTTGCCTTCCGGAATATTTCTTGTAACGAGAAAGGATGATTTTATTGCTAATCCATTGAGGATAATCAAACTTTAAAGTCTAATATAACTTAGTTCTGCAATTTTTTTAGAATTTTGGCAGGAACTCCGCCAACAAGAGTTCTTGCAGGAACGTCTTTTAGTACAACACTTCCTGTCGCGATAACAGATTCATCTCCAATTATGACTCCAGGAATGATGGTGACATTCGGCATAATCCAGACGCCTTTGCCAATAATGGTTTTCTTAATAGTTCTTGGATATAATTCTCTTAAAGGTGTTGCAGATGGAATGTTAGCATGTGCAGTTATAATCGATCGATCACCTATTGAAGTATGGTCACCAATTTCAATTTGATCAGGGAAAATTCTGTCAAAAATCACTTCGTGACCGATGTAAACACCTTTTCCTATTTTTATTCCTTTCCAACGATGAAGATTAGTTCTCCATGATTTAATAGGACAGAAAAATGCAATTTTGTCTAAACAAAAATTCCTCAAAAAACGAAAAGAGTATCGAATATATCCAATCGGTCCTTTCAATTCGTAAAAATCAAGTACTTCTTTTGCCGGCATGTTTTAGTTTAAAATTAGCATAAACATCTTTCATTCTTTGAAATTCATATCCATTTTTTTGAAGAAAGAGTAATTCATTTCGGTATAAAGGTATGGCTTGAATTCCTAAATTTCTAGTTTTTAACTTATGTCGAATTAAATCGCCAAGAAAATAGCTTATTGGATTTTTCGAACGCTTTTGAATTTGAACGTAACCATTTTTTGTTTCGTCAATAAATTCATTGGGATGTGATAAAAAATTAATATGTCTATTAAATAGTTTCTTTTCAATCAATATACTGGGTCTCAACGATTTTAGAAGACTTGGAGAAATTCTCATGACTGTTCCTATGTAAGGAATGAGAAATGATGTAATTGGAATTTCTAATAAGTCTGAATTTCCTTCTCGAAAAATATTCTTTTCTGACGTAAAATAAGGAGAGCGAGGTGAAACAAGCCAATTTAATTTGTGTTTGGATCCAAATGACATAAACATATCCATTCTCTGCGATGCGACGCTGCTATCAATTTTATAACCTGCTTCTAACAAATAAGGTGTAAAATCTTTTTTAATTCGCAAAGCTGGAGCTCTGAAGGAAATAACTTCTTCGCCAATTATTTGTTCGAGAATATCTTTCGACTTCATTAAATGCCGTTGAATTTTTTCATTGGACATATTATCAAATGCATTTTTTACTAAATGAGAATATCCATGAGATGCTATTTCATGACCTCTATTGTGCGCAATTTTTACTACGTCAGGAAAGTGTTCGGCAATATAACCTGTATAAAAAAAAGTTGTTTTTATGTTTAGTTCTTCAAATAAATCAAGTAGTCGAGGCATCCCTTGGGTCAAAACAAGTTTCCCAGTTTCATCTCTCAATTCATGGTAGACCAAAGACGTAGTTTCAACATCATTTGTTATGAAACAAAATGGTTTATTCATGATCTAATCTTTTTTAAGTACTTTTTTACAAAATTTTTAATGAGTTGTAAAAAATAACGATATAACCAGATGATTTGATTGTTATTCCACCGAGCTGGATGACAATTAATTATCATCTTTTTAGGAACTTTATTTTGTTCAATAGCTCTGATTAAATCAAAGGTAGATGATACATGCAAGGTATAACTCGAATTGAAAACGGTATCTCTAACATTACTCTCATGAGCATCCCACTTACTGCCATTATCGGTTAAATACAGAATATCTGAATAGTCAATGTCCAAATAAACTTCTCCTTTGAGGTTAAATTTATTTTTATAATCAAAATCCGACCACATTTTTAAACTATCTATTCTCGACAATGGTCTACCGTGGCGTGAACATGTTGAAACTGGATAATAGTTTCTTAAAAATGATAAATTTTTTTCAAATGATTTTAAAGCCAAATCTACGTTTCCTTTTGTTCGGACTAGATCCTCGTAATGGTAACCAATTTCATGTTTTAATTTCACTATTTCGCTGATAAAAAATGAATTAGATGTTTCAGGTACTCTAAAATAATATGTGCTTTTAATACCTAACTCATTTTCTACAATAGCCATTTTTAAATCATTTTTTGGCCATATATCGGAATCATGTCTTAAAATAACGCATTTTTCTTTAGGTGAATCTAGAAATTCTTCTACTGTTTGAAATTCATAGCCTTTGTTTAACAAGGATATTAGTAGTTTTCTGTAGGTGTGTAGTGTGAAATCTCTCACTTTGAATGAAATAAGACGTTATTTGTTTTGTGAAAATGTTGATGTTGCTTTCCATCTTTCAAAAAGGGTCTCTTTATTTTCAGAATTATTTAGTTGGTTTTTACTATCAGGAAAATTACAAATAAACCAAAAAAGAAAGGAAGAAGGATCAATTTTATCTTTCAAATAATTGATTTTCAAAGAACTGGTAAATTTTTTATCAGTTTGATTATGGATAATCTCTTTACTCTTTTCGATAGCATTATGTTGTTCTTCCTCTGTACTTCTAAATTGATGAAATAATCCATAGTTCGATAAATCCTTACCATTTCCTGACCAGATTGAATTAACAAAAACGGCATGCGTTCCCAAAATAGCAGCCTCAGCAGCCATTGAAGCACCTTCACCGACATAGATTGTTGCCTCGGCAAGTGCTGAATGAATTTTATCAAATGGTAACTTAATTCTATATTTTTCTAAAATAGGGGGTAGATATCCTTCGCAGGAAATAAAAACATGTAAGCGATCTTTTAATGTATCTATTAACTTTAGTTTATTTTCTTCAGAAAATCCTTGATGTCCCTTATCGTGATATGCTGTCCAACTAACAAAACGAACAATAGCAAAAGAATCGGTTGGTTTTAGGTTTAAAAAATCATATATAGAAGGATCACTTTTGAAATGATTTGGATGAAGATAGAATAATTCAATATTGCTTGGAATCCGAATTTGATTTTTAGTCAAATTTCTTTCAAATGTTGTTGAAGTAATCAATACATCTAATAGTTTTGAAAATATAGTGTCGTAGATTCCTGAAACTTCGGTATCTGCAAGTCCAATATGTTTTATCCCATGTATTTTACATGCTAAAGCCGCATATGGAGAAACTCTCGAAATAACAATGTCAACCTTTTTTTGTCTAATTACTTTTGAAATAATTTGAGCGTTAGAAATGAGATTAGCTAATTTGGCAAATATCCCACTGTTTGGTCTTTTAAGTTCATAAAAATCAATATTATATAACTTCAGTAATTCAAATGAAATGTCCTTATTTGTTGAAGCCCAAACAACTTGATGACCGTTGTCCTCCAAAAGGTTTTTAACGATGCGAAAATTATGAATTTGAGCTGGGTGACCTGTTACGAATAGTATTGTCATCTAAGTCGTATAAATTTCATTAGTAGAAAAAAGTAAGCGAAAAACGGTTTCCAATCTTTTTTTTGTAAAAGGGCATTGATTCTTTTTTTTCCTTTGTTTTGATTTAGTTCGCTCCAACCTATCTGTCTTGTCACAAGACCAATTAGGGTGTAGTAGAAATTTGTAATTGGATTAAACCAAACGACATTCTTCTCGTATTTTTTAGGATAATTAATTTCATTTCCTTGAGTGAAATTATATGCAATTTTCGCGTAATTTACGCCACATTCTTTTGCCAATCCGACCCAAAGCCATGAGCGTGCATTCATCTCAATAAGTTTATATTCCCCATCTCGCTCATCTTTTAGAAATTCAATTTCACTTATTCCCGTATAGTTCAGTGCACGAATTAGTTTTTCAGCGTACAGATAAACACCCGGATCCTTGATACTTTCCGCCATCACCGCTGTTCCAAATCGCAATGGATGTTCCCGTAATTTTTGCCCTATCCAATGTGTTTTTATTTCACCATTAACCGAGAATGAGGTAAATGATATCGTTCGATTAAGTTGATTGTATGGAATCAATTCTTGGGTGAAAGTTTCGGTGAGTGAAAAAGAGTGTCCAATTTTCTTCAAATTCTGCTCTAGTTCTGATTTATTATTGGAAAGAACTACCTTTTTCTTGATTTTTTTGTGAAAATTCAGTCCTATGTTTCCTTTTGTAATCACTGGAAATTTTAGGTTGAGGTTATCCGGAACGCGTGTTAGAATTTCAAACTTGGGAAAGGGAACATTAATTTTATCTGCTAATTTCAAAAATTCTACTTTCTGTTGAATTCGATTAATTGTTTCGAATTTATCAGTTATAAGTTTGTAGTGTTGGGCTAATTGTAATCTATTTTGGGCTATTGAATTAACTGCATGGTCGTTCGATGGCAAAAGGAGCCAATCTTTCAAATTATTTTTTTTAGCCAACTCAAGTAAAAACGGAACAAAATCATTCGAATTAAAATCAGGACATAAAATGAATTTTTTACAATAAATCGAAAATTGGGCTAAACATTTTGTTTTATCCAATACCCAAACTGGAATCCCTTGTTCTCCCAAAGATCGCACATTGGATAACCCTTGAACATGCCCTTCAATTACCAGAACGCCTTTCATGAGTGCAAGTATATTTCAATAAGCTTGTCGGCAATTGATTCAGAATCCAAGCCCAATTGAATTAGTTTATCCCTACCATTCGTTTGGCCTATTTGATTGGAAAAATGGAGTGCTGAAATAATTCCTTCGGCAACGTCCTTTGCATCCGAGTTGACAATGAAGCAGCCATTTACACCGTTGAGCAACCAACTTACATCACCAACATCCGAGCTAACTATTGGTCGATTACATGCCATCGCTTCCTTTATAATATTTGGCGAACCCTCCCATAATGATGTAAGGAGAACACAACCAGCAGATTGTATTTCTTTAATCATTTCATGGTGGGATAGGTTGAATTTGATTTTAAATTCAATATTATCATACTTAAGTGACCTTAAATGATCGATTGCCGCTTTTGCGAGGGGAAAATTCTTCGATTTACGAGAAGGGTCGGCAGCGAAGAGGACTGTATTTTTTATTTTTTCTTGAGGTGCATCAAAAGAATTCAAATGCACTCCATTGGGAATGACTTGTGCCGTTTTTAATTTTAATTCCTCTTTCATTTTTTGTGTCTTAACAATTGTAGCATCCCAAAAGAGGAAGTGAAAGAGTTGAATAATAAATCGTTTTATACCAAATATTTGCGTATCGCTACCCATTAGGGAAACAATCTTTTTTGACTGATTTAAAAATAATGACGATAGAGATAAAATGAAACCACTTAAAGAATAGTGAGCATGCAGAACGTCATAGTTTCCATGTTTTATTTTTTTTCTCAAGCTGGGAACATTTTTGAGATAGCCTATAAAACCTTTACCTTGAATAAGGTAGTACTCAACTTGAATTCCTTTTTTTTCAAGTGAAATAGCTTGATTTTTAATCAAAATACTAGGTTCACCATAGGTTTTATTTCCGCTTCCTACGAAAAGTATCCTCATCCTTTCGTTAAGTTGTAAAATTCTAATGCCGATTCAAGTCGCAAATCGTAAGATTCATTTGAATTAAAATCACCTTCCTCGAAAACCCATTTCTCATTTATATAAAGATAACGCCCAATTATTCCGTCTACCTTCATTTGATAACTGTCAGATTGCCCAAAAATACATTGCATTTCATTAACCAAATATTTTGATGGACTTTTTTCAAATAGATCAACAGCCATGGACTTAAAGTTGAATCGGTCGGTTAATTCTTTTACAAAATCCAATAATTCGAGCGGTGGATTCCCATAATCTTTTAATAATGAACCACTCGTCATATTTCCAAGTAACATTTTCTTATGGGCAAAAAACGATTCCCCAAGTCTTACAACGCGCCATTCATATTGATGAGGAATGAATTCTTGAAGCAAAACGAAATCTCGCTGAGCATCAATCGCTCGAGCCTTGTAAACAGCATATTTTTCAATGATTTTTTTTGGCTTCAACATGAGATTAAAAGCACGATTGATTACTTTACCCTTTTTCAAATTTGGGCCAACCCTTTTTTTAGCGCCGTTTCCTTGAAAAGTTCTACGAATATATTGAAGCAACTCCTTTTTGTTTTCAATGATGACAACCCCACTTCCAGAAGCACCGATGTTAGTCTTAGCAACAATGGGATAAGTCGTTTGATTGTTAGAAAAAATGATTGCTTCTTCCTCAAAATAAAATACGCTAGTTTTGGGATGAGGTATTTTATTTGCACATAACCAATAAGAAAAGTACTTTTTATTCTCATAGATTTTTATTTCATTCAAAGTTGGGAAGCACGGTAGTCCGATTTCATTTACAAGAATGTCAAGTCGTTCATCGTATAAAACCTTAAATGGTGTTGTCAAACCGGAAGGTTTAGCTAGAAGAAGATCAGGTTGTTCTGCTTGAATTTTTTCCAACCAATGTTCACGAGTTAAATCCACGACGGAATACGAAATGTTCTTTTTGACACATGACTGAACCCATCTTTCTTCTGAATTTGGAATTTCGTTCTTTAAGATGACTACTTTCATCGTGAGATTAAGTTTGATTTTAAAAGCAAATCAAAAAATATCGGATTGGAAAACTTGTGCCAATAACCTTCATTCGTTTCATGATTACCTTCCTCTAGGGCTTTAAAATAGTTCTCCTTATCGAAAATTTCCCAAACCTCTTCTGAAATCTCATTTGACTTCCTCTTTACAAATTGAATATACCAATCATCGTATTTAAATGACGGATAATTTTTTATTTTCTTAAATGTTTTATTGTAAAGTCGAAGTATTGCATAATACAATGCACCTTTGTTATAAATGGACGGTTTGTATCCGTTTGACAATTCTATTTCCATCAATGCAGGCTCAAAATGCTTCAAAAGAAGACAATAGAGTTGAGGGTGTTTTAACTTGGAGATTTTTCTATCTGAACGGCGCGTGTAATGAAAGCGAGTTTTAATCAAAACTTCCTGAAATTCATTTGTCATATATACAGGAACAACTTCAGGAACAAATGTTTTAAAGATTTCAATATCTTGGCGATGATGAATATTTGCGATTAGATCGTATAAAAAATAAAAGGTGCTTTCTTTTCTTGAATCGGACATCCAAGGCAATTTTGAAATTTCTTTTTGAATGGAGCTTAATTCTATATCATTAGGTGTTTGTATGAAATAATCGAATAATGTTTTTTTACAACTTTTTTTTGTCGAATCTTCATAAAATTGGTTGAAATAGGGAGATGTAAAATAATTATTGAGAGAAAGTCCTCTGATTGATTCACCGCCAAAGTGTCCGGTGAACAAGATTTTGATCGGATTTTCAGAAGTAAATTCATGAATAGCCGCTGTTCGATGTGCGCGATGGAAATGAGCTTCGCCTTTGCCTCTCGTAATGGTTTCGTTTACCCACTTCTCATACCAATCGACATCAATCTTGTTACTTACAACATGAACAAATTTCAAATTGAATTTCTCGCATATGTGTTTCGAAATAATAATGTCTCGGTTGCGCGGATCTCCATAGGTGAAACAAATGGGTTTTTTTTTCAAATAAAGTAAAACAGATAGAATTAAACGAGAATCAAATCCACCTGTTAAGGTTAAGCCAATTTCATGATCTTTGATACCAACAATTTTTTCACTTACTAGTTGAACCAAGCATGCGAAAATATCATTTTCGTCTTTTGTAGGTTTTTTCTTTGAAAAATCAAATAATTTCTCAGAATCGAGAATTTTATCGAAATTGACTTTAATATCGTGATGAAAAATACTAAACAAGGATAAATCGAACTTATTTAATTTCATTCGAGGTAGATTGGTTTTTCAAAGAGAATAACATGAAACTAATGATTGCGCCTAAAATGAAAAGGATATACCCCCTTAGATTTACCCCTTGCATTGTTCCTCCTATAGATAAAAACGCTTGAACTGCTATTAGTGAAAATCCCAATGCGAATAATTCAACGATAAGGTTGTTTTTTTTGACTTTTTGTTTAACGAACCATAAAATCCAACCAATCTTGTAATATAGATAAAGAAATAAACTCAAACCAATTAATCCCGCTCCTCCCAGCATATTCATGTAATCAACATGAAGCATTCTTTGGTGACCATTAAAGTCTTTTTTTAGAAAGACATCAAACCCAAAGAATAGTCTAGCAGCTCCTTCCTCTAAAGCATCTTCAATTGTAAATTGAATCTCAAGCATTCTTCCTTCTGTTTCGTTTTCCTGAAGTTGATCGTAAGTCATAGAAACCCGCTCTTGTCTCGATTGAAATCGCTTTTCAATAATTGGAAAATAAAAAGGAGATGTCAAAACAGCCAATAAAAGAATAATTGGAATAAATTGCAAAACTCGAGTTTTAAAAGGTGTAAAAACAACGTATGCAAAGAACCCAAACATCATCGCCAAAATTGCTGAACGTTTCATTCCAAGTAAAACAATCAAAATGCCAATAAGAAACAATACAATTGCCATTATTTGCCAACGCCTATTCTGTTCTATCCTGAGGAAAGTTGGTATTGTTAAAAGAAAAACAACAGTAGCTTTTGTCATATTAACTCCTGTTTCCCCAAATAAAATGGAGTTGTCCATGTATGATCCTTTCCCTATACCAGTGAGATTGGAAAAAAGAAAATATAACTCTTGAAAAAATAAACATAGTAAAATTATACGAAGTAAAAGATTCAATTTTTCGAGTGAATTAAAAGATTCTAAACTGACAATAAACATCAAACTTGATATAATTACTTTATTGTAAATATATAGGGACGTCAATGGTTCAGTCGAAAAAAAACAAAGAACGAATAAGTAAAAAATAAAAACGATGGTTGGTGCGCTTATGATATTATGTCGATATACAATAAACATGTACCAAATTAAAAATAGTGTTAGTATAATTCCTCTGATTATTCCTGGATTAAATGTTCCGGGAAAAAATGGGGTAGCTAAAGAGGATAAGACATTGAAAACAGGAATTATCAATATAAAAGTGAACATTATTCCATATTTTCTAAAATATCTAATCATTTAAATCAGAAGTTAATTCCTTTATTTTTCTAACTTGGAAGTTATTAAATTTCAGGTGGGTATAGATTGAATCAATATCATTTCTGTACTGTTCATGAATCCAATCATTTGGAAGCTCCCAAAAAACACATTGGTCATTCTCCAAATTATATAGTTGTTTTATATTATAAACTCCTGTTGAGTAAAAGGTCATAAAGTAACCAGGGCTTTTATGACTTTCCAAAACATGTATATATTCTATTGGAAAATCAAAATCCAACGTATACCAACTTTTCGGAATGTAATCTTTGTTTGTAGATCGATGGGGCAGGTAGAAGCACTTTTTTCCTTGTTTTGAATAATGGTTAAAAATAAGATTCACAGAATCAATATAATGTTTAGATGATATTGCATTGTTATAAACGAGTGGTTGCCCTAAAAAATAAATATGGTCAGGTAAAAATGTGGCGTATTTTTTAATCGTGATATTTTCGAACCGATGTCTTTCAATTTTAAATTTTGTTGATTCTACATTAAAAACAGTGTAAAATGAAAAGCTTTTTTCTCCTTCTTTTATTTGTTCATCATTTTCTTTTTTTCGTAAGATGTTTATAGTAGAAAATCCATCATCTAAGACATAAACGGCTACTTTACCTCCGTTAAGATATTTTAAATATTTGTGATTGTAATTCCCCCAGAAAACCAGTGAATCATTTTTTTTAATTCGTCTAATAATTAAACTGAATGAAATAAAGTTGAATATTTCAGAAAGAATTGAAGCTAATTTATTTTTAGTTTTTTTGTTTTTCCCATACCACGGATAAGTTACCGAATGCCATTGCTTTTCGTCAATAATTGCTTTAAATTGTCTTAAACTCCGATTATAGTCTGATAAAACGATTAAATGTTTTTCTTCAATTTTGAAACGTCTATCCAAAGAAGCTTGGTGGGCATATAGATAATTTAAAGGAGTTATTACAAAAAAATAAGCTTTCAATTTTTTTCTTTTGTTTTAATAATAAGTGGGAAACCGTATGCGATGGAATTAGAAGGAAGATCGCAAAAAATGGCAGTATTAGCCCCAATTGTGCAATTTTCGCCAATGTGGTTTTCACCAATTATTTTAGACCCAGCATAACAAATCACATTATTTCCTATCAAATTACCTTTTCCGCCTTTTACCTTGTGTCCAACAGTACAGTTTTGATAAATTTTAAAACCTTTTCCAATAACATTGCGTGATCCAATAACAACGCCAATGCCATGAACAATGGTGAATCCAATATCAATTTGATTCGAAAAATAGATTTCACATGAACATAATTCCTTCATCAAGCCATGTAGAATATTTAGAGAGGGACTTTCAGTATTTCGATTGTAAATTAAATTTCCGAAACGATATAAAAAAACAGCTAATTCATTTTGATTGGTTGAAATGCGGTTGAAAATTTCTTCTGATTCTATAATTGGATTATAATATTGGACATCTTGAACAGTTAATTCAAAAGCTCTTATGTAAATTGTCTTGTCAAAATATAACGAGTCTGGCTCAGCAAATGCTTTCTGCCTGAGGAATTGGATAAATTGCTGCAACCTTTGTTCTATGGGATTATTTAAATGCATATTGAACAACTCGTATGATATTTCTAGACCAATGAAAAAATAACAATAATCGAAAAGAAGAGAATAATAGTTTAAAATAGTTTTTGTCATGAGCCGAACGTCTCAATTCTGACATCCATTTTGTTTTTTGAATATATCGTTTGTCACGGAATGACAATTTATATTTGAGACTGATAATACTTAAAAACTGAACATAATTTTCAAGAAAAATCTGCTTTTTCTCAAAAGAATGGCTTTTACTCGTTGATTCTTCATTTATCCGATAAACACCACTAGAGAAATTCATGTAGTAAATTTTCCCGTGTTGAAGGGCATGAAAAATCCATTGGGTATCTCCTGCTGCAAATAAATAATAAAATTGGAAGGATTTTAATACTTCGGATCGATATATTGCAGTAAGGGTTCGCAATAATTTTAGATTCGTTGAAAAAAGATTATCCGAATTAATTCCAAAATCTTGTAAAATCTTATGTCTATTTTGATTGAAGTTAGATTTAACAATTCCACTTTTGTTATCAAGTTTGTCAAAATCCGTAAAAACAGCGACAAATTCTGTGTTTTTCTCTAAAAAATCTACTTGCTTTTGAAGTTTATATTCATTCGTCCAAAAATCATCTCCTTCGCACAGTGCGATGTACTTTCCCTTGCATTTTGAAAAAGAGTACATCAAATTAAATTTAGCAGTGGGATTACCATTTAAATCTTTTATTTTATTGTCCGAGTTGTGTATGAACAATCTTATCTTGTCAGGATGTTCTATCGCATATTTTTTACAAATAGATAAGGTATTGTCCGTCGAATAATCTTCGCCAATAATCAATTCGAAGGAAAAATCTGTTTTTTGATTTATTACACCATTAATTGCTTCTTCGATGAATTCGCCATGATTATAGGTGAGCATAATTATACTTACCATCGGGTATTCAGCACAATGATTCTCAAATTCAATAACTGGAGTCTTTACTTCGAATTTCATTTACAAGTCCTTTTTCAAAAGGTAATAATCTATATGTTCATCACGAACTGAAAAATTCATTTTTCGATATAATCTGATTGCATCTGTATTGTCTTTTTTTACGCGCAGGTAAATTTCCTTTATTTGAAATGTGTTTTTAGCAAGATGAAATAATTTTTCCATTGCCATTCGAGCAACGCCTTTTCCACGTATATTTTCATCACCAATAAAAATACCAAAAAAGGATATTCCATTGCTTATTGACGTCAAGTAAATGTTTCCGACATATTTGCTATTTGCTATTATTGCAAAACGTTTTTCATTTTCATTTTTTAAAACATTTCTTATCCAATCCAATTCCATTTCATGAGTCACAATTTTGTTAGGCCGGTTGAATGTATATTTCCAAAGGGCATCGATATTTCGCCATTTATAGGATGTCGCAGCGTGTTCTTCATTCAACGGTTCCAACTCAACTTCCATTTTATTCTATTACGAATTTCAAGTGGTTATTCATTTTATCTATGATTTCCAACATCTGTTCTTTTGTTTCATATTTCAGTAACATTATGCCAAGTCTATTTGCTGAGCTGTCAAATCGTTGGACAACATCTCCAATTTTGAAGTTATGGTGTGCGTAAAGTATGCACTTTTTTAGTTCATTTGAAACCGAAAAATCCTTTACAATTCCTGTTTTTTGTGAGTGTATAACATAATGTGAAAAATACTTTTCCTCGTTACCAATTTTCATTTTTGGGAATATTTCACCAACTGATTGAAGAATGCTTGCAGTTTTCATATTCACTCCCGTACAATATTCTGTAAGTTCAGGAATCATATTACCGCCATTTCTTGGACCAATTTCAATTATATGGATTTGCTCATTTTCGTCAATCATAATATCAAAATTAAGAGCGCCCATTTTCAGACCGATTTTTGTGATCAAGCGTTGAATTTCATCGTGAACTCTTTTAATAATTTGAGGTTTATGCAAACTTGGCATACTAACCGAACAAGGTAAAAGGGGATTGGTTTTTGAGAAATGAATATCTCCAAAACATCGAAACACTAATTTTCCATCAACAACAAAACCATCACCGCCTATTTGATATCCATTTTTTTTGATAAAACGTTCTATTATTACTTTACCTTTTCTAGAAAATGATAAAGCCATTCTAAATTCTTCAAAAAATTCTTCTCCTTTTTTGATAAATCGTACGCCCTTACTTCCAGACGAATCAACAGGTTTAATTATAAAGTCACCGTCAAGTGTAGAGGTCCAAATGTATGCTTCTTTGTAAGTCTCGAATGCATTGGATTTGGGACATGTAAATCCATTTGCGACCATAAATTTTCTAAATAGTTCTTTGTCGGACATGATTTTAACAACCTCATATGGGTTTCCTGGTAAACCTAGTTTTTCAGAAACATAAGCTGCTGTTAATGCCGCGGGATCACTAGCATATGCAATTATTCCATCAATATTTAATTTTTGCGCTAGCTTTAGGATACCATCTAAATCTGTTGTGCTTATATTGTGATACTCATCTGAGAATTGATGCCCTGGATTGTTCGGCAAGTAATCGCATGTAATTACATAAAGTCCAAGTTCTTTGGCTCTTTTAATTGCTGATACTTGAATATCAGCTCCTCCCAACATAAGAATTCGCTTCATTAATTTATTTCATTCATTAGTTTAATTGAAAATGTTCGTTTAATCAACTAGTTTCATTAATATTTTTAAGTTTACCAACAAAACTTTTACGAATATCACTAATAAGACTTAAAATCAACGGGATAGTAGGATTCCTCATTAGCCAATTAATCGCAAAGTAAAGAACACTAAAAGTAATGATATAAGTTATTTTCACTACTGGTAGTTTTATGTCTAACCATTCAAAAAAGAGAATAAAAGGAACAATGACTAGTAATCCGTTGATTAAATTTAGAAATTGTTTTTTAAAAGGTATTGTCAATTCAATTTGAAGATAAATCATATTTATCAATGCTGTGATATAATTACAGATTACCCACAATACTATAAACAATTGAATTTCATTTATCCAGATCGCAACCGCAAAAGGTATAAGCAAAACAATTTTTTTGAGTAGACCCAAGTAAAAATTTTCTTTGGCTTTACCTATTCCCATCATCGCGTTCCACATGAGTGAGTTTAACGGTAATACACAACTCGCAAAAATTAATATTTGAAACATCGGGATTGCAGGCATCCATTTTTTACCGAAAAGAAATACTATTAGGTCTTCACTTGCGAAAAATAGAACAGCTGTTAACCAAAACGACAAGAATGAAATGAAACTGAAAATTTTCAAATAAGTTTTTATAAATAATTCCGTGTTATTTTGGATTTTTGAAAACATAGGGAATAAAACTCGAATTATCGAGCTGGACGAGTATTTTGTAACTTGTTCTTTAAGTGAAGATGAACGTGTATAAAACCCAATGATTGTTGGGTTGAATAATTTAGCCAATAGTAACACGTCTAATTTCAAAAAGATTGAATTGATGATACGTTCAAAAAAAGCAAATACGCTGAATTTCATCAAACCACGCAATTCGTCGAATGAGAAATAAAGAGTAGGTTTCCAACTGGTAGTAGTCCAGAGAAAAAGTGTACTAAAGAAAGCAAGGGATAGGCTTTGCCCAACAAGACTATAAACGCCGAAACCCTCATATGCCATTATTATTCCTAAAATACCGCTTAAAACGGAAGCAAAGAAAGTTCGAATTGTTAGTTGTTTGAAATTCATTTCTTTGTTTAAGATTACATTTTGGACTCTGTTGAAGGAATTGAAAATAAAAATCAAGGAAAGCCACTTTAACAAACTAACAACCTCAACACGGTCATAAAATTTTCCAATTAATTCAGCGAAGGCATATACAATTCCCGTTAAAATAAGTCCTGCCGCTATGTTGAAGTAGAAAATGGATGAATAAGTTTTATCTGTAGCATCTTGCTTCTGAATCAAAGCTGAAGAAAATCCAATGTCAATAAAAACAGAGGAAATACTTATAAAAGCTAAGGCCATTGCCACCAAACCAAATTCTTCGGGAGAAAGTAATCTTGCCAAAAAGATAGACACAATAAAACTACTAATTTGGGTTAAAATTCTACCCAAAAAATCCCACGAAAAGGCTTTAATTGTTTGATTTTTAATCGAAGTCAACTAAACTATTTTGAACTAAAAATTCAGCAAATTGCCAATCAACCAAATCATCTAAGTCTAAAGAATATATTTTATCCATCTCATATTTCACCACTTTTTCGTAAGAAAGAAGTTTGTTATGAAGTATCGTTTTTTTATTCATGACATAGATTGAACCGTTCAATGAATATACCTCTGGAGCGCTTTGTCGATTGGTAAACAAACCTTTTTTCGACTTTTCAATAAAACCAAATTCATTTTCCTCAAATAAATTGAAGTACGGATTTTCCTTTGATTTCTTAACAGAGGCAACCATATCAATCGTATCATCAAATAATGCCAAGCAATTAAAAAGGTCTTCAATTAATCGAAAAGGGGATGTTGGTTGCAATAATAAAATGGCTTCAATGTATTGGTGATCAATTTTTTGTAAAATATCAAAAATAACATCAATTGTGGGTGTTGTATCTGTGGCAAGATTTACATCCCTTAAATAAGGAACAGATAAACCTGTTTGTTGAACCACATGTTTAATTTTGTCATCATCTGTAGAAACAACTATTTGAGCATCTTGAAAAATTTTCCTGGCAAATTCAATAGTATAAAGAATGAGAGGCTTGTTTTTTAATAGCTTTATATTTTTTCCAGGAATTCCCTTTGATCCACCTCTTGCAGGAATTACAACCAGGATTTTTGATTTATCAATCACAAATTCAAATTTTTAATTTCAGTTTGTGCCCTTTTGAATTCATCCGGATTACCAATATCCAGCCAATAATCTAACATTGGATAAGAAATAACTTTTTTGCCTTCATTGACAAGTTTAGTAATGAAATCTGTCGCCAAGTATTCTTTATTTTTCGGTATATAATTCATTAATTCACGTTTGAATAAATAGATCCCTCCGTTCGAATAATAAGTATAAGTTGGTTTTTCGTTTATAGCACTTATACAGTTATCTTTTAGATCGAAAATACCATAAGGAATATTTATTTTATATGGAATTCCAACTGCACTAAAATCCGCTTTAGAGTTAAGATGATTCAAATAAAATTCTTCATAGTCTATTGCCGTTAAAATATCTGAATTCACAACAAGGATAAATTCGTTTTTGACTTCTTCAATCAACGATAAAGATCCAATAGTTCCCATTTCGGTTTCTTCTTGAACACATTTGATTTTTTGTGTAATTTTTTTGTTTTTATCGGAAACGAAATCGGCTATCTGTTGCGCTAAATAATTTGTAGAGATATGGATATTTTGAATCCCGTATTTAATTAATCGATCAATGTTATGTTCCAAAATGGGTTTGTCTCCAACTCGCAATAGTGGTTTTGGGGTGTTTTCAGTCAAAGGTCTCAATCGTTCTCCTTTGCCTCCAGCCATTATCATAGCATCTAATGGCAATAAAGTATTATTATGCCTAAAATTTAATAAATCAACAATTATAAAACTATCATTAACAATAGGAATTATTTTTAAATTCTGTTCTCTATAATTTTTTATTTTCTCAACGTCGATTTTATTTTGATGAATAAATTTTGGATTTTTATTCATAGCTGTTTCAACGTTGTCGATTATAGAAGAACCCTTTAAAAATGCTCTACGGACATCACCATCTGTCAAACTACCAATCAATTTAAGATTGCTTTCAACAACAAATAAAAGCGCATCGATTCCAAGTTCATCCAATTTGCGGATGGCTTCCTGAAAAGTTGTAGTTTTTTCAATAAAATGTTTATTCATTTTAACTTGCGGATTCTTTTAATTTCGATGTGATTAGTTCGATTCCTCCTTTTTTCACATACATGTTTTGTCCCGTAAATTCGAGTTTTGAGTATTTGTCTACAAAATTCAAAATTTGTACATTGTCATAAGGTAGATTTAAGACATTTTCACCTGAAATTCGACCTAATTGCCGATCACCAAGATTTAAAGCATATTTATTAAAAGAAGCAGCTTCCAAAATCGCACTGGAACTATTGCCGATAATCAATTGTGATAGCTTCATACACGAGAAAAAAGATTGAGAACCAAAATGTTCTATTAGTTTAACATTTGTATTCGCTGATTGAACACGCTTCCACATCTCTCTATAAATACTCCCATTTGTGTCGGCATTGGGTAACGAAACAATTAATTGAAACGTCTTTGCCAATTCATTACTAACATCCTCTAAGATTTTAGCATATTCAAAATTTGATGCATAATTCTTCGTTTCTGGATGAACAATAAAAAATAACGTTGGGATGGTCATATCAATATCCCATTTTTGAAGAAATTCATTCGAATTCAGCAACTTGATTTTTTTTAAATTTTCTAATCCAATTGCTCCTGTAACAGTGGTACTTTCTTTATTGCCAACCAAGTCATGAACACGTTTTGCATATGATTCAAGACTTACAAAATGAAGTTCTGAGGTAAGGGAAATTTGATGTCTGTATATTTCGTCTATTGCCCCTAGTGTTTTTTCTCCGGCATGAATGTGCGCAAATTTTAAATGATAAGGAATACCAGCTTGAACCGCTGCAGACATTTCATAACGATCGCCAAGAGCAATGATCCAATCAAATCGATGATTTTGCCAAAATGAAACAAATTCCTTAAGTATATTCGCATAATTTGAAGCTATTCCGTTAGGAGAATCATTTTCATAACTAGCGGAAATTTTGTGTTTCACTTCAAAACCATCATTTTCTATTTCTTGATATGTATTTCCAAATGTGTCTAAAAGATGTTGCCCAAAAGCAATAATTTCAAAATCAATTTCTTTATCATTTAGCCATAATTCGAGCAGAGGTCTGTATATTCCATAGTCTGCTCTGGAACTTGTTAGAACCCCTATTTTCATTCGAAATCCTCCCATTTTAATAGTGTTCCGACCACAAGATTTCTTTTAACTTTTTTATTTAATACCTTTTCGTAATCCATCGGAGATATCCCTGATCCTGGCCTTTTCATTTCCAAATCATCCAAAGAAATGATATGACCTTGATTTACATTATTTTTAAGGTGAATGCTCTTTCTTGCAATAACCATGTTTTTATGCTCTGATGGCGAGGTTTCCTTTTTACCCGAACCAGAAATGATGAGTTCTGTTCTACGAATGGATTTTATAAATTCATTTAGTTCGTTCGGTTCCAACGATGCTTTGTGATCAGGCCCTGGAAGATTTTTGTTTAATGTAAAATGCTTTTCAATAACGGATGCTCCCAATGCTACTGCTGCTATCGCCACCTCTGAACCGATTGTATGATCGGAATAACCATAATGAACTCCTAATTTTTCAAATTGAAGCATAGCCTTAAGATTAACATCTTCAAACGGCGTAGGATATTCCGTATTGCAGTGCAGAATATTCAACATTTCCTTTCTTAATCCACCATCTAAAAGAACATTCACGGCATCTTCTACTTCATTCATATTAGCCATTCCAGTAGATAATATGACTTTTAGCTTTTTTGATCCAATGCGTTCTAAAAAAGGTTTATTGGTGATTTCTCCTGAAGGAATTTTTATGAAGGGAATTTCTAGCTCGCACAGAAAATCTAACGCGTCCTCATCAAACGGCGTCGAGCAGAATGAAATCCCTAATTGCTCTGCGTAGTTTTTTAATTCAAAATGCCACGATTTAGGAAGTTCTATTTTCTTTAACATTTCCAGCTGATTGGAAGTGTCGATATTCAAATTTTTCTTTTGATAGTCCGCTAATTGTGCTTCATGGCTAACTAGTTTTTCAGAATTGAAAGTTTGAAATTTCACAACGTCTGCGCCAGCCTCAGCAGCAACTTTAATTAATTCTTTAGCCATTTGTAAATCACCATTGTGATTGACACCAGCTTCAGCAATAATCAGTGTTCTATTCATATTCGGGCGGGATTTCCTTTAACAACTGTGTTATCTTTAACATCCTTTGTCACAACGGATCCAGCTCCAATGACACAATTTTGACCAATCTTAATACCAGGAAGAATGGTCGCGTTTGAGCCGATCAACGAGAATTCGCCGACGATAACATTACCAGAGAGAACAGCCCCAGGGGCAATATGACAATAATTTCCTAGCTCACATTCGTGTTCAATTACCGCGCGAGAATTTATAATTGTTCCTTCGCCAATTAAGCATTGAGGTTGTACAACAGCTCCCGCGTTTATGATTATTCCTTGTTGCCCAATTTCTGATCGAACAATCGATTGTGAGTCAATAATTGAGAACAGTTGGACTCTGTTTTTTAACTTGTCTGCGATTTTTTTACGTAAATAATTATCTCCAATTGCTATGAAAACACCATCATTTTTTTCAAATGGAAAATTGTTTTCATTACCCAAAAAGCTCAGTGAAAATGGGTTTTTTTCTTTTTCTTTTGTTTCGAAATAGCCATCGAAGCTGAGGTTCATAGATTTTAGAGCCTCGATTATTGGATAACTATGTCCGGAATAACCTACTAGGAATCGATGTTCAATCATAATTCAAATCCTTACGCTACTTGGAATATTTACGATTCGTTCGTATAATTTTATTGCGTTTTCTTGTTTGTCTTTTTGACAATCATTGTACATCGGGAGTAAATACGAAAGTGTCCAAATGGGTCTGCACATAACCCCATCTTTGTTTGATTGGTCTAAAAAGGCGTTTCTTTCATGCAGATCATTGAATTCAATACAATTCAACCAATAATTCGCTTTTGTTTCTTTCAACTCTTTTCTAAAAAGCGGATTTGAGTGAAAATAATCAGAATAAGTTTGTGCCAATTTTCGCTTGTTTTCGATAAAGCTGTCCAATTGTTCCAATTGAGCGCAAATGAGAGCTGCGTTAATATTTGGCATCCTATAATTATATCCTATTTCATCATGCACAAACTCATAGCTATGAGGCAGTTTTGCTGTTGTCGTTAAATGTTTCGCATTTTTCGCCAACTTTTCATTATTCGTAACAATTACGCCTCCTCCTCCTGCAGTTACTATTTTGTTTCCATTAAATGAAAACACGGCAAGTTCGCCAAACGATCCAATTTTTCGGTCTTTGTATTCACTCCCTAATGCTTCTGCCGCATCTTCAACCAGGGGAATAAACCAATTCTGGCAAATCTCCGATATTTCATCAATCCTACATGGAAAGCCAAACGTATGCATAGGCAGACAGGCCGCAATCTTTTTTCCTGTTGATTTATTAAAACATTGTTCTTCTTTTATTTCGGCATTGGTTTTAAGAAAATTCAGCAAACTTTTAGGTGACATACCCATTGGGTCGTAATCCACAT
>JACCDP010117982.1_pt1 | contig 38268 bp, 39 predicted proteins | sample 7445841 | NCBI WGS metagenome assembly JACCDP01 (sample SAMN15323441, study PRJNA562643) | freshwater metagenome | isolation source: river surface water | place: USA:Blue River Watershed | collected 2017-08-17 | reverse complement strand
TTTTCAGCGTTTTAAGCACAAGTCAACTATAGGCAAAAGACTGGGTTAAGATGGTTCATATGCAGGTTCCTTTCTATAGACACTCATTAGCGCCTGAAAACTCTAAATATGTAGCCAAAGTCTTAGAAACCCCCTTTCTAACTTCAGGCCCAATTGGCAAAGAAGTAGAAGCTCAACTTTCTGAATACTTTGGTGTTAAACACACCAAACTTGTAAACAGCTGGACCAATGGTGCTGTTGCAACACTTCTTGCTTTAGATATTGGGCCTGGAGATGAAGTAATAGTTCCGGCAATGACATTTATTGCTACAGCCAACGTTGTTGAATTAGTTGGAGCAAAGCCAGTATTTATTGATTGCGATCCAGATACTTTATTAATTACTCCAGAATTAATAAAAGCAGCAATTACTAAAAAGACCAAAGCAGTTATCCCAGTTCACATGTATGGACAAATGTGTGACATTAAAGCAATTAAAGAAATACTTCCAAAAGAACAAAAGATTTCAATTATTGAAGATTGTGCACATACTTTCGAAGCAAAATTTAACGAAGATAGACCTGGAAGATACTCAGATGTTTCAATATTTTCTTTCTACGCTACAAAGAATGTTACATGCGGTGAAGGTGGAGCAATCATCACCAATGATTCAAATTTGTTCGAAAGAATAATTCAGGCAATATTGCATGGAATGTCAGCAGGAGCAGCTGATCGATTTAAAGCAGGGCAATATAGACATTGGGGAATGGATCATTTAGGAACAAAAGCAAATCTTCCCGATCTTCTTGCATGCTTCTTACCTGAGCAGATCAAGACTGTTGATCAAAGACTCATCGAAAGAGAGAAACTTGCTCGCAAGTACGAAGTAGCTTTAGAAAATACCAAAATTAGATTTCCAGTAACAAAATCTGGCATCGTTCACTCCCGACACCTTTTTCCAATTCATGTAGGAGCTAATAATCGAGATAACGCCCTACTTGCCTTAGGAGAGGCAAATATTGGGGCAACGGTTAATTACCGATCTGTTCCAACGATGGGCTACTACTCAAAGAAGTATGGATTTACTGGACAAGAGCAACCAGTAAGCACTTCGTGGGGGAATGGAACTCTAAGTATTCCCCTGTTTCCAGGCATGAGAGATGAAGAGCAAGATTATGTTATTGACGTATTAATCAATAAAATAGATAAAATGATTGGCGATAATTAATAATGTCTAAAGTTATGGTCACTGGTGCTGGGGGTTACATCGGCACACAATTAGTTAGGGATTTAGTAAAAGCTGGGCATGAAGTAACAGCCGTAGATCGCTTTTTCTTTGGCAAAGAACCATTAAGTGAATTCGTTGGAAATAAAAAAGTAATTATCAAACAAAAAGACATAAGAGATCTTGATCAGAGTGATTTAAAGGGTCACGATGCAGTTTGTGATCTAGCCTGTCTTTCAAACGATCCAGCTGGAGAAATAGACCCCCAACTTACCTATCAAATAAATAGAGATGGTCGAATTCATGTTGCAAAAACCGCCAAACAAGCAGGGGTCCCAAAATACATAATATCTTCCTCTTGCTCTGTATATGGCAAAGGTGAAGAACCACAATTATCAGAAACTTCTAAAACTAATCCAATCAGCGTTTACGCCAAATCAACTCTTGAAGCTGAGCAACAAAATCTCTCAATTGCCGATGAGCACTTTTCTGTCACTGCGCTAAGAAACGCCACGGTATTTGGACTTTCAACTCGTATGCGTTTTGATCTTGTAGTTAATTTGATGACTCTCACGGCTTTTCAAAAGAGCAGAATAATTGTCATGGGAGGCGGTCTACAATGGCGACCATTAGTACATTTGTCAGATGTATCTAAGGCGTTTATCACCGCAATATCAGCAAACACAAAAGATATTAATAAAGAAGTTTTTAATATTGGTCTAGATAATTTTCAGATTAAAAACCTGGCTTATCTAGTAAGAGAAGAGTTACCTTTTCCCGTTGAAATTGATCTTGCACCAGATGATGCAGATAAACGTGATTACAATGTTGTTTTCAAAAAAGCTCAAGAAAAAATTGGGTTTAAGGCCGAGGTAACCGTTACCCAAGGAATTAAAGAGATTTATCTAGCACTCAAATCAGGGAAAGTTGATGTCGGACCAAAGACAGTCACGGTGCAATGGTACCGAAATATTTTAGAAGCTAAATCTTTACTTGATTCTATTTTACTGGATGGAAGGGTAATTTAATTTACTTATGACCCATTTGTCGGTTGTAGTCCCAGTATTTAATGAAAGTTCATTAATTAGTGAACTTATAAAAAGGGTCACTTATAATGCAAAAAAAATAACTGAAGATTTTGAATTAATCATTGTAGATGATGGAAGCCAAGATGACACTTGGAATTTAATTGAAAATGAAGTGATTAAGGAAAAGAGAATAAAAGGAATTAAATTCTCAAGAAACTTTGGCCATCATTACGCTATTACTGCAGGTTTACATAATTCAACTGGTGAATGGGTTGTTGTAATGGATGGAGATTTGCAAGATAGACCAGAAGTAATTCCTGATTTATACAGAAAAGCTCAAGAAGGTTTCGAAGTTGTTTTTGTTTCGAGACAAAATAGACCTGAAAAACTTTATTATAGGATTGCACAAAAAATTTTCTATTGGATTTTAAAGTCTCTATCAGGAATTGACTTTGATTCGCGTCAGGCAAATTTTTCAATAATAAGTAAAAAAGTGGTCGAGGCTTTTAGGAATTTTCCAGAAAATGCGAGATTTTATGGAAGTACAATTATGTGGTTGGGATTTAAGCGAAGTTATATTCTTGCGGATCACGGTGAAAGGTATTCTGGAAAACCTTCTTATACATTGAGGAAAAGAATTAAGCTTGCTTCAGACATAATTTTGTCTTTTTCTGAGCGACCATTGAGGTTTGCAATTGCTTTAGGAATAGTAATGTCGTCTTTGTCATTATTTGCAGGAATATGGATCATATTTGGAAGTTTCAAATGGGGATTTTCAGTGGTAGGTTGGTCAAGTTTAATTTCAACTATATTTTTTTCAACCGGTATTATTCTAATAGTATTGGGAATAGTTGGAATTTATGTAGGTGAAATTTTTAACCAAGTAAAAAATAGACCACTTTATGTGGTTGAAGAATCTATGAAAGAATTTTAGAAAATTGAAAATATTAATTACAGGTCATACTGGATTTAAAGGTTCCTGGTTAAGTTTTTTGTTGCATGCGCTTGGGCATAAAATTACTGGAATATCTCTGGATCCTTTAACAGATTCAATGTATAATTATGCAAACGTACAAAAAGTTTTACATGAAGATATAAGACTTGATATCAGGTCAAATGAACTTAAAAAAGTCATTAAAAAAATAGAACCTGAAGTAATTTTTCACTTAGCAGCACAACCACTTGTATTAAAATCTTTAATCAATTCAAGAGAAACTGTAGATATTAACGTCATGGGCACTCTAAATCTGTTAGAAACAGCTAAGGAGCTTCAATCACTAAAAACTATTTTAATTATTACAACAGATAAAGTTTATAAAAATAAAGAGCAAGGAAAATATTTTAATGAAGAGGATGCATTAGGTGGTGATGATCCATACAGTTCCTCCAAAGCTATGAGTGATCTTTTGGCGCAAAGTTATGCCAAGAGTTTTAATATGGCACCAATATCCATTTTGAGAGCTGGAAATGTTATAGGAGGTGGTGATTTTTCTGAAAACCGAATTGTTCCTGACTTATACAGGGCAATTACCAGTAACAATCAAATAAATGTGAGAAATCCAACATCTATCAGACCTTGGGAACACGTTCTTGATTGTCTTAATGGATACGTTCAAGCAATGACTAATTCCATAGAGTCGAAAAGGCATACGATATATAATTTTGGGCCTAATAATCACTCCTATAGAACTGTAATTGATTTAGTTAATAAATTTAATGCTTTACATGGAGAGAAATTAAAAATAAACAATATTAATGAAGATTTAGGTATTGAAAAAAATGAATTGAGACTAGATATAAATAAAGCTAAACAAGAGTTGAATTGGAAACCATTACTTGGATTTGATGAAACAATTGAGTGGACTCATGAATGGTATAAGGCATTATTGGTAAATCTTAACATGTTTGAATTCACCACCTATCAAGTAAATAAGTATTTAGATTTAAATCAGAATCAGAATAACTAATCGTAATATGAAACAAACTGGGCTAAATTTGAATGAATATGGGTTGAGAAGAATTCAATGTAAAAAAATATTAGATGAACGCGGGATTTTTAAAAAAGTATATTTCACTGAATCAGAAATAAAAAAATATTTACCTGATATAAAAGAATTATTTTTTACATATTCAAAAAAAGGAACTATACGAGGAATGCATTTACAGGGACCTGAACACGAGATGCAAAAAATAATTATGGTAATTGACGGAGTTATTTTAGATGTGATTGTTGACTGTAATAAAGATAGTGCGAATTATGGAACATTTTTTAAGATTGAACTAGATAAAAATTCTGAAGCAATTTATATTCCTAAGGGGTTTGCCCACGGCTACCAAGTTTTAAGTGAAAATGCAATTGTGATGTACGGAGCAGATGAAGATTTTTGCTCCAAATGCGATGTTGGCTTCAATATTAGTTCTTTAGAGCTAAATTGGCCAATTAAAGAAAAAATTATGAGTAAAAAAGATTCTGATTTTGTAGATTTCAAAAATTTCAATTACTTCGAGAAGAAATTTCATTAATGAATATTCTAATTTCAGGAGGAAAAGGTTTTATTGGGAAACATTTAATTAATTATCTAACTAATTTTGGCATCGACATTGTTAGTATTGTGAGGAGTGATGGTCATATTGGTTTCAAGAAATCAAAAAATTTAAAGAATTTAGAATATCATTTTAATGATTTCTGTCAAGTTGAGAGAGAGATTCCTTGGCATAAATTTGATTTTCTAATAAATCTCGCAACAAAATATCAACCTTTTGAGGATAAATTATTTATTACGGAAGCATTTAATTCAAATATAGTACTTCCTGAATTACTTATAAAAAATTGCTTTAAAAACAATATACCATTTATCACATTTGGTTCTTACCAACAAGAACTAAGTAACAAAAACAAAACACGATCATTTTATTTACAAAATAAATTGATGATTCATAAATTATTGGAAGGCCTAGCCGCAATATCAGACTTTAAATACATTGAATTAATTTTGAATGATACCTACGGGATTGATGATAATAGAAGTAAAATAGTTGATCTAATTTTAAAGACTTTTAAAGGTGAGAAACTAAAAACAACACCAGGAAATCAGTTAATAAATTTACTTAATGTGAAGGACGTATGTTCAGCAATTCTTTTTTTAATAAACGAATTAAAGAATGGAAATATTAAGTACAATAATACATTTGGAGTTAGAAGCAACAAATTTATGTCAATAAAAGAATTAGCTCATCTATGTGGTGAGATTAAAGGAAGTTCGCCAAATATAGAATGGGGAGCATTAGAATATCGGGGTAGTGAACTTTTTGAAACGCCTAATTTAAGTCCTATTTTACCTAATTGGCATCAAAAAATTAGCCTAAACGAAGGAATCTCCGAATTAATTAAATACAATTCCTACTAAAAATTTAGAAGTAAAGTAAGGTTTAAAAAAAGAGAATTGGATTTTTTATGACTAAAGTAGTTATTTTAGCAGGCGGATTAGGCACTCGTCTCCGCGAAGAAACGGAATTCAAACCCAAACCAATGGTCGAAATAGGTGGATTACCTATTATTTGGCACATAATAAATAATTTTACTAAGTCAGGATTTAAAGATTTTATAATTGCAACGGGTTATAAAGGTCACATAATTAAAGAATTTTTTTTAAACTTAGATACGTATTTAAATGATTTTACAATTAAATTTGATACAGAAATTGGTTTAAAAGTCAAAACAATAATTCACGAAAAACAAAATATAAATGTTTCAGTTATTGATACTGGTCTAAATACCATGACAGGTGGCAGGATACATAAATTACAACAATTTATTAGCGAAGAAAATTTTATTTGCACTTATGGAGATGGTCTTTCAAATATAGATCCGGCGGAATTATTAAACTTTCATCTAGACCAAAAAACGGTTGCAACAGTTACAGCTGTCAAGCCAAGAAGCAGATTTGGTCAACTTGAAATTTTGGAGAACGGAATTGTTAAAAGATTCAGAGAAAAACCCATAATGGATGATTGGGTGAATGGTGGTTTTTTTGTTTTTTCAAAGGAGATTTTCAAATATCTAACTGATAAAGATGTCTTAGAGGAAAAACCATTAAATAATTTAGTTTCAGATGGCCAAGTGTCAGCATTTAAACATGAAGGATTTTGGTATCCAATGGACACTTACCGTGAATTCTTAGATTTAAATAAAATGTGGAATGAAGGGAAGGCACCTTGGATATTGGAAAAAAGTCAAGGAAATTAAGTATTGCAATCCCTGTTTTCAATGAAGAGCCAATAATACCCGAATTAATAAATCGAGTGGTAAATACTTTTACAAATATAAATTTATATGATATTGAAATTATAATTACTGATAATCATTCTTCAGATAAAACATTTGAAATTTTAAAAAATGTAGCGAAAGAACATAAAACAAGAATTAAAATAATAAAACATGCACGGAATTATGGATATCAAACATCTCTTCAAACTTGTCTGAATCACGCAACTGGAGATTATGTGGCGGTAATGGATGGAGATTTACAGGATCCCCCTGAACTAATTCCGGCTATGTTAGATTTGCTCATTAAGGAGAAGAAGAATATTGTTTATGGAGTTAGACGTTCTAGACGGGGAAATTTCTTCAAAAATAGTTTGTATAAATTTTTTTATAAGTTGTGGCAGAAAGTTGCTGATATAGAAATTCAATTGGATTCTGGAGAGTTTGCAGTTTATGATAGATACTCCGTGGACCAAATACTTAAATTTCGGGAAAGGAATCGATTCCAAAGAGGCATTAGAGCGTATTTAGGTTTAAACCAAATGGAATATCAATACGATAGAGATTTGAGGTACCGGGGGAAAAGCAAATTTAATTTTTATCAACAATTAAGACTTGGATTAGATGGAATTTATTCATTTTCTTTTGCCCCAATTAGAATTATTATGGCCATAGGTATCTACGTTTTTATATTTTCTTTAATTTTGGCTACCGCTTCGACTACTTTACGAATTATAAATATTTTTGACCCAAGTTTTTCAGTTGGTCAAATGGGAAAAGGACTTGTTCAAATATTTTTTATCTTTACAACATTATTTGGAATAGTAATTATAATGTTAGGAATTATTGGAGAATATTTAAGTAGAATTTATGATGAAATACGAGATCGACCCATAATCTTTGAAGAAGTCATCGATAATAAGAATATTAATAATGATAAATAGAAAAATTATTGCAACAATTTTCATTATTTCCTCTGTCCTGCAGGCCATTTTTTTCTTTGCTGTCAGAATAAATTTTGAATGCGATAGTGCCGCCTACTATAATAGTTCAATTGGATATTTCACTAACAATATGAATATCGTTAGTCCATATCGTGGACCGATATATCCTTTAATCCTTAGAATTTTTGAAGTTACTACAAGCGGGAATATTTATCCACTACTAATTTTTCAGGCGATTCTTGGTGCGGTTATGCCTACCTTGATTTACTTAATTATTAATGATTATGGTAAAAATAAAGCCATATTAGGCAGTTTGATATACATGTTATCAAGCATTCCTTTTACATCAGCGAAGTTAATATTAGCGGAACAGTTTTTTATTTTTTTCATAACTGTTTCGGCATATTTTCTAAATAAATTTATAAAGAGAAATGGAACTGTTAACATTTTACTCTTTTCAGTCTTTGCCCTCTTAGCCTCTTTGACAAGGTGGGAAGGACTTGCATTAATTCTCTCAGTATGTATTATTTTTATTTTAAAATCATTATTTAATAAAAATTACTTAATGCCTACAATTTTAATGATTATAATTTTTTCAACAACTTTGTTAGGGTACAGTGCTATACGAGCATATCAATATAAAGATTTGAAAATGTTTGGATTACAAAATGGTACAGGTTCACAATGGCTATGGCGGCAGTATTATAGTCAAGGATTTAGAGACTTTAGCGGGGAAATAAAATACGCTTCGGGAGCTTATAAAGGAGATACAATTCAATATATATATAAATCAACTATCGATTACGTTTTATCAAACGAGGCAGAGTTTGAAGCACTAAAGATCACTTCAATTGATAATAATAATATAGACCAAAAATATATTAATTCGTTGTCAAAAAATAAAATTAATATTGAATATTTAATAAACGAAGCATGGAAAACTCCGACAACTTCTGGTTCACACATATCTTTTATGATGTCAAGAGCCATCATAAATAAACATGGGTTAGTTGAAGGAGATAAAATACTTCAAAAAGGTGCCTTAAACATTCTAATTAGCGATCCTCAAGCTCAATTGGTAGTCCTACAGCAAGGACTGGCAATGTTAGGAATTGGAAAATTTAAATTAGATGAAAAAATTCAATGGTTCGAGGGCCCACCATTAAACATAGGTGGATGTTTAAACAATACTGGAAATGAAAATTTTATCAAAAATCATAATGCAATTTATGTCAATTATAATCCCAAAATTCACTCAGTTGCTAGTGAGCTCAGAAACTTAGTTAGATTAAGTTTCCCATTTTTAATTCTCGTTTCACTAATACAAAGTATTCGTCGTAAAAAAATTCAAATCTTGTACACAATTTTAATTCTTTCTACAGGTTTTAATATCGGGATTGTTTCTCTGACAGGAGGAGGACCTTACGGTAAGTACGACTTAACAATATTTACTTATATAATTCTAGCAACTTTTACTCAAATTACTTTACCAACTCTAACACCTAGGAAACGATTTTAATTTTAGATTTTTAATAAATTCTTCAAATGAGATGTTCGCAAAATTTTCATTTCGATTCAGAAGCTTTTCAATTTTTGATTTATCAATATTCAATTTTATTTTGTTGAGTCTGAAAGGCATGAATGCATATCTACCTTCTTTCCAACCATATTGCTTAAAGTGTGTTCTTGGATTGATCCCAGAATTCAAAACGTCATTGTATGTCGAAAGATACCAATTTTTATCGAGAAGAATAAGGCTTATGAATTTTAGGACTAAATTAAAATGAATCACAAATGGTATTATAAGGGTTATATGAGAGTTCTCAGAGAAGGCTTGAGTATATGCCTTTTTGCCCATAACGAAGGGAATTTTGTTAAAGAAGCCTACGATTCAATTCTTCAAAATTTAGCAAAGCTGAGTAAATATGGTGTTAAATTGGAATACGAAATTATTTTGATTGTTGATTCGCCTGATGTTGAGACGACAAAAATTGTAAACGAAATAGAAAAAACAGGAATAATATTAGAGAGAGTCTCTACTCAAGACTTGGGTGTAAATAGAAATATAGCAGCAAGCTTAGCAATTTTTGATAAAATAACTTTTTTAGATGGTGATGATATTTGGGATGAAAACTGGCTAGCACTATGTCTGGCAAAGTTTGGGAAAGGTGACCAAATACTTCATCCTGAAACAGTTGTATATTGTGGTGAGAGAAATGAAATCGCAATATGTAAGTCAAGTAATAGAATTACTTCAACAAAACGAATTATGAGAGAAAATTTATGGGTTTCAAGCATTTTCACTCGTACGAATATATTATTAAAAAATAGATTTTACACAAAAATGGAATTAGATGCGTCTGATTTTGAAGATTGGAACTGGAATAGGAGCACACTTAAAAAAGGATTAAGGCATAAGGTTGTGAAAAAATCATACATTTATGTGCACACTAAGAAAGATTCTTTGAGTCAAAACCTAATTAGAGAAATGAAAAGCCCATGAAAGCTGATGTCTCAATAATCTGCGTGGCATATGGAACTAAATTTAAAAATTATGTTGATGGCTGGTGGAATTCCATTGAGAAATTGGAAATTAAGCCATCAGAGGTCGTTATGGTTCACGACCCCAGAGACGAAACCGGAGTAAGTAATCTACCTATCAGATTAATTGAATCAACGGAAAGAGATTTAACTAAAATGTTAAATCTAGGATTCAATTCTGCAGAAAGTCATTGGATTGGCGCACTCTCATTAGACGATAGATATTACCCAGATGCGTTAAACGATCTGGAATTAGCAAAACCTAATTTTGATATCGTAGGAGTAAACGCTTTATCCATGTCAACCGGTAAATTTTTAAGCAGTAATTTGAGTAATTTACAAAGTGGAAACAATCATATGCTAGGTAGCTCATTTTTTACCCGAGAAATTTATTATCGAGTTGGTGGTTGGCCTGAAATATTTTGGAGCGATTGGGGTTTCTGGTGGAGGTGTTATCAGGCAGATGCGAGATTTTGCAATCCCCCAAGAACCCATTTGATCATTGATGACGTTTCTGAAGATAGAATATCTAGTAACGTAAATTTCAAAGCCGATTTAGAAATGAAAAAATTTATGAGAATTGAGATCTAAGATTAGAACAAAGCAAAGAATAATTATTGGTAATGTTGCATGGGGACATCAATATATTGAAAACCTATTTAATTATTCACTAGAAACACTTATAACGAGCTCAAATTTTAAAAAAATATCAACCGAATATATAATCCATTTTTGTTTTGTGACTAATGATGAAAGTGTAATGTATATTGAAAAATACTTACAAAATCTAAGTAACGAATATCAAATAACATCTAAAATTATAGTTCTGAATAGTATAAATAGATCAAGAAAAATTGATAAAATTGTAAGAAATGTTTACGATAAATATCAAATACATAGTTTAGCTACACAACAGATTCTTAATGAAGTAAATGACAATGATTTTCTAGTTTTTAACTATTCAGACTTTATCTGGACATCTGGATCGTTTGTCAGAATCATAGAACTATTGAAAGATCCAACTATAGATGTTGTGAGTTGTCACCCTTTGACATTGAATTCTAATTCGCCAGCAGTGAAAAATATGATATCAAGTGCTAGTAGCAAAACAATAAGTCAGGAAGAGGTTGTGAAATTATCCATTACACATTCTGCATGGTGGTACGACCAATATACATGGGGAAACAATAAAGCAAGTGATTATCTAAGTTTGATATATTTTCCAATTGATGATTCAAGCTATTTATTTCGAGGGTTTCACATCCACCCATTAGCTTTTAAAGGTAAGAATCACAATGGAGAAAAGCTTCCTAAATTAGAATTTGGAACTTTAGATGGAGTCTACCTACCAAGAGTTCTTCAAAGAGCAAATTGGAATAATTACTTTATCCAAAATCAAAAAGAAGTTTGCATTGGAGCATTATCCGGTGAAAGTTCGGCTTCATATACTGGTGTCGAAAGAAATTTTGTAAAGAAGTTAATAGACCATGTGTTAAAAACTCACAATAGACAAGAAATAGACAATTCCAAATACTTTAGCATCATAAGTAATACGTCAGAACGCACAAAAGATATTGAACGAGTAATAGAAATTAGTAGATTAAACATTGAAAATGCGATATCACTTAATGAAATAGGACTAGCTAAAAGAGACTACGAGTATCTAATCAAGCAAAGACAAATCTATGAGAACCTGGAGAATTTAACAGATCAGAAATTCAGGGTATTAATTCTAATTCTATTAATACTCAGAATTGGAATGGATTGCACAATTCGATTTGTTTTTCTAATGGTTAGATTCATTTATAGACTTAAAAACCTCGGTAAGCATTTATTAATTGAATATATATTTAATAATTCGAGAAGAGTAAAAAGCATTTTGCTTAATAAAATTCAAGATTTATTCGGTACTAGAATCGTTATTCCGAATGGCCAAGACACAGGTGAATATAACGATGAGAAAGAGTCCCAAGTAACACCTAAAGATTTGGATGCAATAAATGAAAGTTATTTAAACATTCGGCCTCTCGCCAAAGCATATTTTGAATTTCTTGTGGTTAATCACAGAAGGAATAAATATGAAAGACCTTAATGTGTGTGCAGCTGTTATCTACAATGAAAAAGGAGAAGTTCTGCTTCAACTTAGAGATAACAAACCGAATCTACGATCACCTGGATACTGGACACTTCCAGGTGGCCACCAAGAAGATACTGAATCACAAATTGAATGCATTGTTCGTGAGATTCATGAAGAGACTAATTTAAGTTTAAAGAATCCGATTTACTTTATGAGTTTGAAGGATATCTATGAATCCGAACCCTTCCCACTTGTTCATTTTTATTTAAACCATATAAAATCACCTTATAATATAATTTGCAACGAAGGACAGGAACTTAAATTTTGGAACATCAGTTTAATAAATAATTTAAAAGTCAATAAATATTTAAATCTTGTGTTGTGTTATGCAAAACTATTTGACTCAAATCGAGAAAATTTTGCGGGCTAGGTTTAGATCATCTTGCGTATCAATTTCGGACCATTTCCCATCATATGGAATTCCGTAAACAGGCTTACCCTTTGATATAAATAGATTTAAAAATTCAGTTATTGAAAGATTATTCTGAATTTGTATTTTCTCTGAATCCATAAATTGAGAAATTAGCTGCCAACCCTTGACGGATATCTTCAATATGCCCATATATTGGCCTTCAATTTGATTCAATAATTTTGGCTTAGTTCCTATCTTTAAAACTCTACCCTCAGTGGAAATTTGAAAATCTTCCAAATCCTGTATTGGATCAGAAGTTCTTGAGTTCCAATAACTGAGAAAATTAACGTCATAAAGAATTGTTATTTCGTGTGGAGAATCCATAATTTTCTTTACCGCAGATTGTTCAAAAATTATGTCTCCATATGAAACTATATCTGCTTTAAATTTATCATCAGCATGTCCAACTAATAGTGAAGTTAAAATGTTCGAATTAGCCCAGTTAGAGTTTTGTATTTTTTTTATATCCTTGTATTTTAAAAAAGAATCTCCAGAGTAGCCTGTAACAACAGTAATTTCAGAAAAATCTAAACTTTTATAAATTCGAATTTGACTTTCAAAGCAGTTGGAGTCCCCAATTGGCAATAACGACTTTGGCATAGTTTCTGTCAGTTCGCCCAATCTAGATCCCCTACCAGCGGCAAGAATTAATGCTCGAAAATTACTCATACTTTTGAAAGAAATCTTGTAATCTTTTCTCAAAACCTGGATTTCGTAAAATAGTTCTCTCAGGATGCCACATGCAACCTTCCCATGGGTAGGATTTGTGTTCGACCGATTCAATAGTTTCATCGTTTGCGACGGCAGTAATTCGGAATGCATCAGGCAATTTATCAACACTTAAGTTATGAAAGCATTTGAATTCTCCTTGAATTTCGCCTGACAAAGTAGTGCTAGAATTGACGTGTCCATCAATTCTTTTTAAAGTTCCACCCTCAAACATTATTAATCGTTCAAGACCTCTGCAAATTCCAAATAATGGTAAGAATTTTAATTTAGAATAGTGCATTAATTTATCTTCTAGGCGGTATCGCTCATCTAATTTTGAGGGGTCCCCGCCGCCCGATAGCAAAAATTTTTTGATATTGTTTATTTCAAGCCAATCGTGTAAACCATGATCTTCAATAGATAATCCGTAAAAATTGGGGATTGGAACTAATTCAAATCCAAGTTCTCGAAAATAATTCCATAGGCTATTTTCTAGGGCATCATAAATATCTGATTCGTTAAGAGTGATTAATCTTTGCGTTACCCCAATTTTAATCATGATAAAATAGTAATCAATTTATTTAGGCAATCTAATCTAATTCGATTTGCATTCTTTAGTTCATTAAATCTCTTTTGCCCAACTCCAATTGCACAAGGTAATCCAAATTCACCTGACCTTACGGCCATATGACTATTCATACCACCATATGCAGTAATAAGACCTTTTATAGACGAGGTAAAAATCCAGTCAAAACCTGGGTCAGCGTTCTCAATTAGAATAATGCTGTCATTTATACTATGAATAGTGGACGGATTCGATATTCTGCCTTCCACGCATTCTTGAGTAATGAAATTTGCAGCACTTTCAATAAGTTCAAAGGCATATATATCTGATTTAGATTTTATTAAAGGGGGAAGCCAAATTGATTTACTTATTTCAAAATGATCTTGATTCTGAGCTATTTCTTGGGCAAGAAAATATTTTGGATCTTTTCCGGATAAATATAGTGATTTTAAAGAGTTAAAATTAAGATAAGAAAGATCTTCTCGATTAAACCCTAAATCGTCTCCATATTTGACTAAAATGTCAAGTGCTGAACTTAAATTATTGGTGAATTGTAATTTACTGCTTTCTCTCAACTTTATTGTCTCCATTATTATACTAAAAAGGTTTTTAGATCCAGAAGTTATTCCGATAGACCTTAGGTGATGATTTAAGTTTTTATGATCAATTTCTAAATCTTCAAAGCGAAAAATTTCATCCTTAATCGCAAAACTGACTTCATTTTTATCAAAATTAGGAAAATAGATTGAAGTATTTTCCCTATAACTTGGTTGCGTGATGTCATACGTGCCTGGTCGTAAATGCCCGAAAATATTTAGAAAATCCTCATTATTATGAGTTTTTTGCATAAAAGACATTTCACTAGCGATCGTTTTAATTGACTTATTAATAAAATTCTTCTGATTTGAATCAATTAAACCAACATTTTCCATGGAGTTGAGCATTTGCGTTGAAATAAAAGCCGCTCTGGCCAATCCTCCAAATGGCAATGTCCCGTACCGCTTGCAGTCTTCTAAGAGCCAGTAAATTTTGTCTATCTGTGATAAATCCGAATCTAAAATCTTTTCACGCCTTGAACTTAAAATTTCTAACCTTTTCTGGTCAATCTTCCATACGGGACCCGTATTCGAAAATACATTTTGGGTTATTTGCTTAAGAGATTCTTTGAATAAATCAATTTCTAAATTGTCGAGACCAAAATTCTTGATATCATCAATTTTTTGTTCAAAATCTAAAGTTAGACATGAAATCACGATTTCAAATTCGACTTTGTCGTGTAGTGCCGGTTGCTTACTTAGTTTTTCTATATAACCGTTTACTAATTTATTGGCAATGCTATTAGATAATTTTTCGGGGATAAATGAATTAAATGAAGTCCTAACATCGATATATGGTTGACTTGCAAAGTCCAACATTAATGGGAAACCTCTTAAATTTCGATATCCGTAATTATGTCTTTGGTATGCCCACATTCCATCTGTAATCAACTCACGATACAAGGATAGGGCAAGCGGTCTAGGTCTAATTCCAATAATTTCAGCTGGATTCCAATCCGGCATTACGCCAAAAATTGTTGTATCTCCTACCAAAAATGGATGCTTCTTTAGTTTGCCGCTGATTTTAGAATCTAGAATTTGTAAAAATTTTTCAACAGAAATTGCTTTAGGATAAGATTTTGATTTGGCTTTATTAACTAAAGGGCGGACTTGCAACAAGAATGGCTTAAGATCACCAACTTGAAAGGCAAATTCAATATCCAACTCGTCTGTCTTAAAAACAATTTCTAATTCCTCGATCATCTCTGCAATAGCATCAATGAAAACATCATTTAAAATTTGATTATAATTTTTCCAGTAAACTTTGGTGATTGAATCTTTAGAATTTCCCGATGTGACTAATGTGGTATCTCCGTTTTTTGTATATTCAATTATGCGGTAGTTATTATTTGTGTTTCGATCATAAGTCAAAGCGACTCCGCTCAAAATGACATTTTCAAGCATTGGTTGAACCAAAACTTCGTCATTTACATTTGAAGTATTAGTCGAATTCAAGACTTCAAATGCGCCTTCGATTATATTTTCTCGAGATACGTTGAGTAAAGACTTAAACTTTCCGGCATTTGACGCAAATATCGAATCCTCATTAACAAAGCTTGATCGGATAGCAAAGGAAAAGACTTCAGGAAAAGAATTATTCAGAGTTTGGTCTAATTTTGCACTCGCTAATTGGGCTCTATTCATTAACAAAACTGGCAAAATGGTGGATTTCTTAAGTTCTAGCTCCCTAAGGTTTAGTAAAGTTCTGCCTTTAGATGAGAATAAAACTGTCATTAGGCTTCTAAACCAACTAAAAAGTAAAATAAATTAAGTGATTCGAAGTATTTCATAAACTTCATAATACATATCATATTAATTTAACCAAGTAATGTGTTCAAGTATGGATTTAGCCCATTTTCCTAATTGAGTATAATCAAAATCTTGTTCAATTAGAAAATCGGGGTTTGCCGGTAGATCATAATCTAAATCAAGCCCCATTAAATTCTTAGTTTTTGTGGCCCCATATAAGTTTTTGTCATCTCTTTGCTGTAGTAGGTCTATCTTGCAATTGATGTATACTTCAAAATATTGACTAATACTTGATCGATTAAATTCATGAATTTCTTTAAAAAGTGAAATAGTAGAAACTATCACATTACTATTTTGAGCCGATATAAGATTTGCAATTTTACTATACTGTCTGGATAATATAAGTCTTGAATTCCTATCGTACAAATTTCCACTTGAAAGAATTTGTCTTAATTGATCCCCATCTAAGTGTATCCATTTATTGATCTGATCGACTTCAATAATTTTTTTAGCTAATGTAGTCTTACCAGAACCGGATAATCCAGTAATCCAAAGTACTCCCAATTTCCCCTCCAATTTCTTACAACTTGTATTATACTTGTAATGTGTTTAATTTCAATAAATTAAGTAGATCAAATAAGAGTAATTCATATAGTGATATAGCTTATCAGATCCTTGCCCAACCTATGGATGCACTTTTTAATGAACTTAATAAAATTTTTGAATTGAAAGTGAGTCCTGAAGATTACTTATTTAAATTTGAGCATATAGCTCAAACTGGAGGGTCAAATATCAATGACCTTCTCAAAAGAACTTTAGATGCACAACAATTCTGGATACCCTCATATTCGCAAGTATGGGCTGATCTACGTACGCCCAAATTATATGAAAGTAGCCATTCATTAAAAGTTTTAAGTGCCCATTACTTAAATGGTGTGCAAATCAAATCCAATAAACAAATTAAAAGTTTTACTTTTCTAAGAGACCCAAGAAAAATGATAATGTCGAGTATGCAGACAGGCGCAATAACTGATTTAGGCGTGTCAGAGTTTTGGAGATTATCAGAAAAGAAATTGAAAAAAATCAAAAAAGATATTGGACATTTAAATTTTCAGTTATACGAACTAGCATTTAAGAACTATGAAAGAAAGTTTCCTTTTGATCAGAGCGGTACATCACCCCTTATTAACCCCAAAAATCTTCAAGGAATTAAGCCAGCAGATTTATGTCGGTTAGTGGATGAACGACTTGAAACCGACCTAGTTTTCATCGGAATTACGGAAAATTTCAGCGAAAGTGCTTTACTCCTATTTGAAATTTTAGGAAACTCAAGTCTTAAGTTGTGGAGACCTGGGTTATTTGCATATAGGAAATACACATTTGAAGAGGCCCCTCAAGATATTCAAGAAAGAATTGAAGATTTATGTAAAGACGAGATGGAATTTTATATGAAATGTAAGAATGTTTTGACAAATTTGGTAAATGAATCTTCAAATTTAAAGGTACTTCAAGCTTATATTGAACAAAATAAGCGACCTGATTTAAAATTTATTCAATCTATTCAGGAAAAACTAGAACTAGCATATGCAAATAATGATCAGTCGGGTCATAGGTTAAGAGGAGATCTAGATTCGGTTAGAAGCATAATAATTGAATTAGAAAAAATACTTAAATTGTATAATTAAATATAAACTATAAAGGTCTAAACCCGAATTTTTAATCATATTTTTTGAGCCATATAAACAACTGTATTATATGGGATTTCAAGTGTGTCGACTTTTTGTTTACGTATGAATTCAGCAATTTCCATAATAATTTTTTGAAACAGATCTCCAGCTTGCCTCTGCAACGTTGCATGAGAACTCCAGGCATTTATGAATTGTTCTGTTGAAACTTTATGAGTTATTTTCTCTTGAAAATTTTCTAGGTTTCGAAAGAGTCTAGAATCATTTATAACTTTTGATTGATCTTGGCGCCTGTTTCCATATGAATAATCTGCAATACTTGCTCTAATAATATTCTCTATTTCAACTTGTAAGGGATCATTTAGGTCTCTGAGATTCCACATGCAAACAAAAAAACCTCCAGCTTTGAGCAACCTATTGGATTCTTTTAAGGCAAGTTGTTGATTGCAAACATTAAATGATGACCCAAATGTCACCAGATTAAATTCATCAGAATTCATACCTGTGGCCTCAGCTACTCCTTCGTGCCACGTAACATTGGTTAAATTTGAGTGTAAATTGATTCCAATTTTTCGCATAGAATCGTTTGGCTCGACAGCGTTAATAGTCGAAGCAAAAGGAGATAGGAGCTTAGTTAAATGTCCAACACCGGCACCAATGTCACAAATTTTAGGTAAACCATCTAATTTATTTACAATTTTTTGAATTGCTTCAGAAGCATAATCCACTCTGTCCACATAAGAATCAGCAAGTTTTGAGTAATCCCATTCCGTTTTGATGATTTATTTCCCTTCAAGATTATAAGAAAAATTTTAGCACAATATGCCATTCAATTCAACTAAGATAAAGCCTAGTGCATACAACCCGTGATAGATTCGCTGTGTGATTGTCCTTAAGGTAAAAGTAATTGAAAGGGATTTTAACTCAAATGAATTTTTCAGACTTTAAAATTTCTCATGTTTCGATTCTTTACGATGGAGGCAGAAGTGGATCTATTTTTTTGCAGAGCTTATTTGACAGCCATTCTGAGATAATAACTTTTCCAAGTACGTTACTAATAGGCGGATTAACAGGACATCACTTTGACGATTTTTTTATTTCAAATGCAGGAAATAAACCTAAACAAATTGCGACTAATTTTACAAAAGTATACCAAACGGCATTTGACTCAAAGTACGATTCTACCGCTTCGCGTTTAAGTCAGTTAGGAGATAACCAAGATCAAAAAATAGAAGTTGATAAAGATCGGTTTATAGATTTTTTCATAAAGTATTTTGATTTTAGAGATGAAATTTCCTACGCCAATGTTTTTAACGGTGCGCATCTTGCTTGGGCGCAAGCGCAAGGGAAAAAATTAGGAGAGAATATATTGATTGTTCATGCTTTGCACACACCAGAAGATAAAATGAAAATGTATTGCGAAAATTTTCCAGAATCAAAGCATTTAGTTTGTATTAGAAATCCGATAGTGTCTCACAATAGTAGATTTATACATCATATTAAAAGGCATAAACTAAATAATAAAAATAGTGATTTTTTTGATAACGTAGAACAACTCAATTACCCTTATAATATGACTATGGATGTGTTGTTCGCTCTAAAGACAATTGGGAAGTATGCAAAATTTGAAAAAGTTCGAGGCGTACGCAATGAGGATCTTCATATAATACCCGAATTGACTGTAAAGAACTTATGTACATTCTTGGAAATAGTATTTGAACCGCAGCTTTTAGAATCTACTTTTTTTGGATTGAAGCATTGGGGAGATGATACGATAGATCCAAGAAACGGTTTTTCTAAAAGTACTCCAAGTGATTTTAAAATTTCCGAATCAAGTTTTAAAAAACAAGACGTGGCTTTAATTGAAGATTTGATTAATGATAGGATCTGCCATTTTAGATATTCTAGATTAACTCCTAAAAGAAACATTTCGGCCAGAAGATTAAAAAAGATCACAAAATGGGAAGAAGAGTCAATTTATTCAATTCTTGGCAAAAAAACTTATCTTGCAAATTTAGCCATTTATTCAAGAATTTTTGGTGCAAATTTTCATAAACTTTTTATTAAGGTACTAAGTCGATTGATAAATGAATCTGACTCAAAGATAATAATTAAATGGGCGCAATATATAGATATGAGAGTTGATTTAATGAAATCTTATATTACCGAAAATAAGGATAATCCTGAACCTAAGTTTGGATTAATTTAGTTTTTTATGATCGCAATTCGTACACTTGACTCATATTTTCAAGATCTTTCAAGTATTTCTTTGCCCAAGAGACCATTTCAACAACACCATCTTCTAAAGAAATAGTAGGCTGCCAATGTAATTCTCGTGCGATCTTGGAGTTATCGAGCCAGTATCTTGCGTCTTCAGTTTTTCTTCCCTCAGTAAATTTGGCGAATGAGTCAAATTCTACATTTGATGCTTTTGCAATTAGTTCAACTATTTTTCTAATTGATGTTGAAGATTCTGTTCCAGCGTTATAAATCTCACCAAGTGGTGCTTCTGAAATAATCTTATAAATAGCACTTGCCATATCTCTTGCGTGAAGAAATGATTTCTCAGCAACTCCACCACCTTCGAGTGGAAATGAAATACCCTTAAGTGCACAATAGGCAGCTCTAGGCATAACCCGGTATAACTGCTGTCCAGGAGCATAAGCATTTGAAGGTCTAATAATATTCATAGGAAACTGGATACTGTCAAAGTAAGTCTTCAAATGTAAATCACCAGCAAGTTTTGAAACTGCATAAGGACTCGTGGGGTTAGGCGCATCGGTTTCTTTAGAAGGGCCGTTTACAGCTGGTCCATAAACTTCAGAACTTCCGATTTGCATCCAATGTTTAAAGTAATCCCTATCACGAATCATTTCAGTGATTTTAGCCAGCGCAATGACATTCGTATCGTAATAACGGTATGAATCGTTCCAAGATGTGGCATAGGCTAATGCCGCAAAATTAATGATGCATTCTGGTTGCTCTTGATCAAAAATGCGCATAAGGATATCTGGTTCGTGAAGCATATGTGCCTGGTAATACTTGTAACGAGTATCTTGATTGCCTACTCCTAATGAATAAACTTCAGGTTTTTTTGGATTACGTCCAATACAAATCAATCTTTCAGCAAGATTTTCTTCCAATAAATATTTCGCCATATGGATGCCGAAAACACCATCTCCACCTAGAATTGCAAACTTCTTAAATTTTCTCAAGGTTCTCTCTTTCAAGTAATTGCCTTAATTTACTTTCCAAAACGAATAATCCCCAGTATAGCCCGCTTCTTCAAAGAGTTTTTCCCATTCTGACGTTTTCAAAACGGTCACTGCTGTCAAAACCCAGGATCTGAGGTCTTGTTCCTCTGTAGGTGTGTTCCAACCATCCACCACTACATAAGAATGTTTCTTTTTTACTCTTTCTATCTCTTGGAGTGATTTAATACATCCTTGTTTATCCAAATTATGTATGGTGTTTATAGATATTACCAAGTCAAAGCTTTTATCTTCAAAAGGTAAATCTAGACAATTCGCCACTTGGAGCTGGGGTTTCACTAATTCATGGGAATTTTCAATGGCATAATTTGAAATATCGATTCCTGCAATTGTTAATTTAGGAATCGCTTTTATGAAATCAACTAGCATAAAACCTTTTCCGCAGCCTACATCTAAAACAGAACTTTCTTCATTTAAGTTGTATTGATTTATAAACAACTTAACTGTGTCGGTCCAATATTTTGAATCGTAATTAAACCCTCCATAGCCATGTTTTCGATCTCCATCAAAGAACTCTTTGCCGAATTTCTTAGCAATTATTTTGTCGGCTTCGCTTGGATTAATTCTTTCCGTTAATCGATTTTTGGGCTTAGGATACTTGTACATCAGATCAATAAAATTAGATTTCAAAATATTCCAAACAAATTAAAAGGGCCCCACTAAACCTTGGGGAGGAATATCATATGGGCCATCTCCTTTGAGTAAATGTATCTCGTCTTTTGATATATCCACTCCCAAAGATTTACAGATTTCGACAGATATTTCTGCAGGACCTGGATAATACTGTTTGCTCAAACCAGGGGCAGAAGGAACTGGAATATCAGGAAAACCAATTCTTATCGGCTTTGCACTTAATTGTCCCCAAAGCTCTTCAATCACTGAAGTAATAATTTCACCCGTAACCCCAAAGCTTAAATGTCCGGTATCTGCTACAAGTAGTCTTTTTGTTTTAGAAACACTCTCAAGAATCGTTTTCTTATCCCAGGGAAGTATTGATCTCATGTCAATAACTTCACAAGAGACACCTTTAGTATCTAAGAATCTTGCTGCTAATAAAGAATCAATAACTGAATATGAATTTGCAACTATAGTTATATCTTTACCCGCTTTAGAAACTCTTGCTTGCCCAATTTTATAATTAGCAAAGGGCTGACTGACTTCACTTTTTATTCCATGTAACCATCTATGCTCAATGTAAATTACTGGATTTCCATCTGCAATTCCACCAACGATCATGTCACCTGCATCTTGGGGTGTTGCAGGCATAACAACTTTTAGTCCAGGAATATGAGCAAAAACTGTTTGTAAACTTTGTCCATGAGTTGGGCCTTGCCCCCAACCTCTACCTACTACCATTCTTATTAAAAATGGAAGATTTGATTTTCCACCCGAATTAAAGAACCACTTTGCTGCCTGATTAATCATTTGCTCAAAAGCGGTTAACGTAAAATCTAACCTGTGATGAACCAAAATAGGTTTATAACCCATCGCAGCCATTCCAATTGAAACTCCCGTTAAAGTGTTCTCTGAAAGGGGCGCATCCATAACTCTTTGGGTTCCGAATTCTTGAACCAAGCCCGTGTTTGTTCCAAACATTCCTTTAGGGTCACTAGCTCCAAGTCCTAAGATAAAGGTTTTATCGTCGTTCAGCAAAACCTGCTTTTGAGATAACCTAATTGCATCCACGTAACTTATTTGATTACTCACGCAGTTCTCCAAAATATTTTATTCTCTAAAGAATACGAAGCATCTTTTTCATTTTTTGCCATTTGAATTAAATCCTTTATCTCATTTTTTAACTTTATATCGATATCGGAAAATTTCTTCTCATCTATTTCACCACTTGATATAAGTTTATCCAACAAAAGTGTTATTGGATCTCTATTTTTAAAATTATTGACTTGCTCTTGATCTCTATAATTCAAATCGTCGTCAAAATTTGGGCCACAATGTTCAAGTAATCTGTATGTTTTGAACTCAATGAATACTGGTTTTGATTCAGTCAACATATAATTTTTTGCTTCTCTAATAACATTTACGACTTCTAAAATATCATCGCCGTTTCCTTCGTAAGTTTTAATGCCATGACTTCTAGCTAAATCAGTAATTGTTCTATTAGTAGGTTGTCTCACTGATAATGGAGTAAAAATTGAATACTCATTATTTTCACATATAGTCATCAATGGAAGATTGTGTAGTGAAGCGTAATTTAGAGTTTCGTGAAAAGTTCCAGACTCAACGGCCGCGTCACCAATGTAGACTGCTGTGATATTTTTTGATTTCTTTCGTTGTTGTGACATCGCAACACCAGCTGCAATGGCCATCGCGCTACCAACGATTGGAATTCCCGCTAGAAATCCAGCTTTGAGATCGGTCAAATGCATTGACCCTCCCCTGCCTGCACAACATCCACTTTCCTTACCATAAAGTTCTGCAACAAAAGAGAGCAGATTTCCACCTTTTGCGATGTAATGAGCATGACTTCTATGGTTAGAAACTACCCAATCTTCTTTACCCAAGAATGCCGATACACCAACTGCAATCGCTTCTTGCCCAATTGAGAAATGAACAGGACAGCGCATTTCTTGATTCGGATACTCCGAGATCAGTGCCTCTTCTAATCTTCTAATGATCAGCATGCCATTTAGAAGTGAAATGTCATTATCAGGGTTTAGCTCTTGTGAAATTTTCATTTCTTGCCCTCATAAAATTTATGAATTAACTCAGAAACAATTTCCATATGGCTTGAATTCAAGTATTGATGTATCGGAATTGTAATTAGCTCATCTGCTTGCTGTTCAGCTTTTTTCAATACCCGAGTATTCAAGCCCATATTAGTCGAGGCCGGCTGCAAGTGAAGGGGTACTGGGTAGTGAATTTTTGCCTCAACTCCATTATCAATTAAATACTTAATCAGGCTATTTCTATCCGAAACTAAAAGCATGTATAAAGAAAAGGTCTCCAGGAAACCTTCAGGGCGTTCAGGAACCTTAACAAAACCATTCAAGTCCGACAACAACGAATCGAGATATTTTGCGTTGTTATTACGTTTTTCAATGAAATTATCTACATAGTCTAGAAAATAATTTGCGATAACAGCCTGTAAAGGTTGAATTCTCATATTTACACCCCAAAATTCGATGGTATTTCTATCTGACATTCCATGGTTTCTATATTTTTTCATCCATTTATATAAATCATCATCATCTGTTACAACCATTCCACCATCACCTGCAACATTCAACGATTTTAATGGATGCATACTAAAGGCCCCTATTTCAGAAAATGTTCCAGGACGCTTTCCCTTTATTTTTCCACCGATCGCCATACAAGCATCTTCTAAAACAAATAAGTCATTTTCTTTGGCGATCTCTTGAATTTTAAACATGTCGGGGGAGGCGCCGGCCCAGTGAACAGGAAGTATCATCTTAGTTTTTGTATTTATTAAACTTTTTAAATCATCAATGTCGATTTGATATCTTTCATCAACATCGGTAAAAACAGGTGTTGCGCCAACTGCGACTATAGCGCCGGTTGTGGCATAAAAACTATTACATGGAGTAATTACTTCATCGCCTTTTTGTATTCCTAGAGCTTTTAACGCAAGAATCAAAGCATCTGTTCCGTTGTTTGTCGCGATGCAATACCTTGAGCCCATGTACTCAGCAAAATTTTTTTCATAATTTTCAACAAAAGGCCCAAGAGTAAATTCACCAGAAGATAAAACAGGTTTCCAAAGATCAAAAAATAGTTGATGTTCACTAAATTGCTGAGGTAAATAGTTATACGGAACTTTGAATTCCATGTTATTTCTTACCATGAAAATCAAGTATTAAACTTGTAACAATTTCTTGGAATTCAAAAGGCATTCCAGGATATAAAGGTAAACTCAGAATTTCCTTAGAAAGCTTTTCAACCACTGGGAAATCTCCATTTTTGTAGTTCAAGTATTTTGCTGCAGGTTGTAGATGTATTGGAACAGGATAATGAACTAATGCTTCTACTCCTTTTGAATTTAAATATTCTTTCAGCTCATCTCTTCTGTCTGATCTAATTACATACGTTTGATAAACATGTTTTTCATTATTATCTTCTGTAGGTACGATCACAACTTTTCCTAAAGTTTCATTGTAAAATTTGGCGATTTTTCTTCTTTCTTCAGTCCATGCTTCAAGTTGCGGTAACTGTACCCCTAGGAATGCTGCTTGCATTTCATCTAGTCGACAATTCAATCCCCATTGTGAACATGTACTTCGATCAATTAATCCATGATTCTTTAAGATATTTAATTTCTCTACCACTTCTAATCTATTACTTGTGATTATTCCTGCGTCTCCAAATGCATGAAGGTTTTTTAGTGGGTGAAAACTAAAACTTGCGGCATCACCAAAGCTTCCTGCCCTTTTCCCATTGAACTCTGCACCTACCGACTGAGCTGAATCTTCTATGACAATTAGATTATGTTTTTTTGCAATTTTTAAGATTTGATCCATTTTAGCTACTCGGCCAGTTAAGTGAACCGGAACAATAGCTTTTGTTCTTGGTGTTATTGCCGCTTCAATTGCTTCTGGATTTATGTTGAAATCGAAATTTGTATCTACAAAAACAGGTTTTGCTCTAACTTGCGCAATTGCAGCAGCGGTTGCGATAAATGAATTTGGTGCCGTTATTACTTCATCGCCCTCTTCAATCCCAAGAGCCTTAAAAACTACGTGGAGACTACAGGTTCCATTAGCTAAACCTGCGGCATACTTTGTACCACAAAAATCAGCAAAATCTTGTTCAAATTTTTTTACTTCAGGTCCCAAAACAAATTTTCCGCTGTCGAGGACACGTTCAAAAGCATTGGTCAAATCAGCCTTTGATGATTGTGTTGTTGGGCCAAAATCCACATACGGAACTCTTGTATTCAATTTATATCCTCATTAAATTAAACTAATGACAACTATACCTGTTTTTTCCACAATGCGAGACCAGCGTCTAAGTTCATTGCGGTAAAATCAGGAAAAGTTTCATTAATTTTCGAGATATCGAAGCTCTTAACGATTATTTCACCTTCTGTGCCCGAATTTTCAATTTTTGTTTGTGGACTAAAGATAGAGCGACATTTTTCTGCAACATCATGGAAGGAGTAAGACTTTCCAGTGACAATATTCAACGTTCCTGTAAAGTTTGTTTTTAAACTTCTTATAATGAGATTTACCACATCATTAATATGAATATGATCTCTAAAGTTTAAACCTTCACCAAAAACCTTGATTGTTTCTGAATTTTTGATTTGATTAATGAACCGGTTAGGACCATATCCGTTATGAGTATCTCCTTCACCATAAACTGCACAAACTCTCAAAATGGCCAAATTTGAAATTTTACTATTTTGTAAAATGATTTCTCGTGAAAGTTGGGCAAGTCCATGAAATGAATTTGGATCGCATGCGGATAACTCGTTAAATAATCCGCCCTTATCACCATATACTGAATCTGAACTAATTAGAATTACTTGTTTAATGTTCAGGTCCGAAATTGAATTACAGAAAACATCTACCATTTTGATTGATTTTCTTACATCTTCAGCAGATTTTGAGGGCGCAATTGCTGAAGTGAAAACTATTTGATCATTTTCGCGTAGCACACCCTTGAGTTTTAAGGAGGTAGTGTCCTCTAGTAAATTAAATTCCTCTTTCGCAATTCCAATATTTTCTATGCCTAAAGAATTAAGTTCATTTATCAGAGCTTTTCCTATAAAACCGTTACAACCTACAACTACGACTCTCATAATTTTTCCATTTTTAAATTTTCGCCAAGTGTGCGGTAACTAAATTTAGAACCCTTGTCTTTTAAGTCTAATTGGCAAGCAAATGGATCTATAAGAAATTTTACTTTGGAATTTAATAGCATTTGTCCAAATTCTTTTGACATAAATTCTTTCCATTCCGTAGAAATAACGAGTATATCTACAGTAGAGATTACGTCTTGAGCTGACTCAACCCAATTAGCTCGAGGAATTGAAATCATGTCTTCTTTCACAACGGGGTCATATACAAAAGTTGGGAAAATCCTAGAAACACTCGATGCCGTTTTAACGCCACTTGAACCAATTGTGGAATCTGTATTTTGCTTATAACTTAATCCGAGTATTCCAATTTTTGGTGAATCTACTAATGGTATAACTTCTGATAATTGGCGCATTAGCCAATTTTTAGAAAACTCTGAGTTTTTCAACATCGCATCAACAATTGAAGCATCTGTTCCCTGAACTCTGGCCATCTCACGAATTCCAATTAGATCTCGAATTATGTTGCTCCCACCAATTCCTAAACCTGCATTTAGGTAGGCGTAGGGGCCGATTCGTCGGTCAAGTCTTAGGGATTCGACAATCTGTCTCCAGTTCGCACCTAATTTGGAACTTAAAGCAGCGAGGGTATTTGTGGCTGTAATTGTGCTTGCAAGAAAAAAGTTGGCTGAAAGTTTGGTTAATTCAGCAGACTCTAAGCTCATTCGCATTACAGGGCACTTTCCTTGTTTTAAGAATTCTTCATACTTTGTATTTAAAGGTTTTGTTTCATCGATGAGCCCGACGACATATCGTTCTGGTTTCAATGCCCTTTCAAGACCTTGACCAAAAATTAAGGTCTCCATTTGATAATAGGTTTCATATCGAGATTTACAAATTTTCCTAGTAAATCCAGGACGAACTTGACTAAGAATAATTATCGGCGTAGTTGAATCAATTGTTTGCTCAACTAAATCAAAATACATTTCAACCGGTCTAGTGTCGACATTTCCATCACCATCAACAGGAGAATCAATTGAGATCACTACTAAGTCACATTTTCTAAGATCTAAAATATTATTTGTAAGTTTGAAGTTATCTGGTAATTTCTGTAAAAAGTCTTCTATCCCAGGTTCTGCGTTATCAAATTTTCCCTTCAGTCTTTCAGAAATCAATTCCTTGTCAGTGTCAAAAGCAATAACATTATTTCCGTAAATACTGGCCCCAACAGATGAACAAGTTCCCAGATGGGACATGCCTGCAAAGCCAACAGTAAGTGATGGCATCTAAACTATTTCTCTTAATTTATCAAAAAGTTGCGAAATTTTTAAATTACTTTCTAAGTTACCTAAATTTCTATTGTTGATTAAATTGACAAAATGACGATACTCAGCTTCCCAAGTGGGATCCGAACACACTAAAGTGCTTATCTCTTCATCAGGTTTCCCGCTTGGTCTTTTCCTGTTCCTTATAGTCAATTGTGAAGGCCCCCACTTGCAAAGGCTATCCAGATTTATAGAACCTTCGCTACCGACCAATTCTGCCCTAAAGTTATTCCGCCAACTTAACAAGGAAATTTCTAGAATCACCTCTGGACTTCCAACTAATCTAATTACAGCATTATCGTAGGCATTATTTTCAAATTTATTAACTGAGAGTACTTGTATATCATATTGACTTAGTCCAAACCAAAAATCTACTAAATCAAATAAATGAGATGCCAGATCAGGTATAACCCCTAAATCTTTGTCCCGCCACAAACTACTTTTTACAAGTTCTGCAGTGCCATTACCGTAAAAAAGGTTTAACTTATATATCTTTCCGATTCTCTGGTTTTCAATTAAATCTTTTGCCGTGACCCAGTGTGGTTCAAATCTGTGATTATAGGCAACATATACGGTTGTTTTTGTCTTCTTTGCCAAATCCGCTATTTCCTTTAACTGTAGTGAAGGTAGATTAAAAGGTTTTTCAATAAGGACGTGCTTTCCATTTGTAACTAATTTATTTACATAATCAAATTTAAGTTCATCTGGTATACACAGAAGTGCACTATCAAAAGATTGGAAATCAACTTCGTCTAAATTTTTGAAAGTTGCTTTGGCATTTAATGGATCAATACTGAATTGAAAGTCTTTTCCTGCAAATAATTGACGCTTATTTCCTTGAACTCCTAAACCAATTACTATTGTTCTCATTTACGATTCTGCTAATTCTGACATTTTTTCTAATTTATCTATATAACTAAGTATTTCGACTGGATTAATCGTCACATTTCCTTCTTTTTGACAAGCCAATCCCGCTGCAATTGTTCCAATAATCGAGGACAACACTTCATTATTTGTTTTTAATTGAACAATTGTTGAATATGCTAGCAATGCATCACCTGATCCTACGGGATCAATAATGCTGTCTCTAACTAATGCGTCTACGGCAAAGAAAGTTGGGCGGTCTCCCGCTTTTTTTTCAGTTCTGAAAGTCAGCATGCCTCGTGCTCCAAGTTTAAGCATGAGAGTTTTAGCACCTGATTTATTCATTAACTCAGTACCTAAAGGTCGAATTACTGTGTCTTGGTCAGCTAAAGCAAATCTAACTTCTTGTTCATTGGGCGTAATTAAATCGCAGTTTGGGAAATCAAGAATATTTCCCCATCTACTGGCCACTTGGCTATCAGCCACTTTAAAAGTTCCATTGGGAACACTATTCAAAATTTGAGGAATTGTAGATTTATTAAACATTCCATGTCTGAAATCAGATAGAATTATTGCGTTAGCTTTTGAATCTTTTAACTTAGATGTAATGCCAGCTACCTGTTCACTGTTTATGCTTGCGTTACTTACTTCATCAATTCTAATTAATCTATACCCATCTGCTAAAACTGCATTTTTATGTGTGGTGGGCCTGGTTTTATCAGTCAAATATTCAAATTTAACGCCACTTTGCTCCAAGTCCTTAATGGCAAATTTTCCAATTTCGTCATCGCCGATTACAGAGTGCAGAATTACCTTTACTCCAGCGGCATTAACATGTTTGGCGACAATTCCTGCGCCGCCAACAAATTTTTCAAACTTTTCTACTCGCACTGATGGGGTAGGGGTTTTTCTATGTCCACCAATTATTGATGCGGTAGTTAATGAATCAACTATTAAATCCCCGACAATTTCAACTGATAAATTCTCAAGGCCGCTTAGCGAATTTCTAAGGTCGTCAAAATTTATATTTTCAGCTTGCATTAAAACCATTAATTTTTCTATCGCAATATTTGGTGGATCATTTTCAATCACAGCACTTGATGAAAGCACAAAATCTCCTGGAGAAAAGACAATTTCTCCACCGTATGATTCAACGATTTCTTTTTCTGCTTTGGTCTTAGCTGGCATTGATTCCGCACCGCTATATTCAAATCCTTTGACAAAATATTCTGGTTGAACTTTTTTTATAAGTTCGATCGGTTCCGCGTTATCATCAATGACCACAAAGTCAACTAACTCTAATGATGCTAAATTCAAAGCTCGCAAGTCCTCTGGTACATAAGGTCTATTGTTGGCTTTATGAACAAAATTATCGGCCGTTAGCGAAACAACTAATTTATCTGCACGTGATTTAGCGAAAGCTAAGTGACGAAGATGGCCAGGATGAACTAAATCAAAAGTGCCATGGCACATAACAATTTTTTCTGATCTGGGAAATTTCCCAATTAGCTGAATAAGATCTTTTGGATCTACTATCTTTTTAGTAACTTTTTCCGAAAAGCCAAATTTAGAGTGGGCTGAAGACATACTTGAAATTTACTACTACTTTTGCTGTCCCATGAATTTGAACCAGTCCTCAGTGGCTTTTTCAATAGAATTCTTATCCCAAAGTGGGGCATTCTTCCAATATTCGATATTTGCAAGAATTTTTGAGACACCTGTTTCGAAAGATACTTTTGGTGACCAACCTAATTCGGACACAATTTTGTTGTTATTGGCCCAAGTAATGTCGGGCTCTCCTGGTCGTTTTGGCAGAAAAACTCTTTCCCCACCAATCAAATTTGCCAGGGTATTTACACTTATTGGGTTATTTGACCCTAGATTCCATATTTGATTTTGAAGTGCTGTTTCTCCAGCAAGTATGAATGCTTCTGCAACATCAGATGCATAAACAAAGTCACGACTTTGTTCTCCATTTCCCACGATAGTCAATGGTTTACCAGCTAATTTTTGTTTGAGGAAAACTCCGAAAACTGCTCCATACGCACCTGAAGTTTTTGATCTAGTGCCATAAGCATTAAAAATTCTTATTGAGTTAACTTCAATTCCATAAACTTTTGCCCAATGAAATGCACTTACTTCCCCTAGATATTTGGAAAGGGCGTAGGGATATTCATTTCGAATTTCGGCAAGTTCATTTGTAGGAACTTCTGGATTTGCACCGTAACAAGAGGACGAAGCTGCATATACAAAACGTTTAACTTTATTTTCTCTCGCAGATTCTAAAACTTTTACAGTTCCTTGCACATTAACAGACATATATTCAGCTGGTTTTTGAATTGAAGGGACAATATCCCCAATCCCGGCAAAATGTAAGACAAATTCGACATTTTCAAATATTTGAGAATCCTTTTCTAACTCTCGGATATCCTTTTGAAAAAATTCACAATTACCAGTTTTTATAAATTGTTCAATATTTTCAATGCGACCACCAACCAGGTTGTCAATCACACGAACTTGATAACCCTTTTCAATTAGTTTTTCAACTGCGTGACTTCCTATAAATCCAGCTCCACCAGTGACAATCGCATTGGGCACTACTTGACTCCAAGTTCTTTCATTTTTTGCACATTAAAATACTTTGTGTCATCCATTGAGTTAGGTAATTTCCCTGATTTAAACGCTTCACATAAATCTTTAACTGCATCATCAACAGATCGCTTGGGAGCAAAACCAAGCACTCTTTTGATTTTTTCTGAATTTACATGGTAAGAACGTGGATCATTTGAAGGCAAAGTTTCGATTTCAATTGGTTCATTTAATCCCTTAAATTCAGAAACTATTCTGGCAACATCATCTGCAATTTCAGCAATGCTTAGATTTTTACCGCTCGCATTGAAAGTTTCACCTTGGATTAATGAATCTTCTACTTTTAATAACATGCTATATACATCCACCATGTCTTGAATGTGAAGATTTGGTCTTTTTTGTGCTCCACCAAAAACCTTTATTTTACCATTGTTATAAGCATGGTTGGTTAATATGTTTACGGACAAATCTAAACGCTGTCTAGGCGCATAACCACATAATGTCGCTGGTCTTATTGTGACACCTACAAAGTCGTTGTTAATTTCTTCCCAAAGCATTGGCTCACATTCACCTTTGTACTTGTTGTAAAGAGAAACAGGGACAAGCGGGTGATCTTCGGTTACATTTGGGCTATCAGAAACCCCATACACAGAGCTACTTGAAGCATATATAAATCTATTAACACCTGCGCGTTTACAAGCTTTAACCATTGGATGGAAAGCATGTAAATTAACACTTGTTGACAGATCTTCATTTAATTCAAAACTTGCATCATTTGAAATACAAGCCATATTGATTACAACATCATGATTCTTAACTGACTCAGCAAGAAATTCTGTGTTTCGAATGTCTCCAATTATTAGTTTAAAATTTGGATTATTTTTCGGTAAAAAATCATTTCCAAAAAAACAAGTATCGTAAACGGTTACGTTATATCCTTCGCTTAGAAGTCGAGGAACTAGTAAACTTCCTACGTATCCGGCTCCACCAGTTATAAATACATTCTTAAACACATTTCTCCTTTTCGATTATTTACTTTTTAACTACGCTTTCCCATTTTGGGGTCGCTCCACCCAATTCTGGATGACCCAAAAGCATATGCCAAATTAAAGCTTGGAAACCTTCCGTTTGTGCAGTAACACTACTTGATCTCATTTCAGGAATAATCACACAATTTTCTGTTACTTTTGAAAGATGTCCACCACTTCTACCCGCAACTCCCATAACAGCGGCTCCAACGGATATCGCATAATCCATGGCTGAAACAAGTTGCATACTAATTTTTGCATCCTTGTCTCCACCTCCGACTGAAAAAATAAAAACTCCATCTTTTTCATTTAAATTTGATACTTTCATCCATTCAACGTAGGAGCTTTCCCAACTTTCATCATTAATTCTTGCTGTTAACTCACTTACGTTGTCAGTTACTGAATAACTTTCAATTCCTAATAATTTTCTAAAATCACAAGCAGCGTGTGAAGCATGTCCAGCGCCGCCACCAGAGCCGCAAAGAAATACCCGTCCCTTTTCTTGCTTAATTTTCGCAAGAGTCTTTACCACATTCAAAACAGACCTTTGATCAATTTTCTTAATGATTTCGATTGATTCCAAGAGGAAATCGTCTATAAAATTGTCCATATTGTCTCTCTATCGGTTCCTTCTTAAATACTATTATTTGGAAGACCAAAAGTCTGCATCATTTTAGACATATATGGCATTATTTAATTAAATGAGGAGAGATCATGAATTTTAAGATAAAAATGTTTGCAGACGGAGCTGATATTGCAGAAATTCGAAAATTAAGACAAAACCCAAAGGTTTCTGGTTTTACAACCAATCCGACTCTGCTTGCCAAGTCGGGAGTTATGGATTATCCAGGCTTTGCCAAGGAGGCGGCCAAAATTGCCTTCCCGCACCCAATTTCTTTTGAAGTATTTAGTGACGATTTAGATGAAATGTATGAGCAAGCAAAAAAGATTTATACTTGGGGCGAAAATGTTTATGTAAAAATTCCAGTCACAAATACAAAAGGGATTTCAACTGGCTCATTAATATCCAAGCTTGCTGATGAAGGAGTGTCTTTAAATGTAACTGCCTTAATGACCGTTAATCAGGTGAAAGAAGTTTGCTCAAACCTTAAATCAGAAGTACCAAGTGTTGTTTCCGTTTTTGCTGGAAGAATTGCTGATGCCGGAATTGATCCAATACCGGTAATGAGTGAAAGTTTAAAAATAACTAATAAGCTTAATAAATGTGAATTGCTCTGGGCAAGTCCAAGAGAAATTTTGAATCTGATTCAAGCCGAATCTGTTGGATGTCAAATTATTACAATGACACCAGATCTTTGGAAAAAAATGGATAATCTAGGAATTAACCTGGACGACTTTTCTTTAGCAACTGTTAAAATGTTTTACGATGATGCAGTTAAATCTAATTTAAAGATTTAATAAATGATATCTAATAATTCAGTAAGCGAATCAATTTCAAAATCAGGTTTACTTTTCATATTTTCAATAGTCTGAGATTTTAATAAAATAGTTTTACATCCAGCATTACTCCCAGCATCTATATCTCTCCATCGATCACCCACCATAAATGAATTTTCCAAATCAATATTTAATTCATCCCTCGCTTCAAAAAGCATTCCAGGTGCAGGTTTATATCTATCTGGTTCTTCTACCTCCGTTTGGTAGACGACCTTTATTAAGTCTAATTCTAAGTGATCCTTAAGAAAACTGTTTATATTATCAACAAAGAACTTTGTGACGTAGCCACTCGAAACATCCGGTTGGTTAGTAACTAAAATTAGTTTAAAACCTCGATTTTTAAGTTCTAATAAAATTTTTCGGGCCCCAGAGGTTAATTCAAAATCACTAATATCTCGCAAAGCAATTAACTTATTATTAATTATTTTGGATTTAATTAATGTCCCGTCTCGATCAAAAAAAATGGCTCTATTACTGATGGCTATTCCTTCAACTTGTTTAGATTGTGCGCCCGAAGGGATTTGAACCCCTAACCTTCTGATCCGTAGTCAGATGCTCTATCCGTTGAGCTACGAGCGCTTACTTTCCTAAGTAATCGTATGGCACACAGGAAAACTAATTTAACTTTGTGGGAAAATTAAAATAATTGTTCTGCGGAGGCGGAGGGATTTGAACCCTCGTGGAGGTTTTATCCCCCTCCCACTTAGCAGGCGGGTGCCATGGACCGGGCTAGGCGACGCCTCCCAAAATTACTTGGAAGTTTCGTACAGAGACACAACACTACTTATATACAAGATTTTTATTGATTTCGAGAGCGGAGGGCGTGGGATTTGAACCCACGAGGAGCGTGAACCCCTTCCGGTTTTCAAGACCGGTGCCATCGGCCACTAGGCGAGCCCTCCGAGAGATATCTTTCCATCTTGGTTTGAAATGACTATTACCGGTACAGTCTGAATTCACAGAAGAAGCAACTTTCAACATTAATTAAAACTTGGACGAGAGGACTAAAAATGGGAAAAGTTGAATCAAAATTAAGTGAATTAAAGCTTTCGCTTCCCGACGCACCAAAACCGGTTGCTGCCTATATCCCAGCAAAGCAAACTGGAAATCTAGTTTTCACAGCAGGTCAACTTCCGATGGTAAATGGTGAATTAATTTCTAAAGGTTTACTCGGCCAAGATGTTGAAATTGATGAAGCAAATAAAGCAGCAAGAATTTGTACTCTAAATGCCCTAGCTGCTATCAAAGGTGTAATTGGAGACCTTGATCGAATTAAACAAATAGTAAGAGTAGTTGGCTATGTATCAAGTGTCCCCACCTTTACTCAACAACCAGCTGTAGTAAATGGAGCAAGTGAATTACTTTTAGAGATTTTTGGAGAAAATGGTAAACATGCCCGTTCAGCAGTAGGAATGGCAGTACTACCTTTGAATGCATCCGTTGAAATTGAACTAACTGTAGAAGTTGAATAAATAGTTAAAGTGAAGTCAAAGCTACTTAATACTAAAGTACCAAAAATTCTTTTCACCGATTTTGATGGTTGTCTTACTGATGATCGTGTTTGGCTAAACCAAGAAGGCGAAGAATTTGTAGCCGCTAACAGAAAAGACGGACTAGCAGTAAAGAGATTGAAAAACCTTGGCATTCGAGTAGTTATAGCCAGCACTGAAACAAACAAAGTTGTATTGGCCCGAGGCAATAAAATGGGAGTCGATGTTCTTCAAGGCCTAGAAGACAAAGCTGAAGCAATTGAGCAATATTTAAAACAAAAAAACTTATCTTGGAATGAAGTTTGGTATATCGGAAATGATGTTAATGACGTTGGCGCAATTGAAAGAGCAAATTTAAGTCTTTGCCCATCCGATGCAGTTCAAAAAGTAAGAAAAACCGTAGACATTGTTTTAAAGACAAAAGGCGGCTATGGAATTCTTTCTGAAATCGCAACTTTATTGGAACAATAATGGTTTTTAAAAAGTTGCTGGGAAAGTCAAGTAAAGTTAGAAATAATATTGATGAACGAGCCATTATTGGCTTAGGAACAAAAGTTTGGGAAAACTCTCAAATAAGAGAAAATGTCAACATAGGCAATGACTGCAATATAGGCCGAAATGTATACGTTGGACCAGGTGTCAAAATTGGAAGCAATGTAAAGATCCAAAATAATGCACTTATTTACGAGCCAGCCGTTGTTTCAGATGGAGTCTTTATCGGGCCAGGCGTAGTTTTCACAAATGATTTACACCCTAGGGCAATAACCCATGATGGGTTGAAGAAAACGGAAGAAGATTGGAATAAAGAAGGCGTGAATGTTGAATATGGAGCCTCAATAGGAGCAGGCGCAATTTGTGTAGCGCCGGTAAAAATTGGGAAATGGGCAATGGTTGCCGCAGGCTCTGTGGTCACAAAAGACGTTTTAGATTTTTCCTTAGTTGCGGGAGTTCCAGCTAAAAAAATTGGCTGGGTAGGAAAATCCGGGGTCAAATTAATTCAAAAAGATCCAAATATATTTGTGTGCCCCGAAACCCAAAATGAATATAAATTAAGTGATGGAAGACTTTCAGAAATTAATTAAAATCTATATTTAATTAGATTAAAAGTATCGAGAAAAGTTCTTAAAACAATACTAATTCTAATTGTTGATTTCCCAGAGGTTCTAATTCCAAAACTACTATTAACCACCCTCACATCTTTGTTATTCTTTTTGGCCTTAACAATAACTTCAGCGTCTCGTGCAAGATATTTACAATAAAAAGAACTCTCGAGAAGTTCTCGTCTAACGAGCTTCGTAGATCCTGCATCTACGGGGTCTTTGCCTGAAATGATAAGAACTACAAATCTATATAAAAAAGAAACAGACAATCTAATCACCGTATAAATTTCAAGCTTATTCACCCTTTTAGCAATATGTACCCAAGTATCACTTTCAAAATTTGAAATTAGATCACTAAGTATTTTTGCAGGGTACTGACCATCACCTGAAGTAAAATAAACCCACTTGTTACTGGTTGATTTTACTAATTTATTAAAAGCTTCATGAATTCCACTTGGTTTCTCACTGACAATTAGTTTAACATTCTTATGGCTATTAACAAGATTAGAGATTTTAGTTCTAGATTGATCAGTGCTTCCGTCATCTATTACTGTTATTAAGAACTCTTCAAAAGTTTGGGAATTTTCTAGAACCTTCAGATGATCTAAAATTACTTCTTCTATTGTTTCTGCTTCGTTGTAACAGGCAATGATTACATCAATAGATTCAGGCATTATTTTTAATTGATTTCACTAATTCTTGACAAACGTATTCAAGCTGTTCTGAATTTATGTTTTCATCTAAGGGCAGCGATAGTAGTTTTGAGGAAATTTCTTCAGAAATCGATAAGTCAGAACCTATTTTGATAAAAGGTTTATACCCCTCTTGTAGATGACAAGGAATCGGATAATGAGAACCTGCTCCGATGTTCTTTTTATTTAAGTCATTCATAATTGCGTTTCTGTTTTCTACTAAAACTGAATAAATATGATAAACGTGTCTTCCACTATCAGTTTTTGTTCTTTGGATACCTTGAGAATCAAGTATTTCATCATATTGTTTTGCAGCTTTTATTCTCTTTTCTGTCCAATTTTCCAATTGCTTTAATTTTGTGGACAGGAAATAGGATTGAAGTTCATCCATCCGAAAGTTATTACCCCTATGAATGTGAACATATTTTTCTTTCGAACCGTAATTTCTAGCCCTTTTTATCCAATCGCTAACTTCTTTGCTGTTGGTAGTTACAGCCCCAGCTTCTCCAAGTGCACCAAGGTTTTTGCCAGGATAGAAACTAAATGCAGCTGCATCTGAGCAAGATCCTGCTTTTAGTGAACCTCGCTGTGCACCGTGGGCTTGTGCAGAATCCTCAACAACTTTTAAATTATGTTTTTTAACAATTGGCAAAATTTCTTCCATATTTGCTAGTCGCCCGTGCAGATGGACTGGCAAAATTGCTTTAGTTTTTGGTGTAATTGCTTTCTCAATAAGATTTGTGTCGATATTCCAGGTTGTTTTATCGATATCTATAAGTACTGGAACAGCATCGGCTTCAAGGATTGCTTCAATTGAGGCAATAAAAGTCATGCTAGGAACAATTA
>JACCDP011040503.1_pt1 | contig 38276 bp, 43 predicted proteins | sample 7445841 | NCBI WGS metagenome assembly JACCDP01 (sample SAMN15323441, study PRJNA562643) | freshwater metagenome | isolation source: river surface water | place: USA:Blue River Watershed | collected 2017-08-17 | reverse complement strand
GCTGGTAAGCAAGATTTTTCTCCGAGGGGTCGTCAATCGTAGGGTCGAGGTGGCCGATTTGCCAATCCTTGTTTGGAATATCCAGCAAATTCTTCTTCCACCAATCTTTGATGTGGTCGATACATGTATTTCTGTCCTCGCGAATGGAAACCCCCTTTCGTTTATCGATATCCACTTTATCGCACTCAAAGGGATATGTAAGGCTATAAACCCCCTTCATATTGATTCGTTTCAAACCGGTCGCCTTATTGAATTGCTGAATGGAGTCCTTCGTTTTCATACCAATATTGACAAAGAATGCGTCTGCTTCTTGGCGACGAATACAGGGTTTCCCTCGAACTTCAGGTTGCGCCATTAGGGCAAGGGCCTGTCCTCGCATCGAAGTAAGAGGGAGCAGTGAAATATTATTTTCCTCTGCGAAGGTCACTAAGTCGGACGGATAGGCAGTGAACTTCGTTTTATACGAATCAATGGAGAATTCCGTTGTCATAGCTTCGGTTTGAGCGACTTTCTTTACATCCTGTTTGTTTGCCTTAGCCTCGGCCTTAGCCTCGACCTGTGTCTCTCCTTCTAAATCCGCAAGAGCGCTCGCAATGTCGCTCGCAAAAGTGTTAAGAGGGTCAGACATTTTATCGTACTTGAAGAATAATACCTATAGTTAAAATCCTTGGGACTGAACTATAGGGAATGGGTTGTGGTAATTATTTGGGTATGATTCGTGATGGGTTCAATTTTTTTATGGAGAGGGTGGATGGGTGAGTGGATGGGTGAGTAGATGGGTGGATGTCTAAGGGCGGATGAGGGCAATGAAGAACATGAGTCCGACAATCTGCATGAAGCTCTTGGCGGGCTTCGCGAAGCTGAAGAGTTCGACGACGACGGCGTTCCAGAGGAGCTTGCCGACGAAGGCGAGGATAATGAGGGAGATGACGAAGGCGAGAATAACGGCGAGGCCATCGGCGTAGACTTCCTTCTTCTGGGCGGGAGTGGTATCCGCGAAACCTTCAACGGCAATTGAGGCGGCTGCGGTGAGTGGGGATGACATTTTCTAGAAAGGGGTTGAGAAAATTATTCGGAATAGCCCGAAGTTGTATGGTGGATTTTCTACTAGTAGAATAGGAAGATGAACGCAAATAATGGCGTAGCCGTTGCGCAGCCATCGGCGAAGGATGTGCTTTTGAAGAAGGCGAAGGAAATGATGGTGCGGACGAAGTTCATTGATACGGAGGGAGTGCTCGGAACTGCCGGTCAAACATGGAGATGGCAGGATGTTTTACCCCAGAGACTGAAGGATGAGATTCCCACCAAAGGGATTCAGGGTTGGGAGGCGCAATATGTCTCGCCGGTGATGGAGGCCCTGCGCCATAATGAGGATGAAAAGCTGGTGAAGCAAATCATTGTCGAACAAATCATTAAGCGCGGCAAGAAGACACAGGAAATTGAGGCCAAGGGTGCGCAGAAGCTGGCGGAAAAGGCCACCCGTGCTGCGACCCCACGCTCGAGAACCCCCGCTCGTTCGGCCGTGAATCGCGCATTGGAACTCGAGGAGAAGGCGGCGGCTCTGAAGGTAAAGGCGCTGGAAGAAGAACGCAAGAAGCCACTTATGAATGCGGTTCTCCCACTTTCTCGCCAGATTCGCCCTAACTATAACACGATTTCGGCACAGCTACAGGGTAAGGTGCGGGCCAGTGCGTTGCGTGCGCTGGAGGAGGTTGGTATTGGAGCGACGGCGAACAATGCGAAGCGTATTAATAAGACCCGTCGCTCGGTGTCTCGTGCTCCGTCGGTTGGTCGTGAAAAGGCGAACGAAACCGAACCTGTAAAGGCAACTCGTAAGAACTATAAGAAGGAAATCTCTATTGGTGAGTTCTGTAAGGAGGGTATGGCTCTCCAGGCAAAGAGTGAAACTCCTTTAACAGTGAGCGATGTTCTTCACGCAATGGCGGAGACTCGTGGTTCGACTCGTGCGAAGTCTACTTCGAAGTATCAGTCGCTCAAGGAAAAGGTGAAGGCCTATGTCGTGAATAATGCCGAGTAAATAGTAAGGATTATGTAATAAAAATTGACATCCCTATGTTTTTTCATGAGGATGTCAATCCGATGTTTTAGGAAGAGAGGGGAATATGGAGTCTCTTGTAATCTCCTCGACCTTTCTCGGAGTATGTATTGGAACATCCCTATGTAGTTTCTGGTTGGTGAGCCGTGGGTCCGCACTAAAGGATGTGTTTCTTGTGATTGGTTCGGCGTCGATTCTCATGGCGGGTATTCTGGGGTCGGTTACGCTTCATCGCTGGCGTGCGTTTTCTGGGAAATTGCACGTGGGTTATAGGGCCGTTCCTCTCCAGAAGATTGAAGAGGAGGCGGAAGATGGGGAAGATGGGGAAGATGGGGAAGATGGGGTGGGGACTGGGTCAGATGAAACTGTTGCCCATGTATAGGAATGGAAACGGATACAGGAAATAAACGAAAGGAATGGATTATTGGGCTCCTTCTTTTTTTGGCGGTTGGCTGGTGGATGGCGACTGGTTCTTCGAAGACACAATGGGTCCGACTCGTGGATGTGTTTCTTTATGGACCGTATCTCGTTTACCTCTCGGCGCAAGAAGGCGCGTACGAGTTTAGCATTATAGAGAAGACCTTCTTATTATTCTTAGGGGCAACAACGGTTACATATAACGCACGGAACTATTTGAAGATTATGTAGAGTTGCCTTTGGAGAGATGCTGTTGGAGAATTACACTATAGGAATAATTATTGAAATGATTCCTATATTGTTTGAGGGAGGGGGCTACTCGTCCTCCTGGGTCAGGGACTACTCGTCGCGCTGGTTAGCCATTTAGGCGAGAGAGGCGGGACTACTCGTCCCGCTGGTAGTGCCTAATGGCACCAATACGCGGGACTACTCGTCCCGCTGGTACCGAATCTTATCTACAATCTTGAGCCCGCGATGTTCCTGAATGAATCGCAATGCTTCAGCCGCCTTCTCCGCGCTCTGGAAATGTTCCGTCAAGAGCCGCTCGAGTGTCTTCGGTGCAAGACTCTCCTTGGTGTTCGACTGCTTGTAGAGAATACGGCCGCCACTCGACTGAAGATTGAGTGCGCCAATCGAGTTCTGCTTCATAATATTCATAATGATTCCCTCCAGCACCTTCAGCTTCTTCCCCTTTTCACGAGCCGCCTGTTTGTGTGCGCTAATCTCCTCCTCGAGTCGGCGCCATTCCTGAACAATCGTGCCGAGGTTGCTTGTATCCACGGGAGCCGCGGAAGCAGACCCACCTTCGAGATTCAGGGATTCACCAGAGTGATTACTGTGAACACTCATTTTAATCAATTCCTATAGTGCTATGCTTATATTTACATTATAGGAATTACTTTAGGTTGTTATGAAGGGGGGACATGGGATTTGGATAACATGGGATGTTATGAAACATCAGACATTGGGGAAACATCGGATTTGGATAACATGGGATTTAGGAAACATCGAACTTTGGAAAACATGGGGATGTAAAATTGAAACATCTGTATCGAACCCCTTGAGATAAGACAAACTTCAAAAGATGGAAACACATGCCTTCTTACATCGCCTCTGGCGCGGGTGGTCTCTCGCCCTTCTTCAGCGGCTAGTCGAAGTTTATGAACTGAACGAGGAACAGGCCGCGGTGGTGGAACAGGCCTTCTTCAAAGTGAATGACTGGCGTGTGGTCTTTGAACCTGCCGCCGTAAGTACATCGGCCTAGAAGTCGAGCGTCAGCCTAGAAGGCCGGTAAGAACCGATGTAAAGAATTCCTATAGTGTATTTTATAGAGCAGTCTCTCTTGATTTTTCCAGTGATTCCTATAATGAAAAGATGTGTGATTCCGCATCGTGTATTTTATGTTTGGAGGGTGGGGTGTTGATGGAGCCGAGTCCATGTATGTGTCGTGGGTCTTTAGGGATTCATGTAGAATGTCTTCAGGAGATTCAAAAGAGTCGGCACACATGTTCGGTCTGTAGAACGCACTATAGGGTATGGATGGATGGGTCGCATGAGGTGATGTATGGGGATAAGCGGGTGCGTTTTACTACGGTAGCGGGGCGAAAGGAGGGGGAGTTTTTAGAATACGACGAAGACGGCATGTTGTTGAAGCGATGTTATTTCCGAGCGGGGGTTTTACATGGACCCTATGTTGTTTATCATGGGGACGGTTTAACGCCTATGGTGGAATTTATGTATGTGGAAGGGGTGAAGGAGGGTATTCTTCGCGAATATAATGAAGATGGAGTGCTGGTGGGGGAGGAAACCTATGTCGGCGGGGTGAAGGAGGGTATTGTGCGTTCTTTTTTTGATGATGGCGAGCTGATGGAGGTGTATGTCTGCGTTGGTGGGCGGAAACATGGGACATGTCTTGTATATGGGGAAGGAGGGGAGGTCCTGTATCGGCTGCACTATAGGAATGGTGAATTGGTGAAGGACGAGGGATGGGGTGGCGAGGGCGAAGAAATGATTTGCGACTAAAAATCTTGGTATATAGTATAAGAGGTATGCAGTTTATTGATTTTAAGAATCCGGAACAAATAAAGTCGGCAATACGCAGATATCAATGGGACATTGATACAATGAATCGCACGATTACGATGCATCAGGCGGAAATAGAGAAACACGCGGGTGATGAGGCGGAGATTAAAAAGCACGAGGAATATATTAACGAGTATTTGATTCCTAGTTTGGAAAATCTAAAAGAACGTGTTGGGTTTTTGGAGGGGAAATTGGCGGCATTGGAAATGAAGGGAGGACGCAAGCGTAAGAGCCAACGCAATCGCAAAAGTAAGCGCCGTGTCTTAAAGACGCGCAAGCACTAAAAAGAGTATAATTATAGAAATAAAATCCATGTTATTTCTATAATGTGAAAATCTGGAGATCCGAATCTAAATCGCGTCCACATCGAGCGCCTCGTCGTCGTCTTCACTGGATGCGCCGCGGCCTTCGAACTCGAACTGTTCCTCGTCTTCGGCCATGCCGCCGGCGGGTGCTCCGTTGTTTTCCAGAGGCGTGAAGAGGAGGGGATTCACATCGTATTCCTTGCGGAGTTTGCTGTAGATGGCAGGCTCATATTTCGCAAGCACATCCCCGCGCTCGCCCTTCGTTGCCTCTGACTGGGCCACACCGAGCTCACGGAGGCTCAGAAGGACAATGTCGCCGACGGCAAACCAGATCTTCTTGCGGAGGCCGCCGCGAATCTTACAAATGCGCTGCACATTGTCGTCGCAGTAGACAAGAAGCCGACGCTGCCCGAGATTACGGACCACGCGACCGACCATTTGATCCTTGTCGATCTCGTGTAGTTCGACACGGGGCTCGTTGTTTCCCTTGCCTGACTTGTAGCGTTTTCCACCTTGAATGTTCGGCATTTTACACTATAGGGGTTGATTGTTCATATATTATTAATGGAACGGCTTTAGATTCCTTGGGTTGGCGTTAGACTTTTTGAGTGGGTCTCGCATATTAGACTCCTTGAGAGGAAAGTGTATCCATGGTGTCATCGGCCAGAGCTTTCTTGAAGTTGGAGCGGACTTCGGTGGTAAACATTCCTTCTACATCTGGGTCGTAGCTAGTATAGATTGCGTCGTTAGGAATACGTCGGCTATCTTCAATAAAGCTGCCGCCGCTCTGGGCCTGGCGCTTGTGCTTGCGCTGGGTCTTACGCTGAGTCTTACGCTGAGTCTTACGCTTACGCTGAAGCCGAGTCTTGCGCTGGCTCTTGGCCTTGCCGCGGCCTAGTCGTGCGTGTGCGCGTGTCCGTGTCTTCTTTCCAGGCATTTCCTATAGTGTAGGGTTGAGAAAAAACATATGGATGTTTCTTTGGATTAGGTGAGGGCGAGTGTCCATTAGTTATAAACAACCGATGTATAGCCGTTGCGAGATGCCTCTTCGACCAAGATTTTCTTCACGGTTTTCTCGGCGTATCCCTTAGGGCGAATGTCTTTCCCCCAGAGTTTGAGAAAGGAGTAGATACAATCCATGTCATCGTTCAGGACAAGGGCCTTGGACGGCTCCTCGGCGGGGACTCCCTGATAGATGGGTTGGGAGCGATGTCGGCGAGGAGGAATGTTGGGACAATTCTTCATATAATGGAGGCCATAACACGCACAATGGCTACAATATACGGCGGGCCGAATGGGGCAATCATCATAGGAGTGGATTTTATAACGGCGAATCTTATTTTCCGCGCAAAACGAACAGGCGATCGTATTACAAGACATTTTGGTCTGAGATTGATTGCGCAATTGGTAGGAACGAAAAAATTCGAGTAATTTTATTTCTCCAATTTTTCTGAAGGGTATAACCGCCGCGTATTTTACGGGTAATATGCGCTGTAGATGTCCATAAAGAATGTATCGTCATCGACACTACAAGTTTCTAGAAACGGATTCAAGGGAATTCGAATTGCCGAACGAATGTTCGACTGGTGACTAAGGTAGGCAACAAGAAAGAAAAGAAAGAAGACGGCTAGACATGAAGTGGCCTTAACAATGTCACATTCTTCTGGGTCATATGGTACGCGAGGCCCCATAATATAAGGGATGTGTGGGTTAGGCTGGTTCTCGGCGCCCTCCGCACCAGCTTCTTCCAACCGACCCTCTTCTACGACCTCCGCCTTATCCCCGCGGAATTTAATAGCAAGAGCCTTGGAGCCATAATTCTTTTTTCGGAAATAGTCTGGTTCCAAGTCGTCCATGTATGTAACACGAATACCTCTTATAGAAGAAGGAAAATAGCGGGTGTTTGAGCAATACACTATAGGAATGGCCTCTGGGTAATTCTCTGTGGTGAGAATCGCGCCGGTGCTTATAAGATGAACTGGCTTTCCTTTTATATTGATTTCTCTATCATGGTTGGCCAGAGTGGAATCCCCACCCAGGGATACGGACCAGACCGCCCCCAGTGCTTCGGCGGGCAAGTCGGCATAGGCGAGACGCTGGATAGAGCCGTCCTTCGCGGCGACGGGTTGTAGGATTTCGAAGAGATATAGGTCTCGACGGAAGACCGCAAATGGTTTGGTCATTGTTGAAGTTGGAGGTGTCCTTATTACTAATACCTATAGTTCTTTCTTTTAGGTCATCCGTGGGTTAGATAATGCGCTGGCCGGTTTTTTCTTCTCTCTTATAATAGTAATATGGCGTCGATTCCTGCCGGTCTACAAGTATGCTACTCCGATTTGAGTGGGATAGGGGGGCTGGATTTCTCGCAGACGATTGAGATTAAGAACAGCTGGGATACATTCCGTCGCATTGAGATTTATAACATTGGCGTTTCGACGGCACGGGCGGGGGGTGACCGGACGCAGAAGTATTATACCTTTGTCGACAATCAAGAGCGAATGAATTATGTGCGGGGACTGAATCTACATACCCTCTATATTGGATATAGCACAGTCGTTCAGAAGAACTAGGCGGATTTTCTTCGGATTACACTGTAGGGATTGATTCGACTCTGATGCCTGATGCGATTGGAGACATTGTAATTACGGGGGATTGTAGCACGGGTCCGAAAGCGGTGGCGAAGGATGAGGGCCAGATCTTAGCCGATGCGCGGGCGACGGCGGTCTATGGGTTCGTCAGCACATTCAACGCGACGACCACGAAGAAAAAATATCGATACCAGTCCGAATCGGAGCGGCTCCAGCAACGCCTGGGGGCACTCATTAATGAACCGGCTTGTATCGCCGCCCAAGCACAACCACCATTTCAACAATAGAAATCATTCCTATAGTGTTTTCTATTGTTTATCAATTGCGTATTTCTTATAAGCGTCAACTTCCATTGTTTCGCGGAGACGACGGAGGACTTGGGACCAGTTATCGACTTCGACGGCGGAGACGGTCCAGATGCGGGCATGTGGGGGAGTGGGTAGGGTCTGAATCCGCTTTTCCAGTTCGGCTGCACTATAGGGAATTTTACTTCTTGCGTGCGACTGGGCCGGCTGCTGCGCGGGCATTGGTGAGAGACAGGAGGAGTCTTGCGTCAAGCAGGACAGTTGGCTCGTAGAAGACGTTGTGCGTGGCAGGGTCATAGGAGCCAATGTGGATTCGCTCTTCGTTGTAGGTGTAGAGAGCGTTGGTCTTGGGGTCAATGTAGTATGGGACATTGTGAATGACGGTCGTTTCCATTTGTGGCTGGTTGACTTGGCGAGGTCGTTTAAGTAGTCTCTACCTTTGATTTAGGTTAGCGGCTTTAGGTCGGCTCAATTTTTCTGGACTGGGTGGTAAAATGGCGAATAAAAGAACCCCTATAGTGCTACATTATAGGGGTTATTGTGTTTGTGTAATTATCACTCCTGTTTTTCACTCTTGAGTGGGTCGCGCCCTCGGCACGCAGGGCATTCCATGTACTGTTTCTCTCCCTCAGGCTGGACGCGTACCTCGGCGGTATAGTGGAGGCGATTCTTTTCCGTCCAACCGTGGCTCTTCGCGGCGCGGCGTATGTCCGCGTCGGATTTCCGCAGATGGGCCGGCGTGATTTCCTCGTTCTGCTTTTTCAGAACTTCATAGATATCCCCACGGTCAAGGTCGGCGGAGCAATGACGGCATGTATAGGATTTTGGACCACATTCTTCTTCAGGTATTTCCATACCCTTATGACCATCGATACAAAAAATGTCGTCGCTTATAAAAATCGTATCCGCGGGACAAGCCTCGTGATATGCGTAATTCCAAAAATAAAGCGGAGCATTCGACATTCCAGGATGTGCATCAAGATACTCCTGAAGGAGTTCCAGAGTTTTTCCAAGAGTATAAGGTGATTGGTTCATCCTAATCAATTCCTATAGTGTAGCACTATAGGGGTTGGTTTAGGCGGTGTTTCTGATTACGATCTATCAATCCAAGTATTATGAAAATATTTGAAGAATAAAGTAGAGCCCGAGGAATGAGTGGAACGAGTCCTCAACAAGAATCCTATGATAAAATATTTACGAATATGCCGTCCGCATTTCGTGAAAATCTCATCAATTCTGTAAAAATAGGGGATTTAGAAAATGTTCAACGAACATATATGGATATGTATAATATTGTGAAAAGTCAGATAGAAAATATTACACCAAAAAAAGATAAATATATACGACATCAAATTATAAATTACCATCGTGAAAAAGATGGTCGCACGGCCCTTCATATGGCGTACGCATTTAAATATATTGATATTATCAAATTTCTAATTGATAATGGTGGGCTTATTACTCTTAAAGATAATGAAGGTGACACACCTGTAAGATATATGATGAGTGTTGGAGTGAAACCGGCGGATATTGATATCTTAGAATATACGATTACAATTCCAAAATTAGCACCTGAGGACGGAAAAGAGATTGCTACTCTTCTGAATAGCATGCTTCCAACTGATAAATATAAACGGCTTGGAATGGGTACATATGGTCTTGTTGTGGCACCTGGATTCCAAATTAATGATGAGAGAAAAGATAAAACGGTTACGAAGTTTATGTTTAATGGCAAAGAATATAAAGATACTCTTAAAACAAAAGAAAAAATAAAAAGAAATCTCCCATTATTAAATACATTAACGGAGCCCTATGAAAAGGAATATGTTTTTTCAAATATTGCCACAAATAATGCGCAGGTTGCCAAAATATTGAAGGCTTTGAAACCGTCGATTAAAAATACGAATCAAATCTATCCCATCTTGATGGAAAATTTAGGAAAATCTTTCTATACATTAAATGATGAAGATATACCGGCAATTGCTGCGATTCCTATAAAAACAATTTTAGAACAATATAAGAAACTTGCGGACACGATTGCGCAACTCAAGGAAAAGAGATATATTCATGGCGACATTCGTGAGACAAACATTGTGCTGAATTTGGAAACTGGAAAAATCACGATCATTGATTTTGATTGGTTACTTAATGTGACCGAGTTTATAAATAGGTATGAATTTCAGTTTTACTGTCATCCGCCAGAATTAATCTTTACAAAGGAAAAACGATATTTTTATTACACCGAATTTAAGAAGAATTTAAATGTTGGTCAATATAAAGATGTTATTGAAGAACGGTTGAAAATAATAGGAAATGTTTATACACCGTATGATGTGATTCATCATGACGATGAAATATATAATGGTGTTCGTGAATCCATGTATACAAAAGCAGGAATTAAAGAAACAAATGATAATACAAAGATGCTTCCATACGATTATGCGAAAAATATACATACAATGCTTGCAAATTCATATTTACAGATTGATAGTTATGGGCTAGGATATTCCTTGTCATATTTCCATAAAATTTTAGAAAAAACAAAACCCTTGCGTAATCCAAAAGAATGGGCATTAATTGATAAATTAAAAATAATGGTTCATTCTCTTTGCGACACGTCCTATCTAAAAAGAATGCGGATTGAAGAATTCCAGCAATTTATTAAATCCGAACAAATGAAAAAATATGGGAATCAAACTCTTAAGAAACCGAAACCCTTTATTTCAAAATTAACAAGAATCAATGAGTTGGCCAATAACAACGCGAATGCGAATGTAAATGTGAATGTGAATGCGAATACCCGTGGTGGATATAGAAAAGTGAAAACATTAAAACATCACAATCGTCGTCGTAGAACATTAAAAAACATGACCCGTAAAGTCTAAATGGAAAAGTTAAATAAACAATTCCTACAGTGCTACACTATAGGGATTGTTTTGGCATGGTGTTTCGGTTTACGACCAATCAATAATAACATATGTTTTCAAGGGGTCAATAATAATGTCACAGCCAATGAATTTTTCTTTGAGTTTTTCAATCAATCGTTCTAAATAATCTGCTTGTTTTAGAAAATTATGATTATTGCGCATACGCCATACAAATTTCTTTTCATTTACAGCAAACTTAATACCTGATTGAAATAAGAAGCACACTTCTTCCAGAACTTCATTTAGTTTTTTCTCACTCTCTTCCTCTGCCCGTTCCTTCAAGACCTTCTCCACCGTAAGTTCCTGAAGTGTTTCGCGGGTAATTGGAAACTTCATTTTCTATGTGTTGAATTGTAATTCAATATATAGAAAAATAATAATTCAATTTTTTAACAGATAATTCCTATAGTGAAGTCCCTTTGAAAGCACTATAGGATAGATTTTATTCATTCTTACCTCTTACATGGTTGAGGATCAGAAATCCTCCTCCGTGCTGAATACCATCTTACTCATATCCTTCCCCACAGAAGCCTTAGCGTATGTCGTCACACGCTTCTCAAAGAAGTTGTCCTTGGATTCGAGGCTGATGCGTTCCATAAAGTCGAAAGGGTTGGGTGTGTTCCAGCGCTTCTCATAGCCGAGTTGCTGGAGGAGGCGGTCGGCGACATATTCAATATACTGGCACATAAGCGTGGCGTTCATACCAATGAGGCTGACAGGGAGCGCCTCCGTGACGAACTCCTTTTCAATGGCCACTGCGGATTCCACTATAGAGAGTGCTTCTGCTGGAGTGAGTTTGTGATTGAGTTTGGAGTAGAGAAGGCAGGCGGCGTCGGTGTGAAGGCCTTCATCACGGCTAATGAGCTCGTTGGATACGCAGAGGCCAGGCATGAGGCCGCGCTTCTTGAGCCAGAAGATGGCGCAGAAAGAGCCTGAGAAGAAGATGCCCTCCACGGCTGCGAAGGCTAAGAGGCGGGTGGCAAAGCTGGCGTCGGCGTTATCAATCCACTGCAAGGCCCAGTCCGCCTTGTGTTTCACGGCAGGAAAGTGCTGAATGGACTTCAGGGTTTCCTCTTTCTCCTGCTTGTCATCAATGAGAGTATCAATAAGGAGTGAATACGTTTCCGAGTGGACACATTCCAGCTGGTTCTGTGCCGAGTAGAAGAACTTCGCCTCAGGCCACTGGACTTCACGCATGAATCGCAGGGCCAAGTTCTCCATGACAATGCCGTCTGAGCCCGCGAAGAAGCCGAGCACATGTTTGACAAAATGGCGCTCGCCCTCTGTGAGCTTCTTTAAGTAGTCATCGCGGTCCTTGGAGAGGTCCACTTCCTCGGCAAACCAAATAACGGACAGCTGTTTCTTATACATGGCCCACACATCATGATGCACAATAGGAAATAGCACAAAGCGGTCCGGATTCTCCGTGAGTAGGGGTTCCATGGTGGCGGCGAGGGAGAGGGGTGAATCTACCTTCGGGCTCCAAAAGTCAGTTTGGCTTCTCTTATAGAAATACGCGGTGTCAATTTTAACGGGAGCGGCTCTTAGTTGGTCATCGGAAATTCACTATAGGGAATAGCCGTGATGGTTGGTAAACTCGCGTTGGAAAAAATTGAATTCGTGGCCGGCGTGGGTGTGAAAGTATCTCCAACACACCTATAGTGAAAACTAAAAATGTCTAATACTATTAATTCTAACTGCTATATTATTTATACAAAGGATAATAGACAATATATGCGCTACTTCAAGGAATGGTCGGAAATTCTGGATGATACCATGCTCCATGAAAATGCCGTCATTCTTCATTGTTTTGACTCGAATCTTACGGAGATTCCAGAGGAAATTTCCCGTTTTCGCACACTAAAGGAATTGAATTGTGCGAACAACAACCTCGTCTTTCTTCCTGAGACCCTCGCAGAGCTAGAGAACCTGGAAGAACTCTATGTCTTCAATAACAAGATGATGATTCTTCCTCATGAAATTGGCAAACTCAAGAAGCTTCGAGTTATTGATGCGGCCTACAACATGTTGGATACGGTCCCTGATTCCTTCGTGGAACTGGAAGGCCTTCGCCTCCTTACGCTTTCCTATAATAACTTCAAGCATATTCCACGCCAGATTTGTGCTCTTGCCATGCTGGAGAAGCTGGTTATGAATCATAATTATATTAAGGAAATTCCTGTTGAAATTACGCGTATATCTGGACTGGAAGTCCTCAACCTTTCTACAAATCGTATTTATAAGACGCTCCCTAGTATAATCGCATCTATGAGCAAATTAAAGAATCTCAATTTGGAAGATAATTGTATAGAAACTCTTCCAGTGGAACTGACTAATCTTACGCAACTCCAAATCCAAGTCCAAAAAAATTATCTATAGGATAAAGATTCGCCGTTTCGGCGTGTAATATTCTGTCTATAATTGATAATATATTTTTCATTTATAGAATGTGAAATTAATAATTCAAAGGGAAACACTATAGGAATTCAACGACGCAGAAAAAAATTGAGCCAACCGCCGCCGTGGGTATGAAAGTAAGTCTTGTAGAATATATACATACACGAACGATTTCCTCTCCGAAGTAATTCCTATAGTGAAAACGAAAATGTCTGCATCTGCATCTGCTTCTGCTGGTTCGTCCACGAAGGATGAGGAAGTGTCCCCCTACATCATCTATCAGAAGGATGTCACAGATGAAGCAACTGGTATGAAGGAAACGAAGCATTACTTGCGCTACTTCAAGGAGTGGTCCGAGATTCTGGAGGACCCCATGCTCCACGAGAAGGCCGTCATTCTTCACTGTAATGACGCCAACCTCATGGAGATTCCTGAGGAGATTTCCCGCTTCCGTGCGCTGAAGGAGCTCAATTGTATGAACAACAACCTCATGTTTCTGCCTGAGACGATCGCCGAGCTGGAGAACTTGGAGGAACTCTATATTACGAACAACAAGCTGATGATTCTTCCTGATGAAATTGGTAAACTGAAGAAGCTCCACCGTATTGACGCCGCCTACAACATGCTGGATACGCTGCCTGAGTCATTCGCAGAGCTTAGCGGTCTGCGCTTTCTCAATTTCGTCCACAACAACTTCAAGCAGATTCCTCGCCCCCTGACCCGCCTTTCGACTCTGGAGAAGCTCTTCATTAATCACAACTACATCAAGGCCGTCCCTGAGGAAATTGCTGGTATGACCGGCCTCCAGATTCTCAACCTCTCGGCCAACCGGATTTGGAAGACCCTGCCGGCCGGTCTCGGCACTCTTGGCAACCTGGAGATTCTGTATCTGGAGAACAACTGTATTCAGTCTCTGCCAGAGGACATTAGTGGCTGGGTACAGCTGAAGGAGCTCCACCTCCAGGAGAACCAGATTTCGGTCTTGCCGCCCACCATTGGCCGCTGCGCTGCCCTATCAACGCTGAATATTTCCGCTAACCAGTTCACGACCCTGCCCATGGAGCTGACCCAGTGTGCTCGCCTAGAGGACTTCCATCGCGAGGACAATGAGCTGGAGATTCCCGCGCCAGTTCAGCGTTTCCTGAACCGCAACCTGCGCCGTACTGTCCGCAACTATGGAGGTCTCTATGGAGACGGCCAGAATGTCCACGCATCGTCGATCCAGGCCAGTATCAAGGATTCCCTGCTCCACCTGATGAATGATTCCTATAGTGCTTCCAAGGATACTGTTGTGGCGGAAATTATCGAGTCGCCCCATGTGGAGAAGAAGGAAATTCTCATTGGCTACATCAATGACGAGAAGGAGACGCACAGCACTCTATACTGCACCTTCTTTGACGCTTTCATGAAGGTCTGGGGTCGCATTGTAGGATGTGAGGATATGGAAAAGCGTGCCGAACTCTTCAAGCGCTTGAATGAGGAACTGGCGGATGGAGAGTGTAAGTGTTTCACGGGTCGTCTGAGTCGTCTGGTAAATGTGTTGAACGGGTTCTTTGATGATATTAACATTCAGATTTCGGACAATGAGCAGATTGCGAATGTGATTCTGGCCCTTCGTCGGCAGCATGGGATTGGTCCTGAAGACGAAATGACGGATGAGATTAAGGAGGCAATTCGCAAGGAGCTAGGTGAGCGTGGATTTGAAGCGGATATTATTGAGGTTTGGCTGAATGTGTAAGGCTTTTGAGGCCGCTAGGCCGATTAAGCAGACCAAAGCGACCAAAGCGAAGCGATGCTCGCCAAATGGCGAGCCTGGCTATACCTTACAGGCAGAGCGACCAAAGGAGTAATCCCTATAGTGAAAAAAGAGGAAAGACCCTAGGGGGAGCACTATAGGAATTGGTGATTAGAGCTTGACTGCTGTTTTTTCATGGATATTCCTCAGGCTACGAACGCATCCTGCGCCTGTTCGGCGCAATGAAGGAAATTGGTAAGAAGACCATACATGAAGGAATGTTCATGTTCCGTGGGCATTGTAAATGTCATGGTCTCATTCTTGAAGGTGAAGACGAGGGTATTTTTCTTCGGCATGTAGATGATGGAGCCGCGGCGCCAGACATAGACTGCGTTCGTCTTATAGAGATAGTAGTTAAGAAAGAGTCGGTAATCTTCCATCTGTTGATGGTCGACCAAGCCTAGGGTGGAGCGAAAGAGGTCCTTTCCGTGATGGAAATAGAAGTTGGTATTTGCCCAGTTATAATAACACGCAAATTCGGAATTCATTTTCGAGGGGTCAAGCACGGGTCACAAGGGATACAACAACTAGCGCGCCGCCACCGACTTCAATTTTTTTCAGGGGAGGGGGAAACATGGCATGTTGGGATTGAACATATGTTTTTCAGACATAGCCGATGTCGGTTGGTCGGTTGGTCGATATATGTTTTTTTCAGATGTCAACATCGATGACATACCCATGTTGACATCCGCAATAAGACGGCATGTAAAAAGACTGTAGAATATTCTCTGGACAAACACTATAGGATATGTCAGACGCGGCGGACATTGAGGTAGTGGTGAAGAAGCCGCAGGCCTATGTATCCAATTACTATGAAAACAGTTATCGGATTATCGAAATGCCGTGCAAATCTTCAATTGGAAACTATGTGTATTATAGTGAAGAATGGGTCCTCCGTAGCGTATTTCGCGAAGAGCGGTGGCGCCATTATTCCCAGGAAAAAAACCGGTTTTACTCCAATGGCGTGCTTCGTAGCGTTGTATATAATCTCGGCACAACGCGGACTGATGAGGATAGAGGCTGGGAAAGAAACTATTATGAGCACGGGTGGACAGAAGAAGGCCAAACCTCGGTCTCACATTGGATAAAGGAAGGGCGACCTGCGCATCATAGTAACGAGTATCATAAGAATGGGCAAATCAAGTGTAAGAAAGTTTACAAGGCCGATGGGGAAAAAGACTATATTATTGTCTACTGGAATGGTCCGCCACTTCCAACTACGGAGGATGGGGCAATCAAGGGTATTGAATCGAAAACATTTCCTATAGTGCGAACAGTTGATTCAGATTCAGGGACAGAAAAGAAGAGTCAACCATTTGAATTGTCGGTGCTTGAAAACGCGGTCCTAAGGAAAGAAGATATAACTACACTATAGGGATTGTAACTTTATTGTGGTGGAATGGGTGATGATATTGAAATCTTGATAAGTTGTGATTTTGATATAGATGGGGAAGATTGGCATGACGATTGGTCAACGGAAGATTATCGTTCCCGTGGATTTCGCGAAGAAAAAAATTATAGAATTGTATTGCGCGATGTATATCGTGAAGTAGTGGATGTATCAGGATGTAAAAAAAGAATATGTTGCGGGTGGCGTATTGGAGGTAGTATTGGATTAAATAGAACTTATAAAAAATCAATGTTAATCTATCAATCCTTCAACGAGTCCCATGTTAGTTTTTATGAAAATGGAACATATGAATATATATGTGAAAAAAGAGGAAAAAAGTATTATGAATATAACTTTAATGAAGATGGGACAATCAAGGAGTATTGAATATAAAACAATCCCTATAGTGTAGAACTATAGGAATTGGCGTATTGGTTGAGAAGATGGAAGGCGATATTGAAATTATGATATGTGAAAGATTTGATAGTCCTGATGGCGATGATATAGAGGACTGGGATGAAGTTGAAGATTGGAAAACGGAAGATTATTGGGCGTATAATATTCCGAAAGAAAAGTTTTATATTATTGTTAATGAAAGAACAAAATATTGTATAGAATTGGGGGAAAGAATAGGATTACGTAGAGATTATCTTAATTCAGTATTGACATATTATTCTATAAATGATAAATCATATGAGATGTATGATACAAACGGCATATATGAATATTATAGTTTTAGAACAAAATTTGGTAGAAAATTGGCGAATTATTCTCATAAATATTATAAAAATGGACAAACTGAATCTATTACATGGTATAATCATGCTAAATTTTTTGACCAAAAACCTATTAAATATTCATTGTGCTATCACACAAATGGAGTTCCAAAAAAGAAGATTTACTATAGTGAAGGTGGGGAAATGACAAAATATATTAAGTATAAAGACGGAGTGGGTCATGAATTAGAAAAAAATCCAAAAGCTGATAGGAATATAAATATGGATTATGATGAACAACTATTTCATTTTGGAGATAAGCGTAATAATTATCCTTTCATGGATGATGATTATTTGATGGAGAACAATTATTTTCCAAACACGGAAAGTTCCACGAGCGATGGAATGTCTGACGACGATTCTTCTTCCTGGGGCTCATCTTGCTCAGGGTCGCCAGAGCAGCCCCCTTTTTCCTTCACAAACCCCTTCAATGAATCATAATAGTCCTTCACATGGGGATGTGCGCGGACACACGACGGTTCCAGGTTGTGGACGTAGAGGGATCCCAGGGACTTGACACGGCTCAAAGCCACATATGCCTGGCCGTATTCGAATACGTCCTCCCCAATATCAATCAACGCGCAATCCAGTGTCGCGCCCTGAATCTTGTGCGTGGTGACGGCCCAGGCAAGGGCAAGGGGAAGTTGCCGGCGCGACACCGACGGCTCCAGGCGCGAGGGCCAGCTCTCGTAGTCCACGACGATCGCCGCCTCTTGGCCGACGAATTTGACGAGGGGGAGATAGGTGTAGGTGCGAGTCGTCCGCACCGTCTCAATAATATTCCCTATAGTGTTCTTATGGATTACACTATAGGTGTATCCGTTAGGGGTAGGTGTGGTGACTGGCTCCTGAGGTGGCTCTTGTGAGGGGGCGGCGGGATTCTCTTCAGATTGCGCCAGCTCTGGCGCCAGCACTGGCTCACGGCTGAGGACCTTGGTTGTAACGGCGGTTTCCACAGCTTGGAACCCCTGAATGACGCCACGGCTGCCGTTGACGAGTCCTTCTTTCACATTAATATTCTTGATGAGCATGACCTGTGCCTTTTTACAGAGAGTGAGTGTCCCCACATAGTTTGCCTCCGCGTCGAGCTTGGCGACTGCGTCTTTGACAATCGGCTCTGTTTCAGGCAGGGTAATGACGCCGCGGCCAGTTTGTGTGGGGCTCATTACGGTTTTTACATTATAGGTGTATTTCTCTCCTTTGAGGACGGTGAGGTTGCGACGATTAATGTCCTCGACGACGGCGCGCTTGGTGAAGATGAGGGTCGGCTTGATGACCTGCTTCTTCCATTCGTCGGTCATGCGGTCTTTCAAGATGGAGATGGATCCCTCTGTAAGACGTCCATGGCGCGCCTCTTCCAGAATGGCCTGAAAGGAACCCTCGGTTTGGCGGAAAATGGTCTCCAGCATTACGGTCTCATCTATAGTTCTTGCCCACTGGGATGCCTGAAAGGCGAAGATTCCTTTTCCTTTTACTCCTGGTCCGCCTTTTTGAACAGGAGGGAGTTGAAAGAAGTCGCCGACGCAGAGAACTTGTAGACCGCCGAATGCCTTGGTGCCATTACGGCGCAGGCCGACGGCAATGGCGGCGAGTTTGTCGAACATTTCGGCACTCATCATACTGACCTCGTCTATGATGAGAACATCCGCGGAGCGCCAGCGTTGGCGCAAGGGGTAGTTCTTGGCAATCTCTCGGATATAGGTTTCCGTATCTTTGTCACCATAGCCGATGCCTGCCCAGGAGTGAATCGTATTTACTTTCACCCCCATATCTTCACTCAGAAGATACGCCGCACAACCAGTCAAGGCGGTCACATGAACCTTACGCCCGCTCATTGTGAGGGAGTTATAAATGTGTTTGAGGAGATAGGACTTGCCGGTGCCGGCGGAACCAGTAATGAACAGGTTGCGACCGGCCAAGGCTGCGTCATGTGCCCTGCGCTGAGATGGGCTGAGCGTGGAGACCATTTGCGAACACTATAGGGAATTGACGATAGGCACAGAGTTTGTGAGTATAAAAAAGGCGGTGCGCGTATATCAATTTTAGTTGGTGACCAGGATTGGTTTCACTATAGGAGTAGTTCTTCTGATTCGTCATGGTCTTGGTTTCCTTGTAGGTCGGTGCCTTCTTCTTCAGGAATCGTAGTGGCGGCGGTGACGGCCTTGATTCGCCGCCCCTTATGTGCCTTGTTGTATGCGCGGGTGAGGGCGGCCTTATCCTTGGAGGGGATTTCGGCGGGGTCGAAGATGACCTCGCGCAACCCGTCCATGTAATTATCACGGTCAATTCCTATAGTGTCAAGAACAGAAACGGCCCGTTTGGTGTCCAGGCTGGAGCCTGAGCCGAGCACCAGGCGGTCGACGCACGGCATGAGGTCGAGACGAGCGGAGCGGCCGTTGAAGCCGGCGTCGAGGGCAATGCGGCGGACGAGGCGCTGATTTTTCGCGCGGGTGCTGTATTTGCCAAGCCATGAGGGGAAGAGGTGATAGGGTGTCTCTCCTCGAACGGTGCGGGCGGCGGCCACTGAAGAGGCAATACGATAGGGAAGCAGCGACCAGTCCTGGGTATGTTGCATGCGTTCATTGACCACATCCCCATGTGTAATGCGCTCGGCGGCGGCGACGGCCTGCTTGAGGCTCTTTGCGGCTGCAACATACCCTTCTTCGACCATGGAGGGGACCATCATGTAATCGCTCAAGGCGGCGGTTTCGGCTACACTATAGGGATTATCTCTGTCAAAGACGGTCTGGGCGGCGGTGAAGATAGTATATGTGGTGTCCTTTCGCTCCGCACCAGCGCCAGCGCCAGCGCCGAGCCCCTCGAGCCGCAGAGCATTTAAAGCCGCACGGGCATCCCCACGCGCAGCCTCTATAATGTGGGAGCGGGCGCGGGGGGTGGCTGTTTCGCCCGGCTGACCCAGGATTTTCTCGATGTCGGTATCTGAAAGACGACCGAGGGCAAGCGCTGGAGAACATAGACCGATGAGTGTCTTCAGTTTCTGGGGGCGTTCATTCGCAATACATATGATGGGAATGGAAGCTTTTCGGAGAATATCGGCCAACGCTTGGACACCGCCGTGGTCGGCAAGACCGTCCACCTCGTCCATAATCAGAAGGAAGGGTTCGCCTAGATGTTTTTGATTCGAGACGGCAAGGGTTTTGAGAGTGGCGGCGGAGCGACCATCAGATGCGTTCCATTCTTTGACGGCGTAGCCGGCCTGCGCGGCAAGAAGATGCGCAATCGTCGTTTTGCCGATGCCTGGCGGACCAGACATGAACGCCGGCGTGCCAGCTCCTTCATCGGTCCAGCGCTTGAGCCAGCGCTTCAGAGTCTTAATATGTTCCGTATGGCCGACGACTTCTTCAAGAACACGCGGCTTCGGCATTTTCATCGGCGACAGAGGATGATTGGGTTGATATACTCTAACAATCTTGGAGTATATCAATTTTAGGTTCACCACTCTAATTATGGAGAAGATACCGGCAAAGGTTCACAACGGCAGCACTATAGGGTAGTTTTTGAGGACAGTTGAGTATGTGCGCTATGTGTGTATCCAGGGCTAAAACCCCATTTGGTCGACCGAGTGAGTGATTAAGAATATATGTATGAAATGCCGTGAGAATCATTCCTATAGTGTAACGCTTCGAGGTCTGGAGCATTAGAGCATGCGCAAGTGGTGGGGGGACAGAAAAAAGAGGGGTCGGTGATTCTGGGGCAAGACTGAGCTGGAGTGTTTGCGACTCCAGAGCGTCGGTCGCCTCTTGATTTATTTGAAGAAGAGTATCCATTTCTTAGTGATGATATAGTCTGCCTAGTTTAGGCGCTTATGATTTCATAGTCGTCTTCATCCTCCAACTCAGGATTCATGATTTGGCGACGCAGGGGGCGAGGAGGAACATAGAGGGTGCTGGTGATTCCATTATAGTGTTGGAGATTACGGATTCGTTCCTCGTAGCCAGAAAGGAACGCATTCACCTGCGCATTCTCCTCCATACGGAGTTCCAAGAGCGACTCCAAAGTCTGCTGAAGGGCTTCTGTTTCGGACGCCTGTGTAACGGCATTGTTATAAAGAGTTACAAGGAGACTCTGGGCCTCATTCTTCTGCTCCTCGGCTTCCAAACAGCGAGTGGTGAAGATTTGGAGAGCATTGTTAATCCCCTCCTGCATCGTGTCGAGCTTCATCTTACAGTTGAGGCTATGGGACTCGACCTCCTCCTTCGCCATGGTGACCTCCTCCTTCGCGATGGTGACCTCATCCTTCGCCATGGCGAGTTCTTCCTCAAGAACACGAATCCGCGTCTCTGCGGCCGAAGCACGCTGTTTCGCATCGAGAAGTTCCTCCAGCGATTCTTCCATCAGGATGTTCTTCATGGTTGCATTATAGAAGTTCTGATTGATTTCTTCATTCAGCTCTCGCAGATGGCGGAGCTCCGCATGAAGCTGTTCATTGTTGTCCTGAAGTGCGGCGTTTTCCTTGAGAAGGGACTTCGTGGTTTTAGACATTGAACCCTTCTTCTTCTCCAGCTTATTATAATTATTCATAAGAGTTTCCTGGTTCGCAGCCATATAATCATATTTCGCGGTCAACGCCTCATACGATTTCTTCAGTTCCTCGTTCTCCACGAGGAGATTTTCGTTAATGCGAAGAAGTTCAGAATAATCATCGAGCCTCCGCTGATAGGCGTCGGTAAAGCGCTTCTTCTCGCGCTGAAACTCGGCAAGCAAATCATCATAGAGACCCTTGTAATAGTTCTCGTTATTCTGAAGAACATGTCCTGAAAATAGAACAGGGACAGGTGCCATGGCGGATACATTATAGGAATTGATTCCCTTGGGCACAAATTCGCGGGCGTTGGGGTTCATTCTTTGAAGTCGGTATGTTTGAGATTGAGATACTCAAAATCCCATCGACCCGCCGGCATCAATTTTTTTCAGGGGGAGGGGCGTCGACCACCGCGGTGAGTGAGCCGATTGGGTCATGTGCGCTAGGGAAATAGACCCCATAAGCGGATACGAAACGAAGCAGGCTGCCGACAATGGAAGAAATGGAATTATGGTCCTCAATGCTGTGTAAGATTTCTTCTCCCAGGGACTCATAGACATAGGGTCCCTGAGGCATAGGAATGTCATACCATGCCAGTAATCGTTTGATGTAGATTTTGGGGTAATACTTTCGCTTATACCCGCGTCTTACATCGCAATCATATTGGTTCTCCGTTTGGTAAATCGCAAAGTTTTTATGGGGGAAATTCACACCATAGGCAATAAAGGGTGGTGATTCGTTGGAGGAAGGTGCGTAGAGATGAAGACTAAAATTGGATTTATGGGCGGTGCGAATAAAACGTAGGAATACATGATGAACGCCGATTCGTATCCAAAGGTGGTGGACATATTCGTCTCTGAATATGAAATACCGCGCCGGTGCTCCGTGGAACCAATGTGAAACATCGCCCCTGTTTTGTTGTTGTCCATGTGGCTGACCAGATGCGTCGAAGAAAACATAGGCAACCAGAACATCGGATGTGTCACGTCCAAAATACATCCCTATGTTTCTTCCGCCCGTCGGATTTATTTTGTATGTATGTTGTATTCCATTCTCGCGATATCGATAGCCTGATGTCATATGTTTATTATTTACATAACATGCCACAGTTTTTAACATCCCATTCGGATGAAATGATTTGATGACGCCGTTACGGTTGGTCGGTCTCGGCGGCCGAAGTTCCTCATCCGTCACATCAACATAGGACATAATTCCTATAGTGTATGTCAAATTAGCAACCGCCACTCCTAGTCGCAATACATAAAGGAGACATGACGGACTATAAAAAAATTGAACTCAGATGTTCCGTGGGGATGTGCTTCATCTCATCTTTATGATTTCACTATAGGAAAAATGGCGTGTGGAAATTGTGGTATTCACGGCCATAATCGCCGAACATGTAAGGCTGTAGCCAAGGCCAAGACGGAGCCTAAGCCTAGCATGGAGTCTAAACCCAAATCCATTCCTATAGTGAAGGTGAATAAGCCGGTGGTGAAAGAAAAGAAGATGGCAAATGAAAAGCCTATGGCGCATGAAAAGCCTGTGGCGCATGAAGATGTATTACTCTTCTTCTCTTCAATGAAGGGCGAGGGTCGCGAAGCAAATGGCGCAAATAATGATAAGCGAGAGGCAGTCCTGAAGGCGGTGCTCATTGAGGAAAACTATAGGGAATCTGCGGAATATGGGCGCTACTGGGTCTTGTTGCGCGAGCGTCTATTGGAGGCGGCGACACGAATCTGCCCTGGGGGCGGGGAATTGGTGAAGATGGAGCATAAGGGCGGTCGAAAGTGGAACTACGATTATCAATTTACCTATAGTGGAGGTCAGGTCGTGAATGTGGAATATAAATATGGAGAGAGTTCGATTCAATCGTTACCCCAGTTTTACCAGAAGGAAACCAATGCGGAATTTCTTCCTGGCTTCGCAGAGGCCTACTATGATTTGGTCGTAAGCTGTTGCCCGTTGTATGCCGAGAAGTCGGTCGGTGTGGCGGTTCCAGGGCGAGCGGTGTATATGAAAGAGGTATACAAGAACGAAAGCAAGAACGCATATTTCGTCCGTTTGAAGGAAAAGACGAAAGTTGATAAGGAATTTTATCAACAACTCAATGTGTCTGTTGCCACGCTGTTTCTAAAGGAATGGTTGGGGAAACACTATAGGAATGTGGATTGTGGTTTGTTGGGAGGGCTGTTGAAGAAGAGTCAGGCTGGAAAGGTATATCTCCTCTGGAAGGACGGCGAATTCAATGTGGAGCGGATTGAGGATGCGGAGTTTGAGAACTTGTCAGTTGTGGGAGTGGGGGTAAAGGGGAACACGCTCGTGATTCGCTCTGGCTCTGGGGCATATGAGTTTCACATGCTGCTGCGCTGGAAAAATGGGATTGGGCTATTGAAACCGGCGTGGCAAATTAGTTTGAAGGCGGGGGCTCATGCCGCTCAGGCTCAGGCCGAAGAGGACGCCGATGCCGATGAATAAATCTCCACATATAAAAATCCCTGTTGGCCTGTAGGACCATCCCCACTTTATGGGATAGTTCAGAACCGTAGGACTTATTTTTAGTTAGACCTTTATAAGATTCTAAAATCCATACAAGGGTAGCACGGTTTCCAGCTCTGTCTTCGACAGACCACCGTTGCCGACAAAGTAGCGAATGAACTCCGCCGTCCGCTCGTCTTCCAGACTCGCTTCCAGTTTGCCATAATCGGCGGGTGTCGGCATGTGGATGACATTTACATGATTCTCGGCGTAATAGGCGGGGAGGTCAATATATGTATAATCGAACTTATAAACATTGCCGTAGCCTCGGTTAATCAGGAGGGCCGGACCAGAGGAAGGTTCCTTGTGGAAGCCCTTGATGTATTGTTTCTTTTCGCCCTTTTTGTCCTTAATATTGTCAAGGATGAGAGTATGGTCTTTACCGATGTTCGCACTATAGAGAATGGGATATGTATCCGGTTGGTCGGCATCATCCGTGAGTTTATCCTTATGTTGATTCCAGACGACAATACCGGTTTTTACACTGCCGCCGACGGCGACGATGGTGGTCGCGCCGGCGGTCAATTCCTGTAGTTCTTTCCAGTGGGGGCTGAGGTAATGGGGGCCGTGGGCGTAAGGGCAATAGAAGAAGGGGTGAATGGGCTGCGTCTCACGACTAAGGCGGAGCACCATAAGCATCGTGTCCTGTGCCGTGTCCGCCCAGGGAATGTCCTTCAGCGTTTCCAGATGAAGCACGCTCGCGTGTTCATAAATATAGGCGCGCATCGGTTCATAATAGGTCGAATTATAGAGACTGGTTGGGAGGATGAACGCCAGCACACCGCCGGCGCGCAAGTGTTTGGTGAGACACTGGTAAATGAACTCAACATAGATATTTGGACGACCGGTCATACATGCCGGATTCTTCACGCTGGTGACGAAGTAAGGCGGATTCCCTATAATGAGGTCAGGGGGGGACTCAGGGGGGGAATTATAGGTAAGGAAATCGGCATTCAAGAGTGTTGTGTGTTGGGGCGGGCTCGCTGCGAGTTTCTTGAAGATGGTGGGGTTCTTTTCAATCGCCGTAATGTGAGCGTCAGGATAGTGGATTCGCGCGTCATGAATGAATTCACCGGAGCCACACGACGGCTCGAGAATATGAGCGGGGCGAAGGTCATACGGGCCAAGCACAGCAAAGAGTCGGTCACGCGCCGCCCGCGGGGTAAAGTAAATCCCCTCCGCCTGCCGAGTGGAAAGGGGGATGGACGCGTGAAGAGCCGTGCTCGTCGCGGAAAACTGCGTATTCGTTTCTGAGGCCATTTCCTATAATGCTAAACTATAGGAAATGGTGGGTTAAGAACTCAATTTTATTGGGGGGAAGGAGATCCTTACTTCAACCCACGCACGGCCAGGACGCGATTGACAAAGGAGCTGACAGGATGATGGAATTCAATGAGGGTATAGAGCGGCGGTTCCTTCTCGTGTGCGGCAATACAGTATGTCCAATGTGCGGGCAAGAGGAGAGCGTTTCCTGGGCGCAGGAGAATGTCCATGTAATCAATGTGGCCGAGGAGCGGTGTGTCGTCGTATGTGAATGTGCTCAAGTGCCGCCCATGCCAGTCGGCAGGCATGTAGGGCTCCGCTTGTTCGTGCATGATGCTGACGGACAAGACGCCGTCGGTCGCAATCAGGAGGGACGCCGCCGCCGTCGTCTTATGAAGACCCCGTGGACCGGCGTAGGTATAGACCTGGGCCCTGTAAAGGGATCCAAATGTGGTGGCCGATTTAAAGACTGGCAAGATTGTATGGGTCGACCACAAGGCGACCCCTGCGGTCTCGGCAAGGGCGGCCCCGTCATCCTCCGTAATTTCAGGCATGTTTATCTCGGTTGTAAGAAAACGGGTGAGTGGCCACAATCCCTCAACCGCGTAAGTGGCCAGTGGGGCGCGTCCACGCACGGTATCAGCCGTCCACAAGCCGGTAGGTCCCATACATTCTCGAATAACACATGGGACGCGTTCATGTTGTTGGGCGAAGGCCTCTTCAAGGGACTCGACCTGATTAATACGGAATTCGTGAATCGCGCGTTTATAGAAGAAGAGGGCAATTAATAAGGCAAGACCCAGAATAAGCACTATAGGGATGAGCGTCGATGTTTCTACTGGTCCGCTGGTGATTTCCATTCCATGGGGACTGAGTTCTGGTGCCGTCGCCATTTTTTCGAAAACAGTGTCAGTCGATTCTGACATTCCTATAGTGCGTGCCCCATGGTGATTCCTTTCCGCCGAACGCAGGATGAGAGAGGAAAAATGTGTATGAAATGTAGGATGGCTGGTGCAGAAAATAATATTGGCTCTGACGGTTTATTAAAAAAATTATATCATGACAATGGGGTTAGTTTCTATAAAGTCGACTTCCGTTTTAATGGAAATAATCACTCCACGATTTTTAAAACATCGAAAATGAACGATGGGGAGTTTAAAATAAAGAACGAATGTATTTCTATAACATTTCGTGAAGATGAAAAAGAAAGTTATAGCAGTAGTTCATTGTTAAAGAAGAACAATAGCAAAAAACAATGCTTTCTACCGCCGTTAGATGTGCGGAATCCTGAAAATGCGATTAAAGAAAAAAATACAATGACGGATGCTCTTCAGGTTCTATCAACGAAAATAAAGCTTTCCGCGCCATATGAAATGCGGAATCCAATTATTATTGGTGATACAGCGGCGATTGACGATGTGGCCATTAGTCCATACCGTATATTACGAGGAGGAGACGGGCTCTATGAAAAATACGGTTATCAATCTCCATCATTGACCCAAATAAAAGAGTATATACACACAAAAACCTGGGGAGACTTTCTTGTCTACGATGAATTACGCGAAATTGTGGACACATACCGCAGATACAAAACATTGGCGCCGATTTTTGATGTGGATGAGGCGACGCCAATTACCGATGTCTTTAAAAATATAACTTTCGAACACGAAAAAAAATATGCCGGTGTATATGATGCGCCAATAAGTTCCATTTTCTTTGATACATTAAGTGCGATTCTGTTTGGTGAAGGTGTTTCACCGCTTCTCCTCACACTCGTCGAGAAAAGTAAAAATTGGAAACATATGAAGAATATTATTATAATTCTCGGTGTAGAACAAATTGCCGGCGGCGGTAGCAGACGCAGCAAAACCCGTCGCAGAGTCAGTAAAAATAAGAAGTAAATCCCTATAATGTTACACTATAGGGATTTATTTATTCATGTTTGCGTGTTTTTCCATTTTCCGTGTATTACATCGAATACATGGGGCAAACAGTCGAGGGACAAACTGATTCTTCAGAATTTTCTTCTTTTGCGACGGACTCAAACGGCGGGTCGTAGACGCAAGAACATGTCCGTTCGCCATCTTCTTTACTGTCATCGTGCCCTTCCCATTTCGGATGTCCACAGTCTTCTCTGTCGCGACCTGCCGGCCATTTACCATAGTGGAATTGTATTGGGTGCTATGGTATACCGTATGACTCATAGGCTTCTTTGCTGTGCGCCGTCTTCGTAGACGGGGAGTCTTTACGCTGGACATATAGTTTCCTACCTAAAGAGGGGAATGAATTTAGAGATGTTCTTCTGGTGAGTATGTCAAACGATAAACGAGTTTATTCTTTTGTGTTTTTCTTTGTTTCTGCGAACTTTTCATTTTTGCACCACCTTTGTATGTTTTATGAAGATAATTTTGGAGTCGTTCTTTCACTTGGTCCTTCAATTGAGGAATATAACTATCATACATTTTCTTTGGGATTTCATATATTTTTCTCACTGGAACTTTTTCCATGGTATCATAATGAATAATCCATGTATTCGATTGGAAAGTATTTTTAATAATATTTTGAACACAACTTTCTATCCAATTATACAGAACATAACAACGATTCTTTTTAATGCGCTGAAAGAATTGTTTATAACTTATAGACGGGTCATAATGCGCACTTAGTTCGTTATATTGCTCGGCACTGAGTCCATATTTACTCGCAAAATCGAAAAAAGAAATTTCCATAGGATTTTCAAAATTTTCCATTTGTTTACGATATTCTTTATATTTTGTATCTACAGGGCCTTCACGCATTGGATTTTGAATTACAGAATAATCGAGAAGTGTTGCGCCAAATTTATCTTCATACCAGGATTTTTGATGGTATGCAATATAAAAGAATGGTAAACCGAGTTTGAAATTTCCCTTTCTTGGAGGAGATGTTTTTTCATAATTTATCTTCTCTATATCACAATATATATGGCTCATATCATCCAACTCAAAATCGTTAATATCTTTGAATTCATCAAACGCCTTCACAAATTGAATAGCAGACTTTATCATATATTCCGTTTTATCGTGCTCCATTAATTCGGATATACCACATTCTGGTTCAGATAATATATTATTTATTTTGACACCTATTGGTTTCCCATTATTATATAAAACATTCATTTCCACACATTTTTCAAAAGTTCCACCATAATTTATTGTAACACCGTTTATTACATTGTCAAAAATTTTTTTTGTTACAATTGCTTGAAAACCTCTTCTTGTTATTATTTCTGGTTGTAGGCGCGGATATTCAATGAGATAATAATATTTAATTTCCCTTGAGCGTTCCATCCTACTATAGATGATATGAATTATTTAGATACATCTCACTGCGATGCAGGTGGAGGACTGACATGTCGGCGTCGACGACGACTCTTACGAAGGCCAGTCAGTTTCGCAGGGGTTCGCACTATAGGATTGGTGTTCTGGTTGTTGACCTGGTTGTTGACCTGGTTGTTGACCTGGTTGTTGACCTGGACCGCAACCGTCTCGCCGTCCGCAAGTCGACGAAAAAGGTCGGCATAGGGTGCCGGCACCGTCAGCTGAAAGAATGCCTGAAACTGACCCGCAACTATACCGACCGCCTCTTCTGATACCTGCTCCTCCTCCGTCGCAGCAGCAGCCGTTGCCGCCAAGTGCGCAAAATCCCCGTGAAACACCGCACAATCACTCCTATAGTGCTTCACATAGGATTCGCCCGCATAGCCGAGAATATGGTCGACATCGCCGAGAACATCATCATTAAGAAGAGCGGAACATAAGCCATAATAGAACCCTTGTAGGACTTGTAATTGGATTCCACTATAGGAATTGGTGGTGATTTTTGTCTTGATGTGTTGAAGATATGCGAGCAATGGCGCAAAAGACATGGGTATGTTGGGTGGTGAATTCTTGTCTTTGTTTCTGGGCGGTGGTTTAGATTGCTTTCTTGGCTTGGTGGGAAGAAACGAATCTAAACATGGGTTTCTTTAACTAACATAGGTATGTTAGGGGTCGTGGGTTGTGTAATTAAAAATGTCTCAAGGAACTTCAAAACTTTATAATATTATGTCTTTTAATGATTCTGAAATCTATTTTACGGGAAAAGTGTATGCGGATTCCATGATTGAATTGTTGTGTGAACTTAAGAAATGTGAGTCAAAGATTTTAGAAAAAGAACATAATAAAGACCCCTTTTGTGAAGATATAAAAACTCCAATCCGTCTACATATTTATTGTACGGGCGGTCTTACAGTGGAGGCATTCTTTGCAGTAGACAAAATACGAATGCTAAAGGTGCCGCTCCATACAATTGTAAGTGGATTAACTGCTTCAGCGGGAACAATTCTTTCATGTATAGGAACACGGCGTTATATTACAAGAAACGCACATATGTTGATTCATGGTGTTCGTTCGCTTGACGGTAAGGGAAATGTTACCGAACTTCGGCATAACACTACAGATGATTATGGGGTAAATTGGACGGATATGGTTATTCGCCATTATCTAAGATATACAAAGATGACACGAGAGACGATTGAAGAGATTTTCAGTGAGCGAGACCGCTATATGACCCCAGAGGAATGTCTGGAGAAAGGACTCATTGATGAAATTATTGACTAAACTATAGGAATTGGATAATGGGTTTATCTAAAAAAATTGACATGAGTTTTTACATAGGGATGTATCAACATCAGACATCAGACATCAGACATTGGAAAGATGTCTGACATTGAAATCAAAATACATCGGTCCCACGCGCCAACATGGCGTATTTCACATTCGGTCGTAATGAAAGATGTTGTAAAAGGTGATTCACTTGGTATTATTATGCGATTCTATAAGAATGGTATCGCATATAAAATGGGACTGTATCATAAAGAACACTATAGGGAATATTCTTTATGGCGTATGGATGGGCTAAGAGATAATTAGTGTTTATATCCGTGGGAGATTGGTGGACGAAGGATTTTTTCCATTGACATACTCCCACTTCGAAGAGGCGCAGCCGGTGGTTTCCTTATACTTATCCTGTTTGGTGGGACGGAACCAAAGAGGACCACCGGCCTCACATGCGAGCTCCTGGGCCATACATGGGTTCGCGCCGATTTGCTGGAGCACAGGTGGGTCGGCCATGTGTTCGGCCATGGCGGAGAGCTTCAGGCGTGGATTGGGAACATAGAACCCCATGTTCTGGATGGCGGGGCCAGGGGTGTATGTATCAAAGATGTCGCGCTCCAGGGGACGGCCAAGACGAAGGAGCTTACTTTCATTATCAATGGCATTGTAGTAGCGAGTAGGCGGGTAGAACTCACCGCCGAATGGGTAGACGGTGTCCTTGGGAGGGGCCTGGACGGTCTCCTCGGCCGCGCCGCTGTTGCGATACTCCAGTGAAATACGGGCCCAGGGGCGTGGGTCCATCGGAAGCATTGTATGAGGGCTTTGTCCGTTTGCCTCTAAAGGCACAGTATGATTCTTATAGATGAGTGTGGGGTCCCAATGGCTAGTGGGGCACGGGCTGAAAATCTGGGGATTGTCCAGAATTTTTTGGGTATGGAATGGATATGCGGCGGCCATGACGCTCTTCTCTAACACTACGCTGGTAGAAAAAATACCCCGCGAAAATACAAGAAATAATCCCTATCGTGTAGCACTATAGGGATTGTTTTATTTCGATTATTGGTATGTTATTTACACTGACAGGCGTTACACTGACAGGCGTTACACTGACAGGCATTTAGGCATAGCCTAAACTGACAGGCGTTACACTGACCCGTTGACATTCTGAATCTGGACCGTCCGTCGCTCTGTAATTACCGCCGTGGCCGTCCATTCACTGTCCACGCTGTCAATTACCACTCCCCCCTCGTCCACCCACTGGAAGGTGAGCTTATCCAGACGGGCCAGCGGTGGGCTGAACTTCACCGAGTTCTGGACCATCGTCGTGCAGTTAGCATTGAAGTCATTCAACAGGAGTTTCCCATAATACTTGTTTGTCTGGCCGGTAGTGACAGTGGTATTTGTGTCGAGTTCCTCTTCAATCGTATCGAGCCGATTCATATTTTCCTCCTGGTTCAACTGGAGATAGATATAGTCCGCCAAAATGCGATATCCATTTTGGCTACGGTGAAAGAGAGCGTAGGGTGTATCAACCTTATTGTATCCCAAATTATAACCGAGACCCCAGTTGTCCTTCAGATTCTTGAAAGCATCAGGGAGAGACGACAGCCACGGAATACGAAAGGAAATCGCGTCGGTGAAATTCTGGCGCTGGGCGGCTGAGGGCGGCAAGATATACCGCAAGTCCGTTCCAATAAATGTGCTCAATGCTTGAATAACGCCGTTATCAACATTATTGATTACCTGGCTCGTCGAGTCATAAATATGGTATAGCGTAGAATAAGTACTGGTAAATGAACCATAATTCGAAGTATTATAGTTCGACCCAAGGAAATTCACCGCTGGCACTGCGCCCCAGCTACGATTCGATGTCGCAATATACTGATTATTAAAGTTTGTGAGACATGCCGCATAGTCAACATCGAAGAGGGTCGGCGAGGTCTGAAGTATCTGAACCTCGTTACTCACATCGGTAAAAGTCGCATAGCCAAAATCATACAAATTTGTACATGACAACCGCAACAAACATTCCCCAGATTCAGTGGGAGAATAACCGCGCACCGTAATAAACTGATAAGCGCCGCCACTGCTCGGCTGTAAAGGAACATCGAAGACATAGCTATTAAAAACATAACCCCTATAGTTCACATCCGCAACAGCAAAGTTGCCGAAACGCTCTAGACCCCACTTCCCACTAATATCCGCAAGATATGCGGCCTCTGTGGGATAGTAGAAGAGATTCGTATGAAGATATTCCCCTGGAAGTAGACCCGTAGTATTCACCATAGGGTTGAGACTCGTGCCCGTCTGTGTAAGCACAATCTTCTGATATGGATAGAAGATTTGCCATTCAGAACTGATTCGATAATTCAAGTCCAAAATGTTATTACGATTCCCCCACAAAGCCTGCGGCATACGGTCCGTCAATATCCAATACCCGCCATCGTAGCCACCGGCCACCGCGACTACTGTGAGCGCCCCTGATGGATCGGCAAACTGGCGGGCCAGCCGCTCCACCTTAACCTGATTTCCTCCTATGAGTTCGCGTGCCTGGAATACACGGTCCGTATAAGTGAATATACCCGCAGAGGCATCTATACTATAAAATATCAAGTCATCCACAATAAGACCACCGTCTTCGTATTGTAGACCCGCATAGTCATTCACCATGAGACCACTATAGGAAGGTGCCGCGCCAACCTGTGGGTCGAGTGTAAATCCACTCACATCCGTCAGATTCGTGCGATAGTAATAAAGCGTCACCCCCTGGCCTGATGCCGCATCGACCTCGAGCGCATAGAACTGTGTCCCACCACTCGGGTCCTGGTCATGTAAGAGCCGTTTCCCTATAGTGCTTGCTGGGGAAACTGTCCATAGACCGGTGGATGCGGTGTAACGATAGATGTAGCTCTGATTGGTGCCACTCGTGTCGTGAACACTATAGAGAATGTCTCCTCCATTGTTCATGGTGAAGCTGTTGAGGAAGGGGGTAGAGAAGCTAATATCGAGCGCGGTGGCTGGTATATAATCATAGAGACTATTGGTTGCCGGCTGGAATTTTCTGAAGGCCACTGTTGTGCCGCCGGCGCCATTTGGTTTCCATCCCATAAAGGCGTATTCGGTGGTGGTCGCGGCAGCGGCGGCCAAGGAATAACCAGTAATGAATGTATCATAGATGGCGCTCTCGGTCAAAATGTAGAGAAGGTCGCCTGGGGTTATCGTATATGTTGTGCTGGTTTGGCTAAATGAATAGATGTAGAAGTCGGTGGCCTGGAACATTACCGTATTTTGGCCGCGCATATATATAGCGCTCGGTTGAAGTGGCGTCGACCATGTGTATATAGCCAGCGGGTCTATGAACGGGTCGTTCTGTTTCTGGCTGTGGACGACGCTTGTCCCAATCGGCATGCTCTGGGCATAGGCGGACTGGCTATCAGTAATACCTTCAACTGTTGGTCCATGGATACCGTTTGAAATGTCGGCAAGGCTGAGGAAATTCCATTCCGTCTGCGAGAGGTTGGTAATAATCGTGCTAGGATAGGCCATTCCTTTCTGGGGAAGAGTGGGTGGGGCTTCCGTGGATGTGTCGAGGTAAGTGTAGCCGGTGCTGATTTGGTTATAGAAGGGGTAGGGAATGATGGAACCGCTGAGTGCCTTGAATGTGGTGGGAAAATAGTTGGAGTCCAGGAAGATTGCACTATAGAGATTGGCTGGGATGTTGGTAATGGTGCCTTCCACTTGTGTATAACCCTGAATCGTGCTGGAGCGAAGAGTGGGGATGTAATTGGAGTCGTTCTTATATTCGTAGTATGTGCCGCCGCGGGGGTCGAAGCCGCTGTTCTGGATGTCGCCAGCGAAGGTAATATCGAAATTGGATGTGCGCGACGCGTATGCAACGCGGGCACTGTTTGATAGGATGGCGACGGCGGTGGAGGGATTCCATGATGTGTAGAGGATGTCGTTAATGTCGGCGGTGCGGAAAATGCCGATGTATTTCGCCTCCATGTTGGGGTCGTCGACGGCGTTTTCAGTATAGATGGCGCTGCGGACTTGGAGGCTCTCAATGTTCCAGAGACCGGACTTGGGGACGAATGTGAAACCGGTAGTGCCGAAGTTGAGATTGAGATGTCCAGATGCGTCATATTCGTAGCCTGGAATAGGGCCGCCAGTGGACGAAGAAGTATACGGTTTCTGGGCGGGTCCGTTTGGAACAAGGCTGGTAACATTGGAATAGAGACCGCTCTGAATGGCGTAGGCCGGCTGGGAAATGTATGTGGGCGAATAATAATGGACAATCTTGTCTTGGCGCTTGAGGACCGTCTTTGGGGTATACGCGGCGGCGGCGGCCGGTGTATAGATGCTATTTGCCGAACTAGTATAGAAGTATGTGTCCAAATCCGTATTATAGGGTGAATTACTCTGGAAGAGGTAGCGATTGATAGGGTCGAAACCGATAATTGCCTTTGTAGGGTCGGACTGGAAAATGAAAGTCGAAACATAGGGATTATAGGGAACATAGTCGAGATAATCATTACTGACACCGCTGACATCGTAGCCGATGGCCGCCGCGGAAACATCGACCTCGAAACTGGCGGCGTTAATATCTGGGTTCGTCCCCCACAATGTGCTCGTATTGGGAAGGGCAAGTGCGTCGAAATCGTAGACGGATGCGTAATTGTAGTTACTTAAATAAACGGATGAGAGGTCAATCGCATCCGTAGCAGGATTCATACCCGCTATAGTGCTTTCCATGGCGATTGTATTCGAACTCGCATCCGCGCTAAACCAGGGGAAAATCTTCGTATAGATGGAGCCAGTGGTCGTATTATCCGAGCGACATGATACATAGTATGTCTGCCCAGGATAGGCGTAGAATTGAATGGTTCCACTAGTATCGGCAGAAGTGATGACCGTGCTATGTTTGAAATTCACGGGGTCTTCAGAACGGAAATTTGTGAAGGCGGGCACGAGACCACCAAACGCAGTGCTCATGTAGAGGTCAGCCTGGAATGCGGCGCGGTCAGTGTAGAGGAATGTGCGATATGTATCAGGGGCGGGGGCAAGGGTAGTTGCGCTGAGGTCAGTATAGACTTCGGTGGTGAGATTTATAGGGTAGCGGTATACCTTTGACGGGTCCGCGCCGCTGACATCTGGCGTCTTGAATTCGTAGAAGAGACCGAGCCAAGGAGAATTCGTGCCCGTCGCGTTCAGGAAAACGGCACTGGTGTAGAAATCCTTCGATGTCGAATAATCCGTCAGCCAACGGTCCGTCGATGTGTTTGACCAAGACGGAATGTTGGACAAGAAGGATGTGGGAATGTTATCATACTTATATGTATACAATGGGTCTGAACTATAGGAATGTGCCGAGATATCGTATGTATATGTTTTCTTAAAATAGAAATTAATTGTCGAATCATAATTGACAACATTATAATCTGGATAACGATATTGAAGAGGGCGAGGGAGTGTTTCAATTTGGAGGGTTTGGCGGACGGGGCTATGGATTTTGAGCGTGGTGTATTGGCCTGCTTCAATAGGAATAACGCAGTCGACTTTCTTATCGATGGCGTTCGGTTCGATGTAGTAAGTGGCGGATGCGCCGCTGTTATCGATTACGGGAATGCCCTCATTGAAATTGCTGAGGTTCACACTATAGGGGTGATTCATGTTGCCGCGTGGGGTATTGGAGAGGTTTTCCATGTAGACATTGGAAAGGTCGAGGTTGCTGAGGTATGGCCAGCGAATCTTCGGCTCTTGTTGAATGGGGGCGAGGATGTTTGTGTAAATGGTGGAAATGCCCGCGGCGGCGGCTTCGGTGGGTGTGCGTGGGATGCCGACGGCGGCGAGGCCATTGCGGAGTTTAATGGTGTTGGTTAGCGCGGCGTAGTAGCCGCGGGAGTAATTGTTATAGGGCACGGCGAAGTTATCGGCGTAGGTGACTTGCGTAAAATTATACATGTCGGCGAGAATATAGTCCAAGTATGTAATATTTCCCTTGATGGTGGAGTAATTGCTGTATGTGAGACCATTATTGGAAAGGAGTGTAGTATAAAGTTCTGAGGATTTTTGACCGAGGAGTGTAACCAGTGACAAATTCAAGGAATTTGTTGCGATTGTGACGGTGGAGTCCTGGCTATTAATAATCATCGAATAGGCGTTAATGAGGGCATAACGAAAAGTGTGCGCAAGGCGGTAGGCATCAAGGGCCGCGCGATTGGCGGAGTCCGAGGCGACGGCGTAGACGACTGGGTCCACTGCGCCGACACCTCCAATGTTGAGGCCCTGGAAGCCGAAGACGCAGCGCTGGTAGACGCCTGAGACGTCCGTAATCGACGGGTCAATTCCAATCCCTACAGTGAGATTCACTGGGGCACCACTATAGGATTCGTCGGTCAGTTGTTCCTTGAGGATGGGATAATAGTAGGCCAAGTAAATCTGTTGTTCGGTGAGGTCCTTTCCAAGATTCGCGCTGGTGCCTGACCAGAAGCTGGTGAGAATCGTGTTGCTTGTGGGGTTGGGGACAAAGGTATTCGTGCGATTATCGTAGAAATTTGAACCAGGGGGGTTGAAGTTTAGATAGAAGTTACGGGTAGCACTGAACTCGTCGTAGAAACGGTTGTAGGCACCGGCGTAGTCATAGAAGTTGCTGGTGGCGAAATCGTAAAAGAGGGGGGTGCGATTGAGCTGTGTCTCGAGCTCGGCCTTCAGACTGGTAATATTATAGGAACCCTGTCGAATAGTGGTCGTAATGGTGGAGCGGTCGAATTCCTGAATGTCGATGGTCGTGTTATTTTTGGAGGGGCGGAAGTAATAGAGGCGGTTGAGGAGATTGATTTGGGCGAAGTTAAGGGCAGTAATATTACGATAGACCCGCGGCAATCGGGTGGAAAAGAATGTGGGCTGTGCGTATAAGGGAAGGAATCGCTTCTTACTGTCGATCAATATGGGGTTATTGTCGACTTCTCGGACCTCGGCGCTGGTTTTCCCGTATTGGGGCAGGGCTTTCACGGTGTCGCTCTCGGCGAAGGCCTCGTCGATGGCGGAGTAGGCCGTGCGTCGACCAATGCGATTGCGGCCGTAGCGGAGCTGTTGTTTGGCCTGAGGGAAGGCGGGGCCAGCGGCGGTCATGTAGCGAATGGCCTGGGCAAAGGCGCGAAAATCCGGCCGATTCATGGCGTCGAAGATGTTGGCCAGGCCTTCATCGTTTTCCTCGTCCTCGAGCTCCTGTTCCTCGGCAGCCAGCCGCTCGTCCTCCGCTTCGTCGAAAGTTCCTGTATTTATGTCCGTGTCGAGCTCCGCCTCTTTTTCAAATTCGGCCTCCGCATTTTCGTCCTCAAGATACGGCCTATAATAGTTATTATCAGCCATTCTAATCTACAGGTCCGAAAGTTTTTAGACCCTTGCGTCCAATCCCAGAATGATTCCTATCGTGTTACACTATAGGGATTGTTTGTTCGTTATGACCACGATTGATGGGCGATGGATGACCGTTATGGACGGTGTGTTGACGGAGGCGGAATGCCGCGACTTTATTGCACTGCTGGACCGGCCCGAGGAGTTGGTGGCGGTCGACCGTGGGTTCGCGCACTATGACCGTAATATGCTGGTGTCGGCAGAGTGGGCGGAGCGCATTTACGAGCGTATCCGAGGAGTCTTGCCAGCATTTGGTTCCGGCGAAGGGGACCTAAAGACGGAGATTTACCTGAATGATCATTTCCGATTTTCGAAGTATCGGCCTGGGCAGAGTTTCCACACACACCGCGACGGGTTCAATGCGGATGCGAGCGGAGGTCGATCCTTCATGACGGTGAATATTTTCCTGAATTCGGATTTTGTGGGCGGAGAGACGGCGTTCTATGATGGGTCGCGCGAGGTGCTGCGCGCTCGGCCGGCGCCTGGTCGTGGGGCGATTTTCGACGGACAGATTTATCACGCCGGCCTAGAGGTGCGTGAAGGATATAAGTATCTGCTCCGCACGGACTTGATGATGCGGTATGTGCGTTGATGAATCTGGGTCAGGATAATAATCCCTATAGTGTTGAACTATAGGGATTCGGTTTAGGAATTGTGGTGTTTCTCTTTAGATTCGAAAGATTGGTTGAATTAGTGATATAATAAGCATACTGAATATTGAAAAATGAAGTATGTTCTATTTTTATCATATTATATACTCTCTGTGTTGACAAACGGACAAAAATTAAAGTTTATAACTCCACAAAATAAATTATTTTGTTTTATGACAAATAAAAAACAAAAT